>JGI12053J15887_10001626_pt1 | contig 10586 bp, 11 predicted proteins | sample MedBloCAOM1_O3_FD_15887 | JGI IMG/M metagenome (IMG submission 15887) | reverse complement strand
GCGATGCTCGGCATCGCCAAGGACCGCCTCGGTCGCTACGGCGATCGGGTCGAGCTGGCCAAGGGTGACCTCACAGCGCTGGATCGTGTCGATGCGCCCGCGAACTGCTCCGCGGTGATTGCCGTGCAGTCGCTGCATCACCTCGAAGAGGCGCAGTATCGTACCGCCGTTCAGTGGACATTCGCGCATCTGGCGCCGGGTGGTTGGTTCTTCATCATCGACCGCCTGGCGATTCCTTCGGAGCCGCTGTATGCCGCTTTTTACGAACTTCGCGACCGTCAGGGCCAGATCCCGAACCCGCCGGGTTGGTCAGGGTACCTGGACTGGCTTAAGGTGAACGGCGACCGCCCCCTGCCGGTGCAGGGCATCCTCGATCTTCTCGAGGAGGCCGGCTTCCAGGCAGCCGCACTCGACATCCGCGGCGATCGTGGAATGCTGATTGGCCGCCGGCGCGCTTAGTCGACCTCGAACATGACGTCGTCGATGTAGCAGTACATCCAGTTCTCGCCGGGCTCGATCGACTTGACGATCGGATGGCCGGTGGCACGGAAGTGCTTGGTTGCGTGCTTGTTCTTCGACGAGTCGCAGCACCCGACGTGGCCGCAAATCTCGCACAACCGCAGGTGCACCCAGGTGTCCCCCATCTTCAGACATTCCTCGCAACCCTTCGTCTTTGGGCGCGGATTCCGGATCAGCTCGAGATGCGTACAGACTTGCGTGATGGCCATCGTCGATCTCTCCTTCCCTTGTCAGGCTGTGGTTGCCAGCTCGTCGGCAGGCTCAAACTGCCGGTGATACAGTCGCGCATACAATCCGTTCTGCTTGAGCAGGTCGGCGTGGCGCCCTTGCTCAACTACCTCACCATGGTCGATGACCAGGATGACGTCGGCCGCCAGGATGGTCGAGAGACGGTGGGCAATGACCAGTGAGGTGCGGCCCTCGAAGAGTGGGCGCAGCGCCACCTGGATCAAATGTTCCGATTCGGAGTCGAGGTTGGAGGTCGCCTCGTCGAGGATCAGGACCCGCGGGTCCTTGAGAATGACGCGCGCGATGGCCACCCGCTGCTTCTCGCCGCCACTCAAGCGATGCCCCCGCTCCCCCACCACCGTGTCGTAGCCTTCGGGGAGCGACGCGATGAAATCGTGAATGTAGGCGGCCTTGGCGGCAGCCACCATCTCCGCCTCCGTCGCGTCGGGCTTCGCGTAGAGCAGGTTGTCGCGGATCGAGGCGTGGAAGAGGAAGGTATCCTGGAAGACCATCCCGACCTGGTGACCCAGCGATTCGAGCGTGAGATCGCGAACATCGTAGCCGTCGAGCCGCACGGCGCCAAGCTGCGGATCGTAGAAACGGGGCAGCAGGTTGGTGATCGTGGTCTTGCCGGCGCCGGTGGGGCCGACCAGCGCGGCTAGCTGGCCGGGCTCGATCTTGAAGGACACGTCTCGGAGCGCAGGGCGGTCACTCACGCCATAGCGGAAGGTCACCTGATCGAACTCGACCTGGCCGCGCGCCTGGTCGAGGTGGACCCCGTCCGCCTTCTGATCGATCACGACCGGAAGGTCCATGTACTCGAAGATGCGCTGGAAGAGCGCGAGCGAACCGACCACATTGACCTGTAGATTCGCGAGCGAGCCCACCGGGCCGTAGAGGCGCCCCAGGAGGACGGTCGCAAAGGTGACCACCGTGCCCAGCGATTCCTGACCGGTCACCACCAGGTAGCCACCGAACAGCCAGAGGACGGCCGGGCCGGCCGTGCCGAGCACACCCATCAGCATGAAGAACCAGCGGCCGATCATCGACTGGCGAATGTTGAGCAGGCGCAGCTCGTCATTGAGCTTGCGAAAGCGCAGCGTTTCGGCGCTCTGCCGCACGAACGCCTTGACCAGTTGCATGCCGGAGATCCCAAGCGTCTCCTGCATGTAGGCGGTCATCTCCGAAAGCTTTCCCTGGGTCGCCTTGCGCGCCTGGAACGTGGCCTTGCCGACCTGGCGCGTCGGCAGCAGGAAGGCCGGCAGTACGAGGAGGGCCGCGATCGTCAGCTTCCAGTCGAGCGCGAACATCAGGACCACCGTGCTGCCCAGAATGACCACGTTGTTGACCAGGCTGAAGATGGTGTCGGAGACAACGCTCTGCACGCCGTTGACGTCATTGCTCAGCCGGGACATCACGTCGCCGGTCCGGGTGCCCGTGAAGAACGCCATCGACTGCTTGAGGACACGGTCGAACAATTGGTTGCGGAGGTCGAACATGATGCTCTGGCTGATCCGATTACTGAAGTACGACTGGAGCACACCGATCAGGCCACCGAGCAGCGATGAGCCGACAAGGATTCCGATCAAGAGGGCGACGAAGCTGAATCCGCCATTCCGCGCCGTCAGGTAGTTGATGAGGTCGCGGGTGACAATCGCGGGGACCAGCCCCAGGCCTGCCGCCGCGCCGATGCAGGCTAGCACGACCAGCGCCAGACGCCAATACGGGATGAAGTAGCTGAAGACGCGCTGCAGGAGCGGCCACTCCAACTTGACCCCCGGTTCCGGCTCGTGAAAGCCACCGTGCCACCAATACATGCTGGTTAGCCTACCCAGCCGGGGCGGTGTTGGAACGAGGTGGGCTCAGCCCTGGCGTTCGCCGACTGTGATGGCGACGTCCTTGCGCTCGCCCGCGCGGACCACCCCCAGCCGGTGCGCCGAGCCGACCTGGAGCGCGCCGAGCTTGCCAAAGAGCTCATCCAGCTGCCGCACCGGGTCGCCGTCGATGGTGACGATCGTGTCCCCCTGCATCAGGCCAGCCTTCTGGGCCGGGCCACCCGCCTCGACCGTCACGACCAGCAGGCCACTCTCCTGCCCGACCTGGCTGGCGAGCGCCTGGCTCAGCCGGACCGGCTGCGCGCCCAGGCCGAGGTAGGCCCGGCGGATCCGGCCATGGGTTTTCAGGCTTTCGGCGACCCGCTCGGCGGTCTCAACCGGGACCGCGCGGCTGATGCCACGTCCAAAGTTCCAGCTGTTGATGCCGATAACGCGGCCCTCGGCGTCGACAAGAGGTCCACCCGAGAATCCCGGCAACAGCTCGGCCGTCGTCTGGATCAGATGTTCAACCTGCCCGCCGCGCCAGCTCCGGAATGAACCCGACAGCCCACTGACGATCCCAAACGTGACCTGCAGATCGCCCGGCTGACCGAGGGCGATCACGAGCTGGCCGGGACGGACCTCGGTCGACCGCCCGCGCGCTGCCGGCACGCCTGCCAGCCCCTCGGTCCTCAACAGGGCAAGGTCGGTGCCCGGATCACGACCGGCCACGGCGGCTTTCACCGTCGTTTGAGCACCGGTCACCTGGATGGTGTCCTCGTGTTCGATGACGTGATCGGCGGTGAGCACGAGATTGTCAGACCAGATGATGCCGGTCGCCGGTCGGCCCTGGCGGGCATCGACCCGCACGATGCTGGAACCGAGGCGCGCCACGAGCTCACCAATTTCGCGTGAAAGGTCGGAGAGGGTTGCCATACACGAACGCTATCGCCTGGATACGCCGGCGTCATCACCCAGACGCCCGGGAGGCGAACCGCCCATAAGGGCAGGTGTAACGCTTTGGTCCCGGGCCACGTTCTTACGGATGCTTCATCTAGCCGAGTTCATTTTGAAGGAGAACGACATCATGCAATCGCTAAGGGCTACCTTCGCCACGCGTGGAATCCTGATCGTCATCGGCGCCTTGATCGCGATCGTGGCTTCGGCGGTAACCGCGGTGGCCGTCCGGGCCGGCGCCGGTGGCGGATCGGCGCAAACCTCGGTTGGTGCCGGCGCCGTTGCCGGCCCGCGCGACACTATCACCGTCGTCGGTGAGGGAACGCAGAATGCGACGCCGGACAACGCTTTGATCAGCCTCGGCGTGTCGACCCGGCAGGGCACCGCGGTAGAGGCGATGAACAGCGCGAACACCGAGATGACGGCATTGCTGAAGGCGATCAAGGGTCAGGGTGTCGCGGACGTCGACATCCAGACGACCGGCCTCTCCGTCTATCAAGACCAGCAGTACAACGTGATTGGTTATCGGGCGGGGAACACGGTTAACGTCAAAATCCATCACATCGCCAACATCGGCACCGTCCTGGGGGCGGCCCAGGGGGCGGTGGGCAACGACATCCAGATCAGTGGCATCTCACTCCAACTGAGCGATAACACGAACCAGCTGAAAGGGGCACGACAGGCCGCGATGACGGCGGCGGCGGCTCGTGCCAAAGAATGGGCGAATCTCGCCGGACGCCACCTCGGCAAGGTGCTCTCGGTTTCGGAAGTGGTCGGCGCTGGCTCGTACGGCTCGCCATGCGGTGCGGGCGGCCAATGCGGCGGCGGCGGGGGCGCGCCCGTCCAGGCCGGGCAGATGAACGTCACCGTTGACGTGGCGGTCGTCTACGAGCTGACCGACTAGGCGTCAGGCGATGTGTGCCCCGACTTCTTCGTGACAGTCGGGGCACTCTTCTTCCGGCCCGGGAGCGTGGCTGGCGTGTTTTGACTCCATCGGATATTGCGCGGCGCGCCACGCGGCCAATCCACCGCGCAGAGCCCAGGCCTGCCGGCCTTGCTGTCGCAGGAATTGCGCCACACGGGCGCTGGTGCCCTCATCGGGTCAAGTGCAGTAGGCGATGACCTCGCGGTCAGGCGGCAGCGATTCAAAGTACTTCGCGATTTCGGCCGCCGGGCGGGCGGCCTGGAGGCCGCGGATGATGGGCTCGGGCGGGATACGGATCGCCTCGGGGATTCGATGACTCACGGCCGGGTACACCAGCGAGCTGGTGACATCGAGCGCGACGGCCTCACCGGCGTCCAGCTTCGCCTTGGCAGCAGCCGGATCGATGCGCGGCGCGATCATCATCGGCGCGGTTCGGGCGGAGCCTCGGGCAGCAGCCACGGGAGCGCTTCGGACATCGGTCGCACCAGGATGGCGTACTGCTCGTGATTGAGCCGGTCGCGCGCCAGGATCCCGAGCGCAGCGCCGAGTAAGGCGCGCTCGCCCTTATGTCCGACGTCGCCGTGCTCGGCCTTCCACGAAACGAGCGAGGTCCGGCCCTCGGTCAGATCCAGGATCCGCTTCTTCGCGTCATCCCAGGCCTGATCACGGTTGGTCTGCTCGAGGCTGCGGAGTGCGGCTCGCTCGGCATCCCGGAAGCGCTGCATCGCGGCCGGGTCCTCGTGCCGGTCCCAGCCCCAGGCGGCCCGCTCGATGCCGGCCGGGGACAGCACCCGGGCGTCGGTCAACAGCCGATCAAGCCCTTCCTCGTGCGAACCATAGCCTTCCGCGTCAACTGCCATCCGGTCTGCCTAGTCTACGGTGTCAATCGGCGGGGCCATCTCCCGCCCAGTAACCAGCAACCACCGCTATTAACAATTGGCGGGCACAGCGCGTAAACTCAACCGCAACTAAACAAGCAATAAACGGGTCCGGTGCGCGGGAATGCCACCGTGGTCGGGCTGTCTAAGGGGGTGAGGCCGCAAGGGGGCTCGGGAGGTATCAGGTCGCGTCGTTTCGTCTGCACAGACGAAGGAGGGCGAGCGTGAAGCGAATTCCGTTGATCATCGCGTTTCTGGCGCTGACCATGACCTGTATATCGGTGGCCGCCGACAGCGAGGGGTTCAGCGTCAAGCCCCGGACCTTCGACCCGTTCCACACCCAGCTCGTGAATGCCACCTGGCTTTCGGGGATCGGCTGTCCGACGGACGCAACTGTCGTGTTGTTCAACAGCGTTGCGCCATACAACCTTCTTCCCCCGAGTAAGTACACCGATCCCGCTTGCCCAACGGGCGACCCGAGCGACCACAGCAACCAGGGTTTGCTGATGGCAAAGACCGGTCCGACGCTCAATGACGCTTCGGCGGTTGCCGAGCTCGTCGGGGTTAAGGGCACGGTGCTGACAGAGCTCGGCTACGACATCCGCAAGCCCGGAGCGGACACCAGTGATCCTCGCGGCTCGCACTGCGGGGCAGGGGCGCCGCGCTTCAATATCACGCTGCAAGACGGCTCATTCTTCTTCCTTGGTTGCAACTCACCGCCGCCAACAGCGCAAGCCGCCGGGAACGGGTTCATCCGGCTGCGATGGGGCGGCAGCGTACCCCTGCAGGCTTACCGCGACGGCGTCACGCTTGAGACCATTCCGGCGATCGCGGTAAAGAGCGTCTCGATCGTTTTTGACGAGGGACAGGACACCGGCCCGGACAACTTTGGACTCGCGGTGCTCGACAACATCGACGTCAATGGCACGCTGATTGGAAGGGGCGGTAACGGCGATAACTCGCAGGGCGGCTCGGACTAACAGTCGCAGAGGTGACGCCGGCGGCGTTCGGCCCCGGCGTCACACCAGTCCAGCCGACAGCAATACGTAAGCGGCTAGACGAGGATCCAGCCGAGCCCGATCGCTCGGGCAACGGCTTCGGCGCGCGACCGCGCGTTCAGCTTGCCGAGAACCGCGCCAGCATGGAATTTCACGGTGTGCTCGCTGATCTGCAAGCGACGGGCGATCTGTCGATTGGTCAGGCCTCGCGCCATCCACTGCAGCACTTCGAGCTCCCGGGGCGTGAGCGCCTCAGCGGGTGCCCTGAGCGACGGCTCGATCCGTTCCTCCTGGGGTAGCAGCGTGGCCAGGTCGGCGCGGGCAATCGATATCAGCCCACGCGCAGCGGCGTGCAATGCCGCCGCCAGGGTTTCGCCATCGACCGCCGCCGGTAGCAAGGCCGACGCACCGAAGGTGAGCGCCTGCGAGACCGCGCTGTGGTCGCTCGCCAGCGCGACGATCGGCAGACCCGGCTGGGCGGTGGCCAATCGGGCGATCGCGTCGAGCTCCTCCGCTTCGCCTTCGCCCGTATCCAGCAGCACGGCATCGGGGAGCAGCTGCCCGGCAAGCGATGCGGCTTCGGCCACACTCGTCGCCCCTACGATCTTCATGCCGCTCATCCCTTCGACCAGCACCACCAGTCCGCCACGGGCCAGCGGATTCGCGGAGACGATCAATACCCGAAGCTCCGCCATGATCATCGTTGTACCCAAGGATCTCACGGAGCATCCTCCCGTAGCCAATCTCGAGTCAAGAAGAGCCAGAACGCCAATCCGGCGTACCGCCCGTAACGTTTGAAGCGGCGCTCGATCATCCGGTCGCTGACCGGGCGCTTGCGGCCGAGCAACCGGGCGTAGGTGGGCCGCGTCCACGAATCGAGGATGAGCCGGTCGTAGCGTCCGAGCATCAGCATGATGTGCGCCGCGGCATATGGCCCAACTCCTGGCAGCGCCTGCAGCCGGGCGGCCACCTCGTCGTCCGGCACATCGTCATGCGACGCGACCGCGAGCGTCTCGAGATCGACGCGACCTTTGGCCACGGATGTGGCAAGCGTCTTGAGATAGGGCCCGCGGTAGCCGGCGCCCGCAACCTTCTTGTAGAAGTGCACCGGCGCGGCGGCCATCGCCGCCGGCGTCGGAAAGGCGCGCCCGTAAGGACCGGCGGCGGGCGCTCCCGGCGCTTTTTCCCCCAGGTGCTCGACCAGCGCGTTGACCATCCGGGTGGTTCCGCCCCAGGACGTATTCGTCGTGCAGATCGTCTTGACGACGTCTTCGAACACCGTCGGACTGCGCACCATCCGGCCCGCGCCCGCGAGCACCCAGGCGAGATCCGGGTCCTCGGCCGCCACCACGTAAAAGGGCGTCAGGTCGAGGTCGAGGCTGAGGACATGGCGAACCTGCTCCATCACGGCGGCGCCAACCCGGGGCGTCAGCGATTGGCCCACGACGGAGATCAGTCCGTGACCGGGACGGGCCTGCGAGATCTTCAATGTGCGCGCGCCCACCCCGGCGAGGGGCACGGTGATTTCGAATGTCCACGCCTTCTGGTCGACACGCATCGGCGGCAGTTCGGCGATACCGTGTGAGAGGAAAACACGGCGGAGGTCGATCACCTCGTCAGCGGGCCCAACGAGGGGAAATTCCGCGGTCCAGGGATTAGCCAGAGTCGCGTGCTGAACGCTCACCCAGACATCTTAAAAATGGCCGCGCCGCATTTTCGGTTCGCCCATCGCCAAGGGTGGTGGCGCAACCAATCTGTCATACGATCAGCCCAACCGAATCACAGGACGCGTGAAACGCGCCACGTATGCTGGAAGCGAGTGACGGCACGGTGGGCATGAGGACCCGGCTTATCAGCACGGGGATTGGGTCACCCAACTCGCGGCACCGAGACTGGCTGATCGGGAGCGTTGTGCTGGCGTGGGCAGTTCTCTGGATCCCCTCGATGCTGGTTTCGCCGGAGCACTGGCCGGCGGCGGTGCTGATCGCGCAGATCATCCTGTGCGGCCTCGTTCTGGGTGCCGGAAGGCAAGGGGTGGATGTTCTGGTGTTACGTCTGCTGCTCGCCGGCCCGATGGCCCTGATTGCCTGGCTCCTCGGCGCGCTGCTGCATGAGAGTAGGCCGCTTTGCACAGATGTGGAAGGTGTCAGCTGCATCCAGGGGATGGCAACAGCTGCCCTGTTCGGTGGCTTCCTTGTGGCCATAGTGTTGTCCGTGATTGCAATTCCAACGACGATCGTCTGGACTCGTACGCTCGCCAGCCTGCGACCGGAGCTCCCGTGGAGTCAGGTGCCCAGACCCCAGGTCTGGTGGCAATGGGTGGGCGCTGTTCTGGCAGCAATCGTGCTGTTAGTTGGGCTCCAGTTCCTGCTTGGTATACCTACGCCGCCCTGACGCCGAGGGCTCACCCATCCATAGCGGCGAGAAAATCGAGGGCCGCCAGGTATCCCTCAAAGCCAAGGCCCGAGATCACACCTTGCGCGGCCGCGGCCGTCACCATCTGATGGCGCTCCGGCCCGCGGGCGAAGATGTTGGAGATATGAACTTCGACAACAGGCTTGCCCGAGCCGCGCAGCGCATCGGCGAGCGCCAGACTGTAGTGCGAGAGCGCTCCCGGGTTGATGATGATCGCGTCGCTGGCCGCGCCCTCCTTCTCGATCCAGTCGATCAGCTGCCCCTCGTGGTTCGACTGCATGCACGTCAGCTCGAAGTCGAGCTCGCTGGCGCGCTCGGCGAGCAGCTTCTCCAGGTCGGCAAGCGTCTGGGTGCCGTAGACCTCCGGCTCGCGCCGCCCGAGCGTGCCGAGGTTGGGACCGTTCAGCACCAGGACCTTCACGCGGGAAGCACCTCCGCCAACGATGACTCGACGATGGATGGATCGACGGACTGACCATACTCCGCCCGACCGATCTCGCGAAGCAGCACCCAGCGAAGCTCGCCGGCCCGCGACTTCTTGTCGTGGCGCATCGCCTCGGTCAGCTGGGCGTGAGCGACCGCCGGTCGGTCGGCGAGCAGACCGGCATCCCGCAGCAGCGAATGCTGCACTGCGATCGTTGCGGCTTCGCAGGTACCCGTGCGCTGGCTGATCAGCGCCGCCACCTCCATGCCCCAGGCGACCGCCTCGCCGTGTCGGAGCTTTCCGAATCCGGCGGCGCGTTCCAGGGCGTGACCCACGGTGTGCCCGTAGTTGAGGATGGCGCGAACACCAGTCTCATGGGGATCCTGGGCGACGACCGCGGCCTTGATTGCGATCGCACGACCGACGGCCTCGCGCACCGCTGGCGGCTCGCGGCGCAGCACCGCCGGCAGGTTCGTGATGAGCCAGTCGACGAATGACCGGTCCGCGATGAGGGCTGCCTTGATGACCTCGGCCAGCGATGCCCGGTACTCCTCGCCGGGCAGGGTGGCGAGGTAATCGAGGTCGCAGAAGATCGCGGTAGGCTGATGAACCGCCCCCACCAGGTTCTTGCCTGCCGGCAGGTTGATCGCGGTTTTGCCGCCGATGCAACTATCGACCATGGCCAGCAGGGTGGTCGGCAGTTGCAAATAGCGAATCCCGCGCATCCAGGTTGCTGCCGCGAACCCGGCCACATCGCCAACGGTCCCCCCGCCCAGCGCGATCAGCACCCCCTGCCGATCGATCCCGGCGGCGGCAAGCGCCTCATAGATTCCCGCTAGCACTCGGAGCTCCTTGGCGGCCTCGCCTGAGGGCACCAGGTGCAATCGCATCGTGAGGCCCGCGCCTGCGAGGGCGTCGGTCAGTGGCTTGGCGTGCCGGTCGGCAACGTGTTGGTCGCTGATCACGACGATAGTCCCTAAGACTTGTCTGCGCTGTAGGGCAGTCGATACCAGTTGTGTCAGACCATGACCGACTGTCACCTCATGCGGCGAGTCCGGCAGATCAATAGGGATGCGCTGCAGCCCTCCGCCGGAAAGCCGGACACGGACCTGCTCGGCAACCTCGACCGGGTCAAGGCCATCGGTCTTGACGACGAGGTCCGCCTCGAGGTAGCGGGGCAGCCGCCTCGGGAGCAGGTCGGCGAATGCCGCCGGCCCGTTTCGCTGCAACAGCGGGCGATCGACCGATCCGTTCAGGCGGCGGGCCAGCTCACCGGGCTCGGCCGTCAGCGCGACGACCGTGTTACCGCGTCGGATGTGGGCCCAGTTCTCCTCGCGCATCGGCGCGCCCCCGCCGACTGCGACGACCGAGCCGTCGCGCGCCAGCGCCCGCTGCAGGCAGCGCGATTCACGCTCCCGGAATCCGGCC
>JGI12053J15887_10001625_pt1 | contig 10587 bp, 11 predicted proteins | sample MedBloCAOM1_O3_FD_15887 | JGI IMG/M metagenome (IMG submission 15887) | reverse complement strand
GTCCTGAACGCGGCCTGCATGGAAGCCGCGGCATGGCCGGACAACACCCGCGTCGCGGTCAACGTCTCGCCGGTTCAGTTTCGGAGCCAGACCCTTGCGCTCAATGTCGCCGCCGCGCTCGCCGCTTCTGGTCTTTCGGCGGCCCGGCTGGAGCTGGAGATCACCGAGGCCGTGCTGATACGTGACGACGAAACGGCGCTGGCGACGATGCATCAGTTGCGCGGGCTGGGCGTGCGGATCGCGCTCGACGATTTCGGCACCGGCTATTCTTCGCTGAGCTATCTGCAGCGTTTTCCCTTCGACAAGATCAAGATCGATCGTTCCTTCATCAACAGCATTGCCGACGAAGGCGCGTCCTCGGCGATTGTGCGGGCGGTCGTGAATATCGCCGCCGCCAGCAACATGACGACCACGGCGGAAGGCGTCGAGCAGGCATGGCAGCGGGAATTGCTGCGCGAGCTCGGCTGCACCGAGATGCAGGGCTATCTGTTCAGCCCGGCAATACCGGCCGCCGAGATCAGGCGAATGCTGATGTCGCATCAGGGCAGGGGAGCCGCGGTCATACCGGCTCGGATTTCGTCGAGCAGGTAGAGCGATCGTCATTGCGACGAGGGAAAGAGCCGCTTCATCCTCAGCGGGTCTTACCCCGCGCCCCCTATCGCAACATCCTTGTTCGACGTCGTGCACCTTAAAGGGCGCACGCCGGCACCAAACAACCTGATCGCCTCGCCCGGCCAACCAGACGGCGGCTCATGTGGGAAATTTTGGTCGCCCGCCGGACATTGAATAGCAGTTCATGGCGAAGTCCCGGTGGACGGCCTGAGAAACAGGCAAGGCGCGATTCAGCGAGGCTTAACCGTATTTGTTCTCGGATAAGCTCAGGTTTGGCAACAACTTCCCGTTAGGGAAGTCCGCGTAGCATCACCAGCCATTGCCCGGATAGCTCGACTGCCATTGCACTTACTGAAATGGAACGACTGTGCTTCCTGTTTGGTCACAAAATGCTGGTCCATTTCGTTACTGACGAGCCCAACAAGATACCGGCCATCCGCGCGATGCTGGAGCCACAACATGCCGTTGAGTCCCACTTGCTGGGAGCTACCGACGGGCAGGCTCTCTCAAACGGCGTGTTGGTGGTTGACGCCGACCTGCGGAAGGCTGTTCCTGTAGAACAGGTCAAAGTGGTTTTGCGGGACCTACGTTGTGCTTCTGAAAAGCTGTTTGTCGTTCAGAACCACCTCCGCGACATGATTGCGCAGGCGTTCGCACTCGGCGCTACCGCCGTGGTTTCTCGGCCAAGCGACATTGTATCGAAACTGGCCCGGATCGAGGTCGCGCAGAAGGCAATGAAAGCCGACTTTGCCAGTGCGCCGCCCGAGATCGCGAAGAGTGCGGCATCCTTCTCCTCCCTGTTCTCGGCGATGGGGAGGGGCAAAGGGATAACGATTTCGGACGCCGAGAACGCCACATTGGAAGTCATCAACGGTATCAAGCAAAACGGCCTTAGCGCGTGGCTTGACGACGTGCGCCGTTACCATGAAGGAACGTTCCAGCACTGCCTGCTGGTAACGGGAGTGGCAGTCGCATTCGCGTTGAATATCAAATTCCCCGATGCAGACGTAAAGCGGCTCGGACTGGCGGCAACGCTCCATGATGTCGGCAAAGCACGTATTCCCTTGTCCATTCTCGACAAGCCTGGACGTCTTGACCAAACCGAACAAGAGATCATGAATCGCCACCCGATTATCGGATACGAATTGTTGAAGCCTATCCCCGAGATTAGCCCCGAGATTCTTGACGGGGTGAGACACCACCACGAATATCTGGATGGGTCTGGCTATCCCGATGGGCTGACAGCGCCGGAGATTTCCGACCTTGTGCGGTTGCTGACGATCTCCGACATCTTCGCCGCTCTCATTGAGTGGAGGCCGTACAGACCGTCGATGTCCCGGCAAGATGCCTACAAGATCCTGTGCGACATGGATGGAAAGCTGGAAAGACCACTGGTGAAGGCTTTCCGGAGCGTGGCGCTGAGAGGATGAAAAGCAAGACCGACGGAATGAGGTAGCGAGACATTTTGTGACGCGTCTGCGTTGATTTCAATCGATGTGGGCCGCGCGATCCATTTGGAGCTAGATGGCTATGGTGGCGGCAGTCTTGCCGAAGTTGATCACGGAATTGGACGTTGCTGTAAAGGTTGGATCACCCGAGCGTGGTGACCAAATCCTGAAGCAGGTGACGAACCTGTTCTTGTCCAATGTCGATCGCCTCGGCGAACAGCAGATTAATGTGCTTGATGACGTACTCGTTCGCCTGATCGAGCGGACAGCGGCGGAATCCCTGGCACAACTTAGCGAAGCCCTGTCCAAAGTAGAGCTGGCGCCGCGAGAGACCGTCCGCAAGCTTGCGTTTCACAACGACCCTTTGGTGGCCGCGCCGGTTCTGAGAAATTCGAACCGTGTGTCAGAGAAAGATCTGGTTGAAATCGCCAGAACGCTTAGCCAGCAACATTTATTGGCAATTTCCGAGAGGGGGACCCTCAACGAAGCGCTGACCGATACGCTCATGAGGCATGGTGACATTAACGTCTCCAACGCGCTTGCCCATAATTCGGGAGCACGTTTCTCCGAATGCGGTTATGCAACGCTTATCGGAAGGGCGGAGCGTGACGAGAGTCTCACAGAAAAGCTCGGCCTTCGTTTGGACATTCCTGCGAATTTGCTGCGGGAGCTTCTGGCAATGGCTACCGATATGGTTCGGGCGCGATTTTTGACGGCGCCCCGACCGGTCGCGCGGGAGAAGCGGTCTGTCCAAGCGTCCGCCGTAAAGGCCCGACCAAGCAGGATCGACTACACCCAGGCGCTAAACCAGGTGGTCGCGCTTAATCGCGCGGGCAAGCTCAACGATTCAACGGTGAATCGGTTTGCTGTAAGGGAGGAATACACCAATGTGCTGGCAGCGCTCTCATGCATATTGGAATTAAGGATCGAGGCGATCGAGCCTTTGATCGACAGCGCCCGACTTTACGGCCTAATCGTAGCGTGCAGGGCCGCCAGGCTGAGCTGGTCAACAACGACGATGATCGTCCACAATCGGCCCGGCTGCCCACCGGTCACCAAGCGGGAGCTTGAACAAGGTCGAGAAGTATTTGATGCTTTATTGCTATCCATAGCGCAATGGACGATTCGGTTCGGGTCTGATCGCATCCTTGCAATGAACAATGATCATGCAGCCGGCCGTTAAAGGCTGGTTCGGCAGTCCAAAATGGTTGCGGGCTTGGAGCTATCTGACGTTTCAGCCCCTGATGGCGGCGGCTCACGCGATTGACACCGGCAAGACCGGCAAGATAATTTTGCCGGAATAATTCCGCTGCCGGGAAATTTCCGGCCAACAAGAAACAGGGCAGGGTGGAACGCGATGACCCGCGGCATCGAATTTTGAGCGAGCACGCGCGGCCTTCCGCGCTCGCCCCGTTCCGGATCCGGAATTATCGTTTCCAGTGGCCCGCCGATCTGCTCACCTCGTGGGCGTTCGAGATGGAGACGCTGATCCTCGGCTGGTATGTGCTGGTCGAGACCGGGTCGGTGCTGCTGCTGACCCTGTTTGCCTCACTCGGTTATATCGGCACGCTGATTGCGCCGATGTTCGGCGTGGCAGGCGACCGCATCGGCCATCGCGATCTGCTGGCGATGATGCGCGCGGTCTATGCGGTGCTGGCGGCGACCCTGATGACGCTGATACTGACCGGTCATCAGAGCCCGCTGTATGTCTTCATCATCGCCATGCTGATGGGCCTGGTGCGGCCGTCCGACCTCGGCGTGCGCGGCGCGCTGGTCGCGACCGTCATGCCGCATGATCTCCTGATAGGCGCGATCAGCGTCTCCCGCACCACGATGGATACCGCGCGCATCGCCGGCGCGCTGAGCGGCGCCGGATTGTTTGCCGCGCTCGGCATGGGTCCCGCCTATATGGCGATCGTCAGTCTTTATATTGCGGCGACCGTGCTGACGCTTTGCGTGGTGGCGCCGCGAAAACCTCACCCGATCGATGCAGCGACCGGCATCGCCTCGCGCCACTCGCCGCTGCGTGACCTGACCGAGGGCGTCGCCTATGTCTGGACCTCGCCGCGGATGCGCGCGGCGATGTGGGTCGCGTTTCTCGTCAACCTGACGGCCTATCCGCTGTCGAACGGGTTATTGCCGTATATCGCACGGACGATCTACGGCACCAACCAGACCGGGCTCGGCTATCTCTCGGCCAGTTTTGCCATCGGTTCGCTGGCCGGCTCGATCGCGCTCAGCCTGATCGGCGGCATCCGCGTGGCGCGGCTGATGATCGCCTCGACCGTGCTGTGGTACGCGACATTATTGGTGTTCGTGCAAATGCAGACGGTGCCGACCGCGATCGCCTGCCTGTTGCTGGCGGGGTTCTCGCAAAGCCTCGCAATGATCTCGATCGCGGTGATCCTGATGCGGGCCGCGAGCGAACGCTTTCGCGGCAGGGTGATGGGCGTGCGCATGATGGTGATCTACGGCCTGCCGCTCGGCCTGCTCGCCGCCGGCAGCCTGATCGACGAGATCGGCTTTGCCGCGACCGGCACGCTTTATGCCGCAGCGGGTCTTGCGCTGATGCTCGCGATCGTTCTGAACTGGCGCGCCGATCTGTGGCATGTGCATGCGCCGGCAAACGTGCGGTAGATCAATGGAGTATTTCGAGACCCGCAAATGATGATCGCCGTTCTGGCTACTATCGCGTGCGCTCGAACAGGTCGGATTTCGCAAGAGTCTCGATCATGTAGTCGATAAAGGCCCTGACGCCTTCAGGGAGAGTGCCGCCGCCGAGATAGACCGCATGAATCATCTCAAGGTCGCCGGGATTGAACTCCTCCAGAAGCGGGATGATGGCGCCTGATTTGATCGCGCGGGCAACATGCCACAGGCCGAGGCGGGCGATACCCGCGCCTTCCAGGACGATCTGGCGCATCGTTTCACCGTTGTTGACCTGCACGGATCCGCTCACCAGTTGCTCGAAGTCCCGGCGCTTGTGACGGAATGGCCAGCCCGAGCGCGACCGCCTGAAATTGAACGTCAGGCAGTTGTGATTCCGGAGATCAGCCGGCGTTCGCGGGATGCCGCAGCGTTTCAGATAATCGGGCGACGCGCAGACCACCAGCCGGCTCTGGGCCAACTTCCGCGCCTTCAGGGCGCTGTCCGGGAGATTGCCGACGCGGATCGCGACATCGGCTTTCTCTTCCAGGAGGTCGACAACCTCGTCGGTGAAACTGAGATCGAGCGTCAGATTGGGATAGCGCTGAACGAAACCCGCGATCGACGTTGCCAGGAACACGGTTCCGAACGGTAGCGATGCATTGATCCGGATACGGCCACGCGCCATTCGGGTCGCTACCGCGTGGTCGGCCTCATTCAGGTCCTGCAGGATCCGCAACGCCGCGCGATGATACGAAGCACCTTCCTCGGTCAGTGTGAGCGCGCGCGTGGTGCGCGCCAGCAGCCGCGTGCCCAGGCGCCCTTCAAGCCGCCCGATCAGCTTACTTACGGCGGAGGGGGTGAGGTCGAGGCTTCGCGCGGCGGCCGAAAATCCGCCCCTCTCCACGACGCGCGCGAAAACCTCCATCTCACCCGAGCGCTCCATCAGAACGCGAGGCATTTGTTCCTCCAATTCATAAGTGTTTGGAATATTATGGAAATAGTAAAGGGACGGGCAAGCCCTATTTCTGGAGCAGAACGCAACAGGAGAGCAGGGGTTCGCCATGGATATGCAATTGAACGGTAAGAGCGCGCTGGTGACGGGAGCAACCGCCGGCATCGGCCTCGAAATCGCGAGGAAGCTCGCGGTCGAAGGCGCCAACGTCATCATCACCGGACGGGATCGCGCCAAGCTCGATACCGCGATCGCCGGCATCCGCGCATCCGGCGCGAAGGATATTTCCGGCATCGCCGCCGATGCCGGAACGGAAGCCGGCGCGGCGGCGATCCTGAAGGCCGAGCCCGAGGTCGATGTCCTCGTCAACAATCTCGGCATCTATGAAAGCAAAAGCTTTACGGACGCCAGCGACGACGACTGGCGGCGCTATTTCGAAGTCAATGTGATGAGCGGGGTCCGCCTTGCGCGTGGTTATCTGCCGGGCATGCTGACGCGGAATTGGGGCCGAGTCATCTTCATCTCCAGCGAGTCCGGCCTCGTCATCCCCGGCGAAATGATTCACTACGGCATGACCAAGAGCGCGCAGCTGTCGATCTCGCGTGGCCTTGCCAATCTCACCAGGGGAACGCGCGTCACGGTCAATTCGGTGATGCCCGGACCGACGCGCTCGGAAGGCATTGTCGATTTCCTGCGCAGCGTCTCGAGCGATCCGACAGCCCCGGCCGACCGAATTGAGGCCGAGTTTTTCGCCAAGGGCCGTCCGTCGTCGCTGCTTCAGCGCATGGTCGAACCGGCAGAGGTCGCCAATATGGTGACCTATCTCGCCAGTCCCTTGTCGTCGGCCACCAATGGCGCGGCCTTGCGCGTCGAAGGCGGCATCATCCCGACGCTCGGCTGATCGATTTGGGAGCACAAGATGGTATGCGGCCATCTTGTGCTCCCATAGCCCGGATGTCTTTTCTTGCCTGCAAGATACCTCAGGCGCGCGGGCGGCGGTGCGTGCTCGCGAGATTGTCGAGGCCTGCCTTCAGGAACGATCGAACGATATCGGTCGTATCGACCGCTTTTGCCGACCTCAATTTGAATTTGGCCGACCACACTACTCGGCTGGTTTGATCCGCGCAGTCCTCGATCCGGAGTTCGCCAACATAATTGTCAACCGGCAGGGCGGTCGCTTCCATCCTGTACCGGTAGAAATGCTGTTTGGGCGCGAACTCGATCAGCCGTTCGGTCTGCCGGCCGCCGTCAAGCGCCTCGGCCACCCGCTTGCAACCTTCTCGATCGCCTTCGCTTTCGACTTTGGCCAGCATCGGATGCCATTGGGCAACCGCTCCGAACGCTCCTATCTCGTCCCAGAGATCTGCTGAGTTTTCGGCAATGAGCACGGACTCGACGATTTGAGGCATTTTTTGGCTCCGTCGCTGCCAGCCTCCAAGCAGCAAACCCGTTCGCCCGCGTCGAGTTCCCAAGGTTTTCTCAGCGCGTCCCTGGCCAGCGAACCAAACAGGCCTATTTTGCGTCAGCCTTGACGGCGCCCCTCAATCCCGCTTGCAGCTGAATCTGCCCGAGCAGCCCGCTGGTTTGCACTTCCTGCACAAAGCCTGCAACGAATGGCAGGCCTTGCTCGCGTCCTTTGGGAGTGGCGGTCGCCATGCGGAACCTTCAGCATCGCCAATGCTCCATTATGCATTCACGTGATGTCGACAACGCCGCCGCAGGCGATGGGTTCTTGCAGAATGCATGGAACAGGCGGTTCAGACGTGGGCGCTGCGATGCAGGCGCGCGAGATGATCCAGGCCCGCCTTCATGAATGATCGCACGCCTTCGACCGCATCGGACGCATCGGCCGACGTCAAATCGAAACGGGCCGACCACACGACATTGCTGGTCTGATCGGCGCAATCCTCGACCCGGAACTCGCCGATATAATTGCGCACCGGCAGGACAGTGGATTCCATTCGGTAACGGTAGAAGTGCTGTTCCCGGGCAAACTCGAGCAGCCGCTCGGTCTGGCGGCTGCCATCGCGGGTTTCGGCAACGCGCCTGCAACCGGCGCGGTCGCCCTCGCTTTCCACCTTCGCCAGCATCGGGTGCCAGCGGCCGACCGCGCCAAACTCGCCGATCTGGCACCAGAGGTCTCGGGCATCGTCCGCGATGTGCACGGATTCAACGATGTCTGGCATGCATTGGCTCCCGCGTTTACTGGCCTTCAGGTGCAAAACCCGATGGTGGTCGCTGGGTTCCCACGCGCCGCCGCCCAAAATCGCGGCGCTTCGCTGCGACGTCCCTTGCAATATTTCCCGATCGCCACGCTATCTCCGCTGTACCAACGCCCATTATTATTATTGACTGGACCTTATCTTTTGTACATCAGTACAAATGGCATGGTCCGCAAATCCACCGGCAAGAGAGCCGCGACCCGCAAGCCGAACTTGCGGGAGGCGATCCTCGCCGCCGCGGAAGAGCTGTTCTCGACCAACGGTTTTAACGCCGTCTCGGTCCGCGACATCGCGCAGGCCGCCGGCGCCAATCCCGGCAGCGTGACCTATCATTTCAAGACCAAGGACGGCCTGCTGCTGGAGATCTACCGCCGTCACTGCGGGCCGATGAACCGCCGGCGTTCCGAATTGCTGGCGGCCGCGAGGCGGGTTCGCGACCTGCAGGACAGGCTCGAGGCGATCGTCCGCGCCTATGTGCTGCCCGCATTCTCTTCGGGCAGCGATCTCGCGGGCGGCGGAGCGCGCTTCACGCGGCTGCGCGCGGTGATGTCGGCCGAAGGAAACGAGGTCGCGCGCCGGATCATTGCGCAGACCTTCGATGACACCAGCCATGCCTTCATTGACGCAATCCACGCAAGCTTGCCGCATGTCCCGCGCGCCGACCTCGTCTGGCGCAGCCATTTTCTGCTCGGAGCGCTTTACTACACGCTGGTGACGCCCGAGCGCGTCTCGCGGCTGTCGCGCGGCAGCGCCGACGGCGCCGATCCGGGAAATGCCATCGAGCACTTGGTGCGGGCGACGGTTGCTTCATTTCAGGCGCTACCGCTCGATTTTCCCGCGCCCGCGCGGCGGCGATCCGCGGCAGCAAACAAGGCTTGAGCCGATATCAATCCCGCCATGTTCAAACCGACCATTCCCGGACCCGATCCGGATACCAAAACCCCGAAGTTCAAGCCGCCGCCGCTGGCATGCGACGCGCATTGCCATATTTTTGGGCCGGGTGCGAAATATCCGTATGCCGTCGATCGGCCCTACACTCCTCCCGACGCGCCGCTCGAAGCCTTCAGGGCGCTGCACGCGAAGCTGGGTGTCGGCCGGGCCGTCATCGTCAATGCCAGCGTGCATGGCACCGACAACCGCGTTGCGCTCGACGCGATTGCCGCCAGCAACGGCGCGTATCGGGCCGTCGCCAACATCGACGATGCCATCACCGAGCGCCAACTGCGCGGGCTTCACGACGGAGGATTTCGCGGCTGCCGGTTCAACTTTGTCCGTCACCTCGGCGGCGTCCCCGACATCGGGGTATTTAATCGGGTGATTCAAATGATAGCGCCGCTGGGCTGGCACGTCGATTTGCACTTCGATGCGATCGACCTGGCCGAGTATGCGCCGACGCTGGCGCGGCTTCCGGTGCATTACACCATCGATCATATGGGACGGGTGAAAGCGTCCGACGGCTTGGACCAGCTGCCGTTCAATACCCTGATCGAGCTGATGCAGCGCGATGAAAAATGCTGGGTCAAGGTCTGCGGTTGCGAGCGCGTCTCCTCCGCCGGTCCCCCCTTTACCGATGCAGTGCCGTTTGCGAGGCGCATCGTCGAGACGGCTCCGGACCGCGTCATCTGGGGCACCGATTGGCCGCATCCGAACGTGAAGGCGATGCCGAACGACGGCGATCTGGTCGACCTCGTTCCGTTGTTCGCGCCGGAGGCCGAGCTTCAGCACAAGATACTGGTGGCCAATCCGGCGCGGCTGTTCGAGTTCGATCGACTGGGCACGACATGATTCACGACATGACTGAAGAGCATGGTTCCGAAATTCCAGCCAAAAAGGGAGTCTGCATCCCATGAAGACCGGACTTGTCGTATCCGCCCATCCCGGGGATTTCGTCTGGCGCGCCGGCGGCGCGATCGCGCTGCACGCCAAACGGGGTTTTCGCGTCAAGATCGTTTGCCTGTCCTATGGCGAACGCGGCGAGAGCCAGTTCGCCTGGAAGGAGCCGGGCGCGTCGCTGGCCTCCGTCAAGGCCGGGCGCCGGGACGAGGCCGAACGCGCCGCGAAAATGCTCGGCGCCGAGATCGAGTTCTTCGATTGCGGCGACTATCCGCTGAAACTGAACGAGACGCATTTCGACCGGATGGTCGACATCTACCGCGAACTCAATCCGAGTTTCGTGCTGACCCACGCGCTTGAGGATCCCTACAATTTCGATCATCCCGACGCTGCGCATTTTGCGCAGCAGACGCGGGTGGTGGCGCAAGCCATGGGCCACAAGCCTGATGCGAAGTATCAGTACTCTGCGCCGCCGGTATTTCTGTTCGAGCCGCACCAGTCGGAGATGTGCAACTTCAAGCCGCAGGTGATCCTCAACATCGACGAGGTCTGGGACATCAAGCGCAAGACGTTTGAAATCCTCGCCGCACAAAAGCATCTGTGGGCGTACTACGAGCGCGTCGCGCTGCAGCGGGGCATGCAGGGCGGCCGCAATTCGGGCAAGGCCATGACTTATGGCGAGGCCTATCAGCGGCTGTTTCCGATGGCGGTGGAGGAATTAGCATGAAAACGGTTGTCGTTAGAAACATCAAGCGTACCGACGCCGATCTGATGAAACGGCTGGGCGCGCTCGGCGTCGCCACCGCGCATGAGGCCTACGGCCGCTTCGGCCTGATGAAGCCGTATCTGCGGCCGGTGTGGCCGGGCGGCG
>JGI12053J15887_10001624_pt1 | contig 10591 bp, 18 predicted proteins | sample MedBloCAOM1_O3_FD_15887 | JGI IMG/M metagenome (IMG submission 15887) | reverse complement strand
CATGAAGCCGCGCGGCTGCCTCGATGCGACGCCGTTTGTATTGCCGATTGAATTCCGCCAGCACGCCGGAACCGCGCAACGACGCCATGTATCGGTCGAGCTTTGTGGCGGCGTTTCCCGCGCGCTCGATCGNCACGTCGTGCGGCGTCAACGTCTGCCGGTGATCCACCGCCGCCTGCGCCAGCGCCCTGCCCGCCCTGGCGGCGTCTGGACTGCGCCCTGCATCGTGGCGGGCCTGCCGGACGATCGACGGCGCCGGATGCCGCGCGATACGCGAGCGCGGCGCTATCGTTCGGCGATCTTGCCGGGCGCGCGTCGCCGATATCGACATCCATCGTCATGGGCCAGCGGCATAGCGACAGCGGGCGCCGGCGTCGAGCAATTCATTTGGCACGGTATTGATTCGGCCCGTGCCCCATCATCGCGGGCTCAGGCCGATTTCGTTTCCTCGTCATGGATGCGCTCAAGAAGTTCTTTCAAGGCATCCCTTCCCGCCGCATACGCGGCTGCGAATGAAGGATAGCCGCATTCCGTGATTTTGACTCCCATAGGCTGTTTTCGCCGTTCTATTTTCCAGCAAAAGCGATGGGGCTCGCCCTCGCGGGTTACAACAACGTAGAACCCTTGATGCGCTGGATCGCGGCGCATGACTGCCTCACAAAAATTCGTGTGCCCATGAACAACGGAAGCACGGTCCAAGCTGGAATCTGGGAGTCGTTCCGGCTAAACATAAAAACTTGCGCCTAAGTGACGGCCCAGTTGGGGCAAATGAAGCTGAGGCCGTCGGGGCTTTGCAAGGTCGCGGGGGAAGCGCGACGCTGGAGTAAACCGCGATATTTGAATGCCGTTCCCCGTCAAGGCTGGTGAAATTGTCGGCAGCGGTCTGCATCAATGTCGTGCATCTTTTTGATCAGGCAGGACTGTCGGTCGATCGCCCGCGTCCATCATCACGTACATCGCTTTAGCGTAGCAGGCCGAGCAATCGCTTCGGCCCGGTCCATGTAACCAATCGTGGCGCAAACCGGCTGAGAATTTTCTGATGCTTCTTTGTCGACACCGGGAATTCCTTACAGGCGTTGACATCGCCCCTTAGCTGGCGCGAGCCTGTCGTCCGAGGCGATCATGGCTAATGTCTCGGAGTTTTCGATTGTCACGTTCCTGCGCAAACCGGGGCACTGGCGCGCGGCCATTTTCCCCAAGGGGCGGATCGGGAGGGTCGGTGGCGAGACGGTGCTTAGCATCGTGACGCCAGATGACTTCGCGTCCGAGGCGCAGGCCCAGTTGGCAGCCGAACAGTTGATAAGAAAACTTTGATCCCCTGATGACCGACGATTGCAACACCATCGCCTATGCGCCACCGTGATCGGCGACCCTTAGCGCCGATCATTGTCGTTGGGAAGAGTCCAAACATAGGCCGCGATCTCCCGCTCTCGCGTCAGCTTGATCATGTGAACGGGCGGCGGCGCGCATCGCCCTTTCTTGCGCGTGTCGCGTGGCCGCCGCCGCATGCGCTCTGCACACGCGAGGGCGAGAAATCCAGGCAATCTTCTGAGGCCCCTGCTTTACTTTCTCAAGGGCTTCGGCAGAACTGCTGCGAGCGGTACGATGCCGAGCGGTCGCCCGGCTTCATCTGCGATCACGAAAGCCTCCGGGACCTCTGGCCTACCGCTCTTGATGGCCTCAGCCAAAAGTTCACGCGCCGCTAATATCGCCTCGCGCTGAGCTGCAGAAAGGTCCGGCAAGTCTACGCCTTCGTCATCGGGAACTATCTGATCTCCCGCTTGGAGATGAAAATAGAATCGTCCCATGGCGACCTCACTTTCATGAGGGCAACCTAATGGGTTGTTACTTGTTCCTCTGTGCGGTCTCGGACGGAACCCGCCTGCACACACCTGCACAGGGCGGAAATCTTTTCAGGCCGGGAACAAAACCTTGGTCTCATCGATTGCAGTGGATTGGACTCTCCGCAAGGAGGTGCCAATGCCCATCGCCCAAGACCTTATCGAACGCGCTCGCATGTTTGAAGAACGTGCCGAGCAGGCGTGCGACCCAATTTCCCGATGGCATTACAAAGAGATGGCCTCTCACTATCGAGCGCTGTCGGTCGAGCATCAGGAAATAAAGCCGGAACACGAAACGGCAGACTAACGGAAACGACCCTCAACGCGCGAGGGAAGAGTGGCGACAATTGTCCGATGCAGTTGCGGCGCCGAGTACAAACGCACTGAAACAAAGTTCTTGGTACCGCACACGGGTGACGCGGTCTGCACGGTCTGCGGGGCTGCGCTAGAGTCGTGGTGGAAAAGCACCCACGTTCCCTCATTCGAACTTATCAAACCTCCAGACAGAAAGCCGGTATGACTAGCCGGATGAGAAACCCGCCTGCACGCGACAGCACAGGTGATTACTCGCGCAAATCAAAACCGGGCTGGGCCAGGCCCCGCGCCCGAAAGGGTTGGCCCCTCGTCGCTTTGAGGCCGTATCCTCAATGAGAGATTCAGTTCGTCAGCCAAGCGCTGCAACGACCGCTGCCCGATGACGCGCTGCGGATCGTGGCCCGCGGCGCCGACAAGGAAGATCAGGCGAGCGCGGCATGAGGTCGCGAGACTTCCGTACATCGCGTTGGTTCGGATCGATCGCTACACCGGTGCCCGCATCGTGATGCTGGTTGGGCGCTTATAGCCCCGATGCGCAGTTTCCGCCGTCTTTATAAATCCCATTCGGGCAAACGCGGCGTGGTTCTCAGTCAGCTCGATGCGGGTCTGCAGTTCCAATGCCTTAAGGCCGAGCGCCCGGGCTTCTGCCCGCGCCGCCGCTACGAGCGCTTTGCCAATGCCGCTGCCATGCAGGCTCGGCCGCACCGCAAGCTTGCCGATGTAGAGCGTGTCTTCCTTGGGACGAACGAAAACACAACCGACCAGAGTGCTCCCCAACCGCGCCAGCAGTAGCGCGCCATTGGCTGCGTCCGCTGCCATCGATTGCGGCGTCAGCCGCAAGGCTGATGACGGTGGATCAATGCGGCCTTCCATGTTTGCAAAGGCATCGTGGATCAGCGTGCGAACCGCTTCCCAGTCGGCAAAATCGACAGGAGCGCGGCGGACAGCAATCTCAACAGGGTTCATCAAATGGCCTTTCGCAATAGGACGGATCGACCCTCCCAGCGTGGCAGCATGTCGGTTCCAGTTCCAGCGCTCGCTCGGAGCATTGCGGCTGACGGGTGCGGACATGGGGATGCTCTTTCGTGGCACTGGCCGGGCAGTCCTGGATGAAGTTTTTCATGCCGCCGGCGCCTACGCACGTGTGCGAAAAGCGCGCGGTGCCGACAAGGAAGATCAGGCAGCGGCGGCATGAAAGCCTGTCGTCTCTGCGCTTGAGCTGGCCTGCCTTTGGGCAGCGGGATCGGAATCGAAAAACGGCTGATCCCACGCACGAAAATCCCCACTGCCCGATGACCGATGACGAGAGACCCTAACCCTCTGCCCAGTCAGGTGTCCCGCCCNTGCGCTGGATCAGNTCAATAGACGCGGCGATGCCGCCGGTCTCGTCGTCCGGGCGGCGCTGTTTTGCGCCCCGCGTAATACGGGTTGACGATGCACTGTGCGGCGCGNCCCGATGCTGAGGCATTGCACTGTGCCAGCGAGGTATAGGCGCATTCAAAGTAATAGTCGTTCCAGCCTTGGTAGATTTGCAGGCAGACCGGATAGGCCGGGTGATAAGTCTGGGCGCGAGCCGACGGCGCTGCCGAAATCGTCGCAATCGCCAAAATTGCCAAAGCCAGAACGCGCATCAGAATCTCCCTCGAAGATTGACGCCCTCCCGCTCGCCGTGATGGCGGCCAGCAGTTGGTCATCGAATGATGTTGTACACTTTTCATCAACCCTGCGGCTCGGGTTTCCTGTTCCCGGTGAAATTCGAGCGGACATCCGCGACTTTCTGGCCGCAAACTTGGCAGGTGAATAGCGGGTCTATGTCGGACAGCCGAACACCGTCCGGCCACCTGTCGCCGCTGATCGCTGTCGAATGGCTGCGTCCACCATCGGCGTGAACTCCACGCCTTTTCGCGCGAGAGTCACTGACTCAACCGAAGCGTAAGAGTCGGGAGATACCGCCATCTCAGTCGTCGTGGTGAGGATTGACCGGCTTTTCCTTGTTTACCCACGCCGAGCGAATCTTCCGCGCTAATGCGATGCTGGCGGGCTTTTTATCGCGGCATTGCCGACCTATCGAAATGCGCGATCTGCCCGCCGCGCCCGCCTCGCGTCTGCCACAAGCCGAAGCTGCCGGGCCTTCCTCATTGCTTCGGAACGGGCAGGACCAGGCGGCAACTTCCGCGCAGCTTCGAGGGCTTCGTCAGCCCGCGCGTCCAAATCCACAACGTCAGTTTGTTCGGCTTGCATATTGTTTCGGAAACGTGAGCTACAGACTTTCGCCCCACTTGGCATTGCGCGATTTCATCCGGTCAATCGCCGCAGGAACAGCTTTCATCGTGTAGCACCTGCCACACTCGAACACGCGGTTTTCGAATCCTCTGATGCCGGGGTCTATACGTTGCAGATCCATGCGTATCAGACACGTCGGGCAGGAAGGACGTTCAGTCGGCAATAGCTGCGGCAATCCGCTTGCGCGCATGGATGCACTCCGCCTGAGCTACATCAGCGCCCAAATGTAAATCAAAACCGGTACCGGCGTCTGTACGGTTGCCGACAGGACTCCTATTTCCGAGAGCCCGTTCAGAACAGGTTCGCCAGCTCATCCCGGGGCCTGTTTCCATGTTTGCACACCTCGGCTTCTCGAGAGCGTTGAACCGACGCGTCGAGCCGCGAATCTTCCGCGCTAATGCGATGCTGGCGGGCTCTCTGAATTCGATCCCTCGGCCCGCTTGGTGAGCCGCATGACGACGTTCGTGTCTAATTCGCAATTGAGGTCAAAGACCTTCTTCAAATACCACTCTGTAACTACCCTTACTGACGACTTTAGATGCACCCCTAGTCGATGCCGAAGAGGCCCAATTGGCGGCGCCTTCTTTGGCTTATGTCTAGAGATTGTCAGCGGCCCGCCGACGGTCAACTGCTCAAGAATTGCCAAAGATAATGTGGATCGGTGGGTGTGGTCCGCATGCTGAAGAAATCTGCCAAAAGGGCTCTGTCCGTTCGGGAAGCGCAGCATCAACTGGCCTCCGGGCTTCAGCATCTTCGCGATAGCATCGAGCGCCGTAATTATCTCTGGGATACTCAGGTGCTCCAACACATCATAAGCAACAATTACGTCAAAGAATTCGTTGAACTGCGGGAGGTTATCGCCAAGATCGCTNGAAAGCAGAGGGATGTTTTTCTGCTTTGCGCGTTCAAGCGAGATCTCGAAGATCTCGATGCCGTAGATNGCGGCTCCGCGCGTTTTTGCCCATGACAACAAGGCGCCATTTCCAAATCCGATTTCTAGAAAATTTGCGTCAAGAAGGCAAACATCGTCAAAATCGGCCGAAAAATAATTGGCTTCATGGAGGCTAAAACGAAAGAACGAGTCTTTAGACCAGGATTTCCAATGATCGTAGTTGACGTAGTCTTGCCCGCTCATGGTTGCCACCGAGCTGGATTTATACTTTCCNCNGTATAGATCTCCGGCAACCGCGCGCCATGTGCACACTTTCTCGGGAACGGAATAATTTGAATTCCGTTTCCNATCCTCCTCATTTTTNATANCCCGGCGAGAGTCGCGGATCGAACTGCTGCGCGTTCTGCTGGGTGACCGTGCCGTTTGGCACCGGCAGCGCATTCGCGCCGCCCGGTTCAGTCGTCGCTGGATTTGACGGACTGATCGTCTTGTTGACTTGGCCGACCGTGTTGGCGGATGAGGCCCCAGTCGGGGCGCCGATGCCGGTCGAGGTATTGCCGGTACCCGCGCTGCCGCTCATGCCGCCCGTCGCACCGGCCGTGCCTCCGCCTGCACCGCCCGCGCCAGCGCCCTGAGCGAATGCAGTTGGGACCGATAAAGATAAGGCTGTGGCAGCCAGCACTGCTGCCACGATCTGTCTGTTGCGCATTGGCGTTCTCCAAGCCCTGATGGCCTTTTTAAACCGGCAAAAACGCCGGTTGTTCCGGAACGCACCAACGATTGGGGCAAGGTCACCATGCCGCAGCGCGAGAGCGCGCGGCGACACGCCGAAGCTCTGCATGACTCGCCCTGCCCAACGCGCGAACGTGAATTGACGGGGAATAAAGGGGCCTGTCTGCTTGCGATCTGAAAATCCGGCCGGGGCCGGAACGAGAGGACGCAATGCGAAAGGGGTTTTGGGTGCGAACGGCGTGCTGCGCCACGCATGCCCGAAGGAGGCTCTGATGCGCATTCCGGCTTTGGCGATTTCGATGATCGCGACGATTTTGACAGCGGCACCGGCTCGGGCCCAGACCTACGATCCGGCTTATCCGGTTTGCCTGCATGTGTACGGCCGGGGGGCTGACTATTACCAATGCCGCTACACCTCGCTGCCTCAGTGCAACGCGTCGGCCTCGGGACGCGCCGCCCAGTGCGTCATCAATCCATATTTTGCTAGCGGGCAAGTGCCCGCTAATTATCGGCGGCATCGCCGCGCCTACTAAAACCTATGACAAACTAACGCCGTAGGCGAGCGGATGTACCTCCTTGCAGTTACGTGCCTCGGTCGGGAGCCATTGACTCAACCGGCGCGCCTTCGCTGCGCAATTGGTCCAAACGCCGGCTAGCGCCGACGCCTTCTTGGACTTTGATCGGGGATTCCCACACAGGTTGTAGATCCATCAGTCTCTCGCGCGGCTACTCCGCAAGGCACAGCTTTGACCGTTCGCGTGGAAACTCCATCCGGAGCAATTACGTTCAGCCCCGGACCCTGAGCCGACTGCGGTAGTGGACCTGTGGAATATGGCGTTGGCGGTGTACCGGCGGGCGCATATGCCCCGGTGTAGCCTTTGGATGCCGGTTCGGTTGCCCGAGGCGTGGAAGCGGCTGGCGCAGACGGTGTCGTTGAAGGTTCGGAAATTGGTGGCGGACCGGGAAGCGGCGGAGGATGACCTATTGTGTCACCGGTTGTCGGCGGAGACTGCTGAGCCGGGACCGCCGACGACAAGAGTGCGAGCGCAATTGTAACTGAGAAAGAAATCAATCGCATTGAATCCTCCCCTCGAAGAGCAACGATTTTACGCCCTCCCCCCGGTTCAATCCACTATCTTTCGCGCACCCGCTCTTGCCTTCGACCCCCCGGTTTCCGTTGGATACGGGGCGGTCGGGGGATCGGAACATCCGAATTCCCGCAATCGTGGTGCTCGCCGATGAGACCGATTGACGGAGTGCACAACGGCGACCTGAGGCTATCAGGCGACCTCACACTGGCCGGAGCGCCGACGCGGGATCAAGACAGCCTTGCCGTCAAAACTTTCATTGCAATCCGGGAGGCGCGGTACCTGGTGATGGTGACTCGTTTGCCGAGAAAAAAGTTCGCGCGGTGAGCGCTATGGCTCAGCTCGTCAATGCAATTCGCCGTAGTGTGACGGCGAGAACGGGGAGCGTTGTCATGGAATATTTTGTCCATCGGCAAAACCTAGCGCATTATCGACGGCTGCTAGCCGAGGCTGAACTTGCCACGTCGAGCGATGAAATACGCCACAGCATGCTGATGAGGCTGTTGGCCGAAGAAGAGGCCAACGTGCCGCTGATTGCCGGTGACGGCGACTGGGCGCTAAATGCCAGCGGCGGCCGGGCCGCCGACTGAACCGGCCCTCACTCGCGATGGCGAACTCGCGATCAATCTCTCGCCCAAGCGACTTGACTACCGATATCTCTACGTCTTGATCGTCGGTGCGGCTGTCGTCACGAAAGTGCGGCGCAAGCTCTTTGCAGTGCTCGATGGGCCTCCAGCTTACCTTGAAAGTCGATCCTGACCCTATCTCTCATCGGGACGCCATCTCTAGGTTCATCCAGGCCCGACACGATGCGGCAATCGACCAAACTGATCGATGCTCAAGGCCGCTCCTGCATCCACGTACCGATCGCGCAGAACGGCAATGTGGTCGACAGCTCTGGGTTTCGGTACGATCTTGAGGATGATTAAAGACCGAAATCCTCTGAGAGGGGAGCTGTGATGACAACGCTCAAAATCATTTCTGCATTAATCGCTTGTTCTGCGGCATTTTCATCAACTGCATTTGCCGAGAATTGTCGGGCGCTTCCATTGGGTCCCGAGAGACGGGCCTGCGTCATGCGCGAGAACCCCGGCATGTTCGAAGCCAAACAGGAGCAATGCAGGCAACTCGCCAGGGAGCGCGGCGACACGACTCGCACCGGCACAGGCGCGGGCGGCATCAGAGACTTCATCCAGGACTGCATGCGCGGCAAACAACGCTAACGGGGCGCCCTACAGGATAATTTCGACGACCAGATCGCGAACATGACGCCAGAGATCCCACGCGGCACCATTATCGGCAAGGTGACCGGTGGCAAGCCGCCGACCGAGGCCGCGCACTTTTGGAAATCCGAAGCGTGCGGCAGCTCCCAATGGGCGAAGCGGGTTCGCGTCAACGTTACATTTATCGCGATGCCAAGATGGCGGTTTAGAAATTGGATCGAAGCGATTGAGCGACCTTCTTCACTGGCGTATATTCCGACGTCAGAACGGATCGCAAAACCCTCTTCGCTGGGCCCTCCAGGAGACGCGATCCGAACCAGATCAATTGCGCAGCCCAAATGAAAAACAGCACCTTGACCGCGACAACTGCGAAATCAAACATCATCATGATTAGTCCCTGGTCGAACGCGCCCCTGCATCGACCCCACCAAGCTCTTTCCGAAAATCGGCGGTTCTAGGACCCGATAGCGGCTTTTCTTTTGCGGACCTGCAGCACCCTCCGCAGCGTCAATCCACCTTCTTTTGAGCGGGAGCCATTGACTCAATCGGGGCGTGAGGGTCGGATGATGTTAGGCTTGGGAGGTCGGTCGCTGTGGGGATGCTAAACGCGCTCACAATGGCAAAGCGTCAGCTGCTTTTGCGCAGCGACGGCGAGAGAATATTGCGCAGTCGTTTTGCACGAACACACGGCGGAACACTTGATCTTGAGAACGCCAAAACGTTTACTGAAAAAGTCTATCGGCGCATGATCGAGACCAACCGCCACGGAAATCCTGCCTTCACCCGCCTGGCCGATAAATATCTAGCCAGAGATTACGTACGAGATGCCGTGGGCCCGCAGTATCTCATTCCGCTAATTTGGAGCGGAATTGACCCGGTCCAAATTCCCTTCGACGATCTGCCTCAAAAATCCATCGCCATGACCAATCACGGGTCGGGCGGCAATATCGTATTGGAGCACCCGATCGACCGCGCTTTCGTCGTCAAGACTTTGCAAGATCGATTGAGCCAGAACTATTACTGGGCGATGCGCGAGTTTCACTATTACGATATCGAACCGCGCGTGATGATCGAAGAATTTCTGGATGACGGTCGCCCCGACGGGCCGCTCGATTATCGCTTCTGGTGCTTCGATGGGAAACCAGAGGCAATCATGATGGACAACCATCCTCACACGCTCAGTGCCTTTTACGATCCAGACTGGAATCCGCTTTACGCAACCTATCGCGTGAAGGAGCATTGGAGAGACATTGAGCGACCCGCCAATCTTGATGAAATGCTATCGGTCGCGGCTACGCTTTCTGATGGTTTCGATTTTGTCCGCGTTGACCTCTATAGCATCCAGAGCAAAACCTATTTCGGCGAATTTACTTTCGTGCCAACGGCTGGATGCAACAAATTTGATCCCCCACATTGGGATTTATATTTCGGCGATAAGTGGGCTCAGGCGTTGAACGCGTGAACCGCATCAAACCCGGCGGCTGATCGGCTTCGCTGGGATTGAGTACTGAGCTACCGGAAATCGCTTCGGCTTTCGTGCTTCACCTGGAAATCCCAGCAGGAATGCTGATCAGGGTTCATGACGATTCTGCCGCCGGCAGCGCCGGGTTCGGGCGCGGAGGACGGGTCCACCCCACTTGAGTTCAATCCACTATATTTTCGCGCGCTGCTAGTAGTGGCGAAATACGATCTGGTCGGGTAATAGCGGCAGATGCTTCACAAACTTGTCGCCATCGCCGCCTGGGCGGCTCTAGCTTTCATCGCCTACGCAACTCTCTCGCCTATCCAGGCAAGGCCCAAGATATCTAGTTCCGCGGACCTCGAACACATCGTCGCGTTTGCGGTTACCGGGCTCTTGTTTTGTTTGGCCTATCCCAGACACATCGTGCGCGTTTGCCTTGTCGTTCTTGGAAGCGCCGTGCTGCTCGAATATTTGCAGACGTTGACGCCAGATCGTCATGGCACACTCGTCGATGCATCCGAAAAAATTATCGGCGGTATGCTCGGTATTTTTGCCGCCCGAGCAACTCTTTATCTCCAGTATCGAAAACGCTAATGGCTCAACAGCAGGGAAAACTCCCGGGGCGCGAGCATTAGTTAGCCCGGAAAGCCGTTGGGCCCCAATTGCCACGCTCAAAAAAGTAAGGCCCCGGATTGCTCCGAGGCCCGACCTTACCGGCGCGCGGGGTACATCCGCCCGCGCCGCCATCAGTCTCT
>JGI12053J15887_10001622_pt1 | contig 10599 bp, 11 predicted proteins | sample MedBloCAOM1_O3_FD_15887 | JGI IMG/M metagenome (IMG submission 15887) | reverse complement strand
GTCCGTACGGGCACAGCTGCGCCACCGCGACCGCACCGAGCGACTGCTCGTGTGCCACAACGGGTCCAGCGGCTGGACCGACCTCCACGCCGACGACCTCAACGCGCGGTTCAAAGAACTCGTCGGAGACGAGTACACGGTCAAGGACCTGCGCACCTGGCACGGCACGGTGCTGGCCGCCGCGGCGTTCGTCGACGCGGACCCTCCGGCGAACAACACGGCAATCAAACGTGTGGAATCCGCTGTGATGAAGGAGGTCGCAGAAGAACTCGGCAATACTCCGGCTGTGGCCCGCTCGTCGTACGTCGATCCGCGGGTGGTCGAGGGGTACGAGTCCGGCCTGACCATCGCCGCTGGCGCGCGGCGCGCAAACCGCACCAAGATGCCCGGCGAGCGGCAGGCGATCCTGGAGAACAGCACCGCGCGGCTGATCCGCAAGGTGGCCAAGGGTTAGATGGAGCCCACAAACGACCGCGGCATCGAATCTCCAGCGGCCAAAGGCTATTCACCCGGACTGGGCATTGATTTGATCGGCAGGTTTGCCGATGGGGCCGAGTGGGAACCCCTTGTAGTGCGTGGGGAGATTCCCGGGTGCGTCCCGTAGGGGCCCCATGCTCAAGAGGTGGGCAACGACCAATCCCGCCAGTAGTGAAAGGTAAACATGAGCGACAAGAACAACTCTGGCCCGGAAGAAGGCATCAAGGGCGTCGTCGAGGACGTCAAGGGCAAGGCCAAGGAAGCGGTCGGAACCGTAACCGGCCGTGACGATATGGTCCGTGAAGGCAAGGCACAGCAGGACAAGGCCGACGCCCAGAAGGACGTCGCCAAGAAGGAAGCCGAAGCCGAAGCAGCGCGCGGTGGCGCCAAGGCTGCTGAGAAGCGCCAGGAGGCCGAGCAGCGGCCGTAGATAAGCCCCAACGAAACGGGCCCAGCCAATAGGCTGGGCCCGTTTTCTTGTGATTCCTAGCTGCTGGGCTTCTGTCGCTGTATGTCGGGATGCTCTGCGTACCAACGCTCTTCGATACGGCGAACCCGCAGATGCTCGACGAGCAGCCACCCCGCACCGATGATGAACCCGGCGCCTGCAAGTGATGCCAGCATCAATCCGACGTCATGGTGGCTGGTGGCGAACGCCGCAAGGCACGACACGAACAGCACCAGGGTGACGCCGATTACGACGAGCCCCGGCATGATTTTATTGTCCTTCATCGACTCACCGGCGTGCGGCCGCGTTGTCCTCGAGTGGTCGACTGGATCCTTCGGGCCCTTCATCGGTACTCCTCTCTCGGCATACCTATGCCCGGCTGAACATGGGCTGATTTCAACGGTAGATCTACCCGACGCCGTTGTGGGAGAAACTGTCACGGAAACGAAACTCGCTGGTAGCCGGATGCTGCGGCCGCCGTCAGCCGCCGAAGAGCCCGGGGCCGGCCAGGGCGGGCATGCTCATGGTCAGCACCAGCAGCATGAGTGTGAGCAGGAACCAGCCCGCGCCCTGCCAGGCCCACCACGTCTCATGGTTTCGCCACGTCTGATAAGTGCGCACGAAAGCGCGCAGTCCGCCGATCAACAGGATGAGCGGTGCCCCGAACGCGAGGAGCGCGCGTTGGGGTACCCCGCAAGCCGCTGTGTCTGCGGTCGCGCCGTCACAGGTGCCGACCCAGACAGCTGCGACAACAAGAAACGCCACGCCGAGCACCGCGACCACGAGCCCGAAGCGCACAGCCTGCCGGACGTTAGCGTCGTCTTGTTGCAAGTCGTTGGGATTGTGATGCACCGCCACCTGCTCAAACTCCCGAATCCGCCGTTAGAACGCCTTGATTTGACGTCGGGCAGAATTCCCCGGCCGGGGAGCGATTAAACCTCAGGATCCGACGCGCAAATGCGCGGTCAGCAGCAGCCTGTCGTAGACAGCCCGGTCCGGCAGCTCGTCGTCGTAGGAAAGCTCGAGGAAGTCGTTGGCGATTTGCTCGGCGAGCGCGCGCAATTTGGTGTTGGTCTCCTGCGAGCGCCATCTGAGCAGCTCGAAGGCGGAGTCGGCGTTGATCCGGTAGATGAGCATGAGCATGCCCTTTGCCTGCTCGATGCCGCTGCGGGCCTCGGCGATCTCGGCAACCGCCTCGGTGACACTTTCGTCGCGCACCTGGGTCATCGACGGCGTGACGTCGACGTAGAAGCCGTGTGTGCCGACGACCTCACCGGCGTCGTCGAAGAGCTGGTCGCCGACCACCACGACGTGATGCACCTCGCCACGGGTGTCGACGATGCGGTGCCGGGTGGAAAAGGCGCCGGAGGTGCGGCGGATCTCGTCCAGCGTGGCGGCCACCTGGCCGTAGTCGTCGGGATGCTTGTGGGACAGCACCAGGTCCGTGGTCGGGTGCGCGGTATCGACCTCGTAGCCGTGCATGCGCGCGACCTGAGGTGACCACTCCCATTGTTCGTCGGCGAAGTAGAACCGGAACCACCCGACACGCTGAGGCTCACCGCCCGCCAGTGCGTGCTCGACGGGCGTTTGCCCTTCGAGGTCGGCCAGCTCATCGCTCATGCTGTGCAGATTAACGCGGCCAGAGACAGTCCGGCATCGGACCAGATCCAGCCGTTCGTTGATCGGACATGTCGGCGCGCCGACCTACCATTCGCCCGTGACGCGCACAACGCTTTACGCGGTTGCGGCCGTGGCGTCAGGCATCGCCGCCTACCTCGTCGGCGCGACCGCCGCGTGGAGCCTGGTGATCGGAGCCCTCGCACCGGCCGTTCTCGCAGCCGCGCCCCGATTCCTTCGCGGCGCCCTCGACGGCGCGAGCACACCCGACGACGAAGCGGGCGAGATGTCCGGCACCGAATTCGAGGACTACATCGCGCGGATCGCCCGGGCATGCGGGTTGCCGGTGATCATGACGTCGATCACCGGCGACTGGGGTGTCGACATCATCGTCGGCAAGCGGCCCAATCGCCTTGCCATTCAATGCAAACGCCAGTCCCGGCCAGTCGGTGCCGGTGCCATCCAGGAAGTGGTCGCGGGCGCACCCATGCAGGATTGCACGACGACCATGGTGGTCACCAACAACGAATTCACGCCCGCCGCACGCAAACTCGCGGAGCTGCATGGCTGCGAGCTCGTCGGCCGCTCCGAGTTGCCGCGGCTGCGGTCGACGATCCGCCGCCTCACCCAGCCCTCTCAGCCGTTTGAGGCCGACCAAGCCTAGCTGAGCGCGTCGCGCACCGCGGCTACGGCGTCGTCGATCTCGTCACGCGAGACCGTCAGCGCCGGCCGGAACCTCACGCTGGTGGGACCACTGGCCAGCATGATCACGCGCCGGTCCCAGAGCCGTTGGATCAGCTCATCGCGCTGTGCGGCGCTCGGCAGGCTGAACGCACACATCAGCCCGCGGCCGCGCACGTCGAACACCAACCCCGGGAACTCCGCCTCGAGGGCTTCGAGCTGGTCGAGCAGATAGCGGCCTGCCTTGGCCGCCCGTACCAGCAGCTCGTCGGACTCGATGATCTCGAGGATGCGGCGCGACCGCACCATGTCAACGAGGTTGCCGCCCCACGTCGAGTTGATCCTGGAGCTGACCGAGAACACGTTGTCGCGCACCTCGTCGACGCGGCGACCCGCCATGATTCCGCACACCTGCGTCTTTTTTCCAAATGCCACCACATCGGGCGCGACGCCCAATTGCTGATAGGCCCAAGGGGTTCCGGTCATCCCGCAGCCGGTCTGCACCTCGTCGAAGATGAGCAGAGCGTCGTACTCGTCGCACAGCTCGCGCATCGCGGCGAAGAATTGCGGCCGGAAGTGACGGTCGCCGCCCTCACCCTGGATCGGCTCGGCGATGAAGCATGCGATGTCATGCAGGTGGGCCTCGAACGCCTCGCGGGCCTGGCGCAGCGATTCGGCTTCCAGCTCGTCCATGGCTGCGTCGTCCAGGTCGGGCCGGATGTACGGCGCGTCGATACGGGGCCAGTCGAACTTCGGGAAGCGGGCGACCTTATTGGGGTCGGTGTTGGTCAACGACAGCGTGTAACCGCTGCGGCCGTGGAACGCGCCGCGCAGGTGCAGCACCTTGGTACCCAACTCCTGGTCGATGCCGAGGGCCTCGTTGTGCCTGCTCTTCCAGTCGAACGCCACCTTCAGCGCGTTCTCGACGGCCAGGGCTCCCCCGTCCACGAAGAACAGGTGCGGTAGCGCGGGGTCGCCGAGCACGCGGGAAAAGGTGTCGACGAAGCGCGCCATCGGAACGCTGTACACATCGGAGTTGCTCGGCTTGTTCACCGCGGCCTGCGCCAACTCTGCGCGGAAGTCCTCGTCGTCGGCCAGCGCCGGGTGGTTCATGCCCAGCGCTGACGATGCGAAGAACGTGAACATGTCGAGGTAGCGCTCGCCGGTGCGCGCGTCGACGAGGTAGGAGCCCGACGAGCGGTCGATGTCGAGAATGAAGTCCAGCCCGTCGGCCAGGATGCTGCGTGCCAGGACGTCGCGGACATCGGCGGGACCGATGGCGGCAGCCAGTTCAGTGGGTGTCAGGACAGCGGTCATGAAGCTATCTTAACGCATTATTTACGGCCTCCGCACCATCTGACCGTAACAACTACGGTACGAAGTCGCGTCCGTCGTAAAAAGTTTGTAAGATGATGGTGCTTCGGGTACGGACGTTCGCCGCGGTCCGTATCTGTTGCAGCAAGTCTTCTAGCGCCCGCGGGGACTCGACACGAACCAGCAGGACGTAGCTCTCCTCACCGGCCACCGAGTGACAAGACACGATGGCCGGTATGTGTTCGAGCCGGGCGGGCGCATCATCAGGTTGAGAGGGATCGAGAGGTGTGATGGCCACGAACGCCGACAGCATTTTCCCAACGGCTTCGGGGTTGATGCGCGCCGAATATCCGGACACGACGCCTCGTGACTCCAGCCTGCGCACCCGCGACTGCACGGCCGACACCGACAGTCCGGCGGTCACGGCGAGGTGGGCCAGCGTGGCCCGCCCGTCGACGATGAGTTCCCGCACCAACTTGCGGTCGATCTCGTCGAGTTGCACCGGTTCATGCGGGTGTTCGTCGGGTTCACCCATGGCGGCACTGTATCGGAGTCGGGGGACACGGCGATGAGCCGCTTGCGCGAAGAGCAGAGGGCGCCGATGAGCCGCTTGCGCGAAGAGCAGAGGGCGCCGATGAGCCGCTTGCGCGAAGAGCAGAGGGCGCCGATGAGCCGCTTGCGCGAAGGGCAGAGGGCCGCGATGAGCCGTCGTGTCGAAACGTGGGAGTTGCGCGCGAAATTCGCCGCAGCGTTGTCACGGATGTACGCCGCCGAGGTGCCCGCCTACACCACCCTGGTGGAGGTCAGCGCCTGCGTGAACCGCGAATATGCGCACACCACACCGCACGGCGATCGGCTTGGCTCGCTGGAGCGGGTGACCGCCGAACGCCACGGCGCCATCCGCGTCGGGAGCGCCCGCGAACTCGCCGACCTGGCCGACCTGCTCACTGCGTTCGGCATGTACCCGGTCGGCTTCTACGACCTGCGCGACGCGGCGTCGCCGGTGCCGGTGGTGTCGACCGCCTTCCGGCCGATCGACACAGAGCAGCTGGACCACAACCCGTTCCGGGTGTTCACATCGATGCTGGCGACGGCCGACGCCCGCTTCTTCCCTGCCGACCTGCGTCGCCGTGTCGAGCGGTTCGTGGCCGGGCGGCAGCTGTTCGATCCCGCGCTGATCGCCGAGGCCCGACGCATCGCCGCCGACGGCGGCGCGGAACGCGAACGCGCCACCCGGTTCGTGGCCGACGCGGCGGCCGTGTTCGCGCTGTCGCGCGAACCGATCGATCGCGGCTGGCATGACGAGCTGACCAAGGTCTCCGCGGTGGCTGCCGACATCGCGGGCGTGCGCACCACGCACATCAACCACCTGACTCCGCGCGTGCTCGACATCGACGAGCTGTACCGGCGCATGACGGCCTGCGGCATCACCATGATCGACGCCATCCAGGGCCCGCCTGCGTGGGACGGCCCCGATGTGTTGTTGCGGCAGACGTCATTTCGTGCGCTGGCTGAGCGGCGGCGCTTCCGCGATGCCGACGGCACGGTGTCCGACTGCACTCTGCGGGTACGCTTCGGCGAGGTCGAGGCGCGTGGCGTCGCCCTGACCCCGCTGGGCCGTGAACGCTACGACGTCGCGATGGCCGCACCTGAGCCAGCCGCCGTGTGGGCGGACCACTTCCCCGCCACCGACGAGGCCATGGCCGCCAACGGTCTGGCCTATTACCACGGCGGCGACCCGGCGAAACCCGTTGTCTACGAAGACTTCCTGCCCGCATCGGCGGCGGGCATCTTCCGGTCCAACCTCGATACCGACACACAGGCGGCCGAGGCGGCCGATAATGCGGAATACAGCCTGGATTGGATGGCCGGTCAGATCGCACACCACATTCACAATCCCTACGACCTCTACAAGAAAGTCGCATCATCTTGACGTCCTCCACTGGCTGAAGCCCAGCGGATTCCAACCCCACCTACTACCTATGCGGCAGGAGAGCAGAGTTGAGGTTCACGGTTCACAGACCGGCTAACGCCGAGGTCTCCCCGTGCTGTCACCGCCCGTCCGGCGGCGATGTTGCGTGCAGCGTTCACGTCGGCGTTGCACGGTCCCGCGGTGCAGGCCTGGCACTCGAAAACCGCTTGACTCTTGCGGTTTTCGGGCGCGATGTGCCCGCAGGCGGAGCATCGTTGCGACGTGTACGCGGCCGGGATCTGCTCGACCCGACCGTAAGCCTTGTCCCGCAATCGTGTGGCGAGCAGCCCCCAACCGCTGCGGGCGATACCACGGTTCAGCCCGCGCTTTTGTGCGACTCGCACGCCGGGTTGCTGCACGGTGCCACGCGCACTGCGGGTCATCGCCCGCACATCGAGGGCTTCCATGCGGATCGTATCGAAGCGCCGCGCGATGTCCGTGCTGGCCTTTTCCACCCAGTCCTTACGCCGGTCGGCGTCACGAGCCTTCAGCTTCGCAATCGCCAACTTCGTACGGGTTCGCCGGTTCGAGCCGCGCTCGGCTCGGGCAAGGCGCTGCTGCAGCATCTTGACCCGCCTGGCCTCGCCCGGGGTGGGACTGGGGGCGCGCAGCAGTTCACCGGTCGACAAGGCCGCCGACACCGCTACACCACGGTCCACACCCACCACGCTGCCCTCACCCGGACCCGCGACCGGATCCGGGACGTGCGCGAACGCTATATGCCAACGGCCAGCCCGATCACGGGTGACCCGATAAGACTTCACACCCTCAGGAACTGGCCGCGACAGCCGAAATCGCACCCAGCCCACCTTGGGCACCCACACCCGACCGAACCGGCGATTCAGACGCTCGACGTGATGCGCCTTGACCGCGACCTGCCGAAATCCTTCATGCACATCGGCTTTGCGCCACCTCGGCCGGCGATGCGTCCCGGCGAAGAAATTCCGCATCGCCTGAGCGAAATCCCGCAGCGCCTGCTGCTGCACCGTTTGGGAGCCGGCCGCCAGCCAGTCGTGCTCAGCGCGTGCGGCAGTCAACTGAGCACATTGCTCGTTGTAGCCGGGCGCGCGACGGCCAGGCCGCCAGTGCTGGTGCTGCTCGACGGCCAAATTCCACACAAACCGGGCATGGCGACAATGCTCGCCCAGCGCTGCCGCCTGCTCAGCAGTCGGAACCAACCGGTATCGAGCCACTCCCGAAACCTAACTCTCACCACCGACAAATCAACGAAAGGAAATACGGCGCTTACTCCCCCGGCTAAAGCCGGGGGTTTCCACGCCGCAAGAATCCGATGACCACCGTTCAGAAATCCCAGCTTCCGACCGTCGAGGCCCTGCGCGCCCAGGTGCGCGACGCATTACAGGCGATCGGCTCGCACGCCGAATTGGGCGAGCCCGGCCTGACTGCCAGCACCCCGATCACCGGCGACGTATTGTTCACCGTCGCCGAGACCACACCTGAGCAGGCCGACGCTGCGATAGCCGAAGCCGCACAGGCGTTTACGACGTGGCGCACCACCCCGGCACCCGTAAGAGGTGCCCTGGTGGCCCGACTGGGCGAGCTGCTTGTCGAGCACAAGGCCGATCTCGCCACTCTCGTCACGGTTGAGGCAGGCAAGATCACCTCGGAGGCACTCGGCGAAGTGCAGGAGATGATCGACATCTGCCAGTTCGCGGTCGGCCTTTCGCGGCAGCTGTACGGCAAGACCATCGCCTCCGAACGCCCCGGGCACCGGTTGATGGAGACCTGGCATCCGCTGGGCGTGGTCGGCGTCATCACCGCGTTCAACTTTCCGGTCGCGGTCTGGGCGTGGAACGCCGCGATCGCGTTGGTGTGCGGTGACACCGTCGTGTGGAAGCCGTCGGAGCTGACGCCGCTGACCGCGCTGGCATGCCAGGCCTTGATCGAGCGGGCCGCCACTGATGTGGGGGCTCCGAGGGAGGTCAGCCGGCTCGTCCAGGGCGGCCGCGAGGTCGGCGAGCGCCTGGTCGACGACCCCCGGGTGGCGCTGCTCAGCGCGACCGGGTCGGTGCGGATGGGTCAGCAGGTCGGTCCTCGGGTGGCGCAACGGTTCGGCAAGGCGCTGCTGGAACTGGGTGGCAACAACGCCGCGATCGTCACGCCGTCGGCCGATCTGGACCTCGCCGTGCGAGGGATCGTGTTCTCCGCGGCGGGCACCGCAGGCCAGCGCTGCACCTCGCTGCGCAGGCTGATCGTGCATTCCTCGGTGGCCGACGAGCTCGTCGACCGGATCGTGAAGGCCTACCGGCAGCTGCCCGTCGGCGACCCGGCCGCCGACGGCACGCTGGTCGGTCCGCTCATCCACGAAACCGCCTACCGCGACATGGTTGGCGCGCTCGAGCAGGCCCGCGCCGACGGCGGTGAGGTGTTGGGCGGCGAGCGCCGCGACGTCGGAGACGAGAACGCCTATTACGTCGCACCCGCGGTGGTGCGGATGCCCGCGCAGACCGCGGTGGTACACAACGAGACGTTCGCGCCGATCCTCTACGTGCTGACCTATGACGAGCTCGACGACGCGATCGCGCTGAATAATGCGGTGCCGCAGGGCCTTTCGTCGGCCATCTTCACCCTCGACGTGCGGGAGGCGGAGCGATTCATGGCGGCCGACGGTTCGGACTGCGGCATCGCCAACGTCAACATCGGCACCTCGGGCGCGGAGATCGGCGGTGCCTTCGGCGGCGAGAAGCAGACCGGCGGCGGGCGCGAATCGGGTTCGGATGCGTGGAAGGCCTACATGCGCAGGGCCACCAACACCGTCAACTACTCCTCCGAGCTACCGCTGGCCCAAGGCGTGCACTTCGGCTAGGTGACGACGAGTTGTCCACCAGATGACGAGCAAATCGACGCCGGTTGTTCACGTGTACGACGCGCTGCGGTTTCGTTTCGGGCGCGCAGGCGGTAGTCAATAGGCTGATGCAGCACGCGCGCCCACGACTGAAGCTCGTCTTTTCGACAGCGGTCGTGGCGATGTTCGTGGATGTCATCACCAAGGTGATCGCCGTCGGTGTGCTGGTTCCGGGACGCCGCGTTCCGTTGATCGGTGACCACGTCTGGTGCGCGCTGACGCGCAACGCGGGCGCTGCCTTCTCATGGGGCGACGCATACACCGTCGAACTGGCAGTGCTCGTCGGCGGGATCATCGCCGTGCTGGCCTGGCGCAGTCGGCATGTGGTGTCGACCGCCGCTGCGATCGCCGTCGGGCTGGTATTGGGCGGCGCCGCAGGCAATCTGGCCGATCGGGTGTTCCGCTCGCCGGGGCCGTTGCGCGGCGCCGTCGTCGACTTCGTCGCGATCGGCTGGGGCCCGATCTTCAACGCCGCCGACGTCTGCGTGGTGATCGGAGTGGTGATTCTGACATGGCGGCTGCTGGCGGAAAAACCAAGTCCGGCGCCGGCGTAGTACTGGCAGTACCTGCCGCTGTTGTACATATGTTAAGTAGGATGGCCGGATGGCTGAGTCCAGGCGGCGGCTGTCCCCCGACGATCGCCGCAACGAGCTGCTCGCGTTGGGCGCGGAGGTGTTCGGCCAGCGACCCTACGACGACGTGCGCATCGACGAGATCGCCGAGCGCGCCGGGGTGTCGCGCGCGCTGATGTACCACTACTTCCCCGACAAGCGGGCCTTCTTTGCGGCCGTTGTACGCGCCGAGGGCGAACGACTGTTCGAGGCCACCAACGCTGCGCCTGACCCGGAGGCCAGCATGTTCAACCAGGTGCGCGAGGGTGTGCTGGCGTACCTGCGCTACGACGAGGAGCACCCGCATGGCGCGTGGGCGGCCTACATCGGCATCGGCGCATCCGACCCGATCCTGCGGGGCATCGAGGACGTCGACAATGACCGCCAGGCCAACCGGATCATCACGCGCATCCACGAGGCGATCGGCGGCGAGATGGACTCCAAGGTGGAACGCGACCTGCGGGTCACCATCTACGGCTGGCTGGCGTTCACGTTCGAGATGTGCAGACAGCGCCTGATTGACCCGTCGATCGACGCCGGCTACGTCGCCGACGCCTGCGCGCACACGCTGCTCGACGCGATCGGCCGCGTGCCCGGTGTCCCCGCTGAGCTG
>JGI12053J15887_10001621_pt1 | contig 10599 bp, 9 predicted proteins | sample MedBloCAOM1_O3_FD_15887 | JGI IMG/M metagenome (IMG submission 15887) | reverse complement strand
CTCATTGGCTTGCCCGCCATCAGCGGATGCGCGCGCTCGACCCGAGTTGGTGGCGGCCCGACCCCGAGGTCCTGGACGAGGCGAAGCGCGACGCCGTACGCCTCGCTATCTATGAGCAGGAACGTGCCGGCTTGACGATCGTGACCGACGGCGAAGCGCAGCGCGCCGCCTACGATCGTCATTTTCTGACGGCGCTGTCGGGCATCGATGCGACCGATCCTGCGCTGGCGGCGCGAACGGCAGTCGACGCTTCGCGACCGCGCGACGAATCGGGCTGGGAGGAATACAGCGCCCTCAGCCGGATGCTGCCGATCGTCAGCAGCAGAGTGCGCTTCGCCCGTTCGGCCGGGCGCGACGAGGTCCTGTTCGCCAAGAGCGTGGCGTCGAGGCCGTTGAAGGCAACGGTCATAGGCCCGCTCTCGCTGTCCCGGCAGGTCATGGACCGGACCTATCACGATGACGAAGCGCTGGTTCTCGACTTCGCCGCCGCGCTCAACCATGAGATGCGCGCGCTCGAAGCGGCCGGCGCCGATCTGCTGCAGATCGATGAGCCGGCCTGGCATTTTCACCTCGATCTCGCAAGGCAGACAGGGCGCCAGGCGATCCGGCGCATGGTCGAAGGCATCGCGGTGCCGGTCGTCGTGCATGTCTGCTATGGATACGCCATCGTCTACAAGGACAAGCCGTCGAGCCCGCACTATCCGCTGCTGCTCGAACTTCTGGCCGAATGCCCGATCGCCGGCATCAGCCTGGAGTACGAGCAGCCGCACCACCTGCCGGACATCCTGCGGCATTGCGGCGACAAGCATGTGCTGCTTGGCCTGCTCGATCTCGGCACGACCGAGGTCGAAACGGCAGCACACATCGCCGAGCGCCTGCGCTCGGCCTTCGCGGTCGTTCCGCCGCAGCGGCTGCACCCGTCCTCGGATTGCGGGATGTGGCATCTTCCGCGGGAACGCGCTTACGCCAAGATCGCGGCGCTTGCCGCCGGAACGGAGATCGTGCGCCGCGAGTGCGGGCTGACGGGCTGACGGGCTCTATCCGGCGGCGGCGTATCGCTAGCCGGCAGCCATGCGCACCTGCCACTTGCGCCGAACGGCCGATGGTAGTCGACTTCCGCCAACAACTCAGGAGGAAACGATGCAGTTCGGGTATTTCGCCATGCCGTCGCATCCGCCCGAGAGGCCGCTAAAGGATGGACATGAGTGGGACCTGCAGGTGATCCGCTGGCTCGACGAGCTGGGCTTCACCGAGGCCTGGATCGGCGAGCACCATACCGCGCCTTGGGAGCCGCACCCCGCCCCCGACCTGCTGGTGGCGCAGGCGCTGATGCAGACCAAGAACATTCGCCTTGGGCCCGGTGGCTTCCTGCTGCCCTACCATCACCCCGCCGAGCTCGCCAACCGCATCTCCGTGCTCGACCACATCTCGGGCGGCCGTCTCAATTTCGGCGTCGCCGCCTCGGGCCTGCCGAGCGACTGGGCGATGTTCAATGTCGACGGCATGTCGGGCGTCAATCGCGACATGACCCGCGAGGCGCTCGACATCATCCTGAAGCTGTGGAGCTCGCCCGAGCCGTTCGACTACAAGGGCAAGTTCTGGAACGTCAGCAAGCCTGGCGAGATGTTCGGCATGCTGCGGCCGCACCTGAAGCCGCTGCAAGCGCCCCATCCGCCGATCGGCGTCGCCGGCCTCTCCAAGGGCTCCGACACGCTGAAGCTCGCCGGCGAAAGGGGCTTCATTCCGATGAGCCTCAACCTCAACCCGGCCTATGTCTCCAGCCACTGGGAGTCGGTCGAAATCGGCGCCGCCAAGTCCGGCCGCACGCCCGATCGCGGCGAGTGGCGCATGGTGCGCGAGGTCTTCGTGGCCGACACCGACGAGGAGGCGATGCGCCTGTCGGCCGGCTCCTACATGGGCCGCATGATGCGGGAGTATTTCCTCCCGCTGCTCGGCCAGTTCGGCTTCCTGGACTATCTGAAGCACGACCCGAGCGCCGCCGATTCGGATGTCACGCCGGAATACTGCGCCAAGCACAACTGGATCGTGGGCTCGCCTAAAACCGTCGTCGAGAAAATCGAGAAGATCTACGACGAGGTCGGCGGCTTCGGCCAGTTGCTGGTGTTCGGTTTCGACTATGCCGACAACCCCAAGGCCTGGCAGCACTCGCTCGAGCTGCTGTCGAAAGAGGTGCTGCCCAAGGTGCAGCACCTCAAGCCCAAGCAGCGCAAGCTGGCGGCCGAATAGGCTTGGCCTTAACACGGCTCAATCCGCCCGACACCGCGCTGGGCAGCTTCAACGCGGTGATGGGCGGCCTGTATCCCGCCGATAATCGCCGCTCAGTCGAGCAGGCGGCAGATTTCGAAGGCCCGCTGTCGCTCAAGGTCGTTCTGCAGGGCCAGGGCCTGTGGCGCACGGGCAAGCGGCGTCACGTGGTGGATGCCGGCTTTTGCCTTGTGCTCAATCAGGGCGAGACCTACTCGCTGGCCTTCGACCGCGACGAACCCGTCGAGACCTTCTGCCCCTTCTTCGCCCGCGGCTTCGCTGAGGCCGCCACAAGATCGCTCTCGGCAAGCGACGAGGCCCTGATCGACGAACCGTCTGCTCGCACCGGCACGCTCGTCTTCGCATCGCACGTGCGGCCGCTGCCACCGGACCTTGCCGCGCCGCTTGGCAGGCTGCGCTGGCTGGTTCGCGAGGCCGAACCATGCGATCTGATTTGGGACGACGCGTTCTTCGATTTGTCTCTGGCCCTGGTAAGGACGGCGACGGGCTGGCCCACCGAGCATGCCGACCGGCGCCAGCGGCCCGCCACGCGCGCGGAGATCACAAGGCGTCTGAATCGCGCCCGCGATTTCATCCATGCCGAGGCTCACCGGCGCCTCGGCCTCGCCGAGATCGCCGCCGCCGCCAGCCTCTCGCCGCATCACTTTCATCGGCTGTTCGCCGCCGCGTTCCGCACCACGCCCGCTCTCTACGCGACGGAACTGCGCCTGGCGCGTGCCGCCCGCCGGCTTGCGGCCACGGACGCTTCGGTCACCGAGATCTGCCTGGCGGTCGGCTTCGAAAGCCCGGGCAGCTTCTCGGCCCGCTTCCGCCGCTCGTTCGGTGAGCCGCCAGCAGCGTGGCGCAGAATCGCAAGATCGGAGAAGCAGGCACAAGCAGGTCTCGCCTAGGATGGCGCCATGACCGATGCCATCCATGCCCGTGCCATCGTCGTGCTCGGCGACTGCCATATCCATCCGGCAAAGGGCGTCGACTGGCCTCTGTTGGCGCTCGACGCCTTCAAAGGGGCCGACCTGTTCGTCACCTTGGGCGACATGGGCGAGAGAGCCGGCCTCGACGCTTTGGCCCGCCTCGCGCCGGTGATCGGCGTGCACGGCCGCGACGACGAGGATGATCCACGCACGGCGCCCGCGCTCAGGGTGCTGGAGGCAGGCGGCCTGCGGATCGGCTGCGTCTTCGACCCGGTTGAAGCCGGCGTCGCCTTGCGGGCCGAGCCACCGGTCTGGTCGCCGGCCGAGAAGCTGCAGCAGTTGTTCGATGGACCCTTGGACGCCTTGCTCTGGGCCTCCACGCACGCGCCGTCGATCGAGCGGATCGACGGCCGACTGCAGATCAACCCGGGCAGCGCGACTCTGCCGGGCAAAAACGCGCCCGCCAGCTTCGCCAGATTGACCGTGGCCGCGGGCTCCATAGCGGGCGAGATCGTCTCACTCCGGACACCGTGAACAGGCCTCCGAGACGATCATCAGGGAGCCGCCTGCGCCAGCCGCGTCCATTCCGCGGCCTGCAGCCGGGCCACCAGGGTGTAACCACCCTTGCCGTCGGGCCGGAAGATCGAGGCCTCGCCTTCGCGGACGTCGAACCAATCCTTGCCGAAGGCGTCGACGATGTTGGGCTTGTGGCTGACCAGAATGACGTTCGTGCCGGCCGGCGGCGGCGTCCCCGCCAGCGTGCGCAAGGCAGCGGTCCGGCGGTTGTTCTCGTTCGGCGTGACGACGAGCCCGCCCTCGGCGATGTCGGCCGTCGACGACACCTCGCCGAAGCCCAACAGGGTGCCGGTCTCGACCGCGCGCTGGAACTGGCTGGTCTGGACCTTGCCGACGGGAATTTTCAGCTTCCGAAGCGCGTCGCCCATCGACTTGGCCGCCGCGCGGCCCGCGTCGTTGAGCTGGCGCTGATGGGCCGTATCCTTCGGGTCGAGCGGATTGGTATCGGCCTGATCGGCGTATGTCGCGCCATGGCGCACGACGATGACGTAACCGCCGTCGCGCAGCGCGGCAATCCAGGCGGGAGCCACCGTCGCTGAAGATTGGGCGAGGGCCGGCACAACCCACAGGAGAGAAATGAAGCCAGCAAGACGAAGACTATGCATCAGCATGAGATTCTCCACGATACCCCAGGAGAATAGGCCGATACGGCCGTTTCGTCAGCTCTGCGGGCGCTTTGATAGCAGTGCCGCTGCAGCAAAGCCGATCGCCGCGATCAGCATGATTCCGGCCAAGCCCCACAACACTGGCGTGTAGCCGCCAAAGGCAGTCCAGGCGAGCGAGGCCAGCAGCGGGCCGGCCGCGCGCATGATGTTGGTCGGCATGGTGAGCGCGCCGGAGACCACGCCGTAGCCTTCCGGGCCGATGAACTCCGGCACTGCCATGCCGCGCAGGATCGTCACCAGGCCGTTGGCGACGCCGTAGATGATGGCAAACAGGATCAGGCCGTAGACGTCGCTGATGCCGGCCGCCAGCATCGCCATCGAGATCGGGAAGGCGAAATAGATCAGAGCCCCCAACTGTATCGTCGTGATGTGACGCTGGCCCACCATCAGCAGCACGCGGCCCACCACCTGCATGGGACCGATCAGGGCGATGATCGCCATCACCACGCCGATCGGCACATGGCGATCGTCAAGCAGCGGAATCAGGTGGAAGCTCATGGCCGAGAAGGCGAGCCCGTAGCCGGCGAAGGCCACGACAAGGCCCCAGAAAGCCGGCACCCGCACGGCCGCGGCGAGCGGGCTCTTCTTCTGCGTGCCCGCGGCGTGTGGTTTGACTTCGGCGATCGGCACGGCCTTCTCGTGCGGGCCGGGAATGAACAGCCAGTGGATCAGGAAGGCCACGCCAAGGTTGATCGCGGCCATCACTTCGAGCGTCGGCCGCCAGCCGATGCGCTCGATCAGGAGCTGCGCGAACGGAATGCCGAAGGTGCTGGCCAGGCCGCCGAGGAAGGTCATCAACAGGATCGCCTGCCTGTATCGCGGCCCGTAGACCCGGGTGATCACGGCGAAGGCCGGCTCGTAGAGGATGACGGCCTGGCAGGCGCCGAGCCCGATCCACAGCGCGTAAAACATCGGCAGCGAACCGACCCTAGACCATACCATGAGGAGTGCCGCGGCCAGCAGCGAGCCGCCGGTCATCAGCATGCGGCCGTGCCCGCGATCGATCCAGGCGCCGACCGGGATCGAGCACAGGCCGGCGACCAGCAGGCCGGCGGACAAGGCGCCGAACATGGCGCTGCGCGACCAACCGAGCTCCTGAGTCATCGGCACGACGAACAGCGGAAAGGTATAGTAGACCAGGCCCCACGAGATGAGCTGCCCGAACGAGAGCATCCAGAGAATGGTCGACGGGCGCTTTCGCCACGCTCGCTCCGCCCCGCCCTTCACCATAATGACGCCGCCACTCGCCGTCCTTTTGTTACACGACGATGAACGTAGCGCCGACGCGCTGTGGAGAACAGCCGCATGAATTCGACCAAGCGCGTCAATCTCGCCCTGCAGGGCGGCGGCCTGGGCGCGCGCGCAGCGCTCGCCGCCTTCTGGACCGAGCTCGGCACGATGGCGGTCGCGAGCCCCATCCAGCGCACGCCGCTCGACCGCCTGCAAGGCAACTGGAACCTCGACGATTCGCCGGGCGCGCTGTGGGCCGACCTGATCCAGCGCACGCTCTCGCCATGGCAGCGCAATCCACTGAAGTTCGACCCGCTGCGCGAGATGCTGCGTCGGCATTTCGACGAAAAAGCCGTGCGCGGCTGCGGCGAGATCAAGGCCTTCATCGCCGCCACCAACGTGCAGACCGGCAAGGTGCGCATCTTCACGCGCGAGGAGCTGTCGGTCGACGCCCTGCTCGCCTCGGCCTGCCTGCCCAACGTGCACGACGCCGTGGTGATCGACGGTGTCCCCTACTGGGACGGCGGCTTCCCCACCGATCTGGCCATTCATCTACGAGAGCGAGAGCAGCGATGTGGTTCTGGTCGAGGTCGATCCGCCGTTCCGCGCCGAGGTGCCGCAATCCAACGCCGAGATCGCCGACCCGGACTCGCTGGCGCCCCTGGGCGCGGTCAGCAAGTTCAACGTCGAGCCGGAATTCCTGAAGCACCTGTTCGATCTCGGGCGCGCGGCGGCAACCTCATGGCTCGCCGAGTCGTTCGACTCGGTCGGCGTCAAGAGCACGCTCGACATCCGCGCGCGTTTTCTGTGAACTCGACCGCATGCGAATCGGCATCGATCTCGGCGGCACGAAAATCGAGGGGCTGGTGCTCGACAAAGGCGGCGTCGAGCGCGAGCGCCTGCGCGTGCCGACGCCGGCCGGCTCNTACGAGGAAGACGTCGAGGCCATTGTCGAGCTCATCGCCGGGCTCGAACGCAAGGCAGGCCAGCGTTGCACGGTCGGTGTCGCCCACCCCGGCGCGATCTCGCCAGCCACCGGCCTGGTGAAGAACGCCAACTCGACGCGCCTGAACGGCCGGCCGCTGAAGGCCGACCTCGAGCACCGGCTGGACCGCGAGGTGCGGCTGGCCAACGACGCCAATTGCTTTGCCGTGTCCGAGGCGAGCGACGGCGCGGCCGCCGGCTGCAGCATCGTGTTCGGCGTCATCCTGGGCACCGGCGTGGGCGGTGGCGTGGTGATCGACGGCCGGCCGCTCACCGGCGCGCAGGCGATCGCCGGCGAATGGGGGCACAATCCGCTGCCCCTGCCAACCGACAGCGAGCGGCCCGGCCCGCGCTGCTACTGCGGCCGTATGGGCTGCATCGAAACCTGGCTGAGCGGGCCCCGCCTACAGCAACAGTTCGAAGAGCGCAGCGGCCGCACGCTGCGCGCCACCGACATCGCCGCAGCGGCTCTCGCCGGCGATGCCGAGGCGGCCCAGCATATGGAGCTCTATTGCGACCGGCTGGCGCGGGCGCTGGCAGGGATCATCAATATCCTCGACCCGCACGCCATCGTGCTGGGCGGGGGGCTTTCGCGCATGAGCCAGCTTTACGGCCGCGTGCCCGAGCTGTGGAAACGTTACGTCTTCTCCGAGCCCGACCACCTCGCGACCCGGCTGCTGCCGCCGAAGCACGGCGATTCGAGCGGCGTGCGCGGCGCCGCGTGGCTGTGGCCGGAGTGAGCGACCANCGTCGTCAGCGGAACGGCGGCTCGTCGAAGCTGCGCAGCTTGCGCGAATGCAGCGAGGCCAGTTCGCTGCGCAGCAGGTTCACCGTCTCCAGGCCGATCTGCAGGTGCTCGCTCACCGCCCGCTGGTAGAAGCGCGAGGCGGCGCCGGGCAGCTTGATCTCGCCGTGCAGGGGCTTGTCGGAAACGCACAGCAGCGTGCCATAGGGCACGCGCATCCTGTAGCCTTGGGTCGCCAGGGTGGCGCTTTCCATGTCGACCGCGATGGCGCGCCCCAGGCTGATGCGGTGACGCTCCTGCGACCAGCGCAGTTCCCAGTTGCGGTCGTCGTAGCTCACCACCGTCCCGGTCCGCAGCCGCCGCTTCAGCGCATCGCCGCGCTCGCCGGTCACGCGCGCTGCGGCCTCCTGCAGGGCCATCTGCACCTCGGCCAAAGCGGGCACTGGAATTTCCGGCGGCATCAGGTCGTCGAGGATGCGATCGCGCCGCAGGTAACCGTGCGCCAGCACGTAGTCGCCGATGGTCTGCGACTGGCGCAGGCCGCCACAATGGCCGATCGTCAGCCAGCAGTGCGGGCGCAACACGGCGAGGTGGTCGGTCGCATTCTTGGCGTTGGAGGGACCGACGCCGATATTGACGATCGTGATGCCGCCCTGGTCGTCGGATCGCATCAAATTGTAGGCCGGCATCTGGAAGCGATGCCACGGCGCGCCGGCGACCGCGGCGTCGACCGCCGCCGGCTCATCGCCGCGGCGTACGATGGCGCCGCCGGGCAGCGCCAGTTGCGAATAGGCGCCGCCCGGCCGGCGCAGCTCGGCCAGCGCCCAGGCCACGAACTGATCGATGTAGCGCTGGTAGTTGGTGAACAGGATCCAGGGCTGGATCGTCCGCCAGTCGGAGCCGGTATAATGGACGAGCCGGCGCAGCGAGAAATCGATGCGCACGGCGTCGAACAGGGCGAGCGGCCGCGAACCGCCATCGCCGCGCTGCCAGGTGCCGTCGACCACCTCGTCGCCGACATTGGCCAGCATGGGCGTCGGGAAATGCCGCGCCAGATCAGCCACCGAGAGATCGCCGTGCACGAACTCGTCGCCTTCCTCGGTGACGAAGGGATAGGGGATTTCCTGCGCACTGGCCCTGACCTCGATGCGGGCGCCGAATTCGGAGGCCAGGGGGCGCAACTGCTCGAGAAGGTATTGGCGAAAGAAGGTGGGCTGCGTCACGGTCGTCACATAAAGACCGGGCGACTGGAACTTCGCCCAGGCACGACGGGTGAAGTGCACGGCGCCGGACGGTTGCCAGTCGACGCAGAGCTCGGGATAGCGGAACAGGCTCCTCTCCTGCACCGTCGGAACGATTCCCGATCCCGTATAGCGCGCCAGCGCCTCGCGCAGCGCGTTGCTGGCGGCGGAGTGAAGATGTTCCAGGCGATCGACAGCTTGTTCGGGCGTCATGCCATCACCTCCGTCATCCCGACTCGCGCTCGGCTCCGGTCGGGATGACGATGGCTTACTTACACTCGGGCTTGGGCAGCGGCTCGAGCCGCGTGATGCTGTACTCGATGCCGCCGTCGCTCTCTTCGTGCGTACCGTAGAGCTCGATGCCGTTGTCGAGCGTGATGCTGCTCATCTCGAAGGCGGGTTCGCCCTGCGCCTGGACCTGTCCCTTGGACAGGGCTTCGAAGAAGCCGGCGCGATAATAGATCCGCGAGCGGCCGTCGGCGAGCTGCTCGGCGCCCTCGGGGATCTTCACCGTCGCCAGGCGCTTGGGCACCTTGCCGATCACGATGTTGACCGACTGCGGCGCCTTGACCTTCTCGCCGTAGAAGAACAGCGCGTCGAAGCCGCCCTCGCCCGCCCTGGCCTGGCGGATCGTCTCGCGCGCGATGGCCACGGGAAACAGCGTGCCGACCGGCAACGCCACCGTCTGGCCCTCGGGCTCAGAGAAGCGCGCCTGGCCGCTGCCGTCGTCGCCCAGCAGCGCGTCGCCCTTGACCAGGCTGGTCTCGCGTCCGTCGGTCGTCGAACGGTGTTCGAAGCGCAGCTTCTTGCCGTCGCGGCTCTCGGTCATCTGCGACAGCTGCTCGCTCACCACCATGCCGCGCGGACCGGGAATCTCCAGCCGCAGGCGCTGGTTCACGATATAGCCGTCGCAGGTGAGCTTGAGTTCGTAGGCATAGGTGCCGGGGACACCGTCACCCGGCTTGCCATGGTCCAGGGTGACTACGGAGTAGACGGCGCGATGCGGCGCCATGTCCTGCGCCGTCGCCGGCATGACCGGGGCGGCGAGCAGGACTGCAATCGACAACAAGCGGGCATTCAGCATCGCGGCCTCGGCAGGGCTTGGAGTTGAACAAGACGGGCATCCACGGCGAAATCACCGTAGTCCAGCAGCATCGAGCGGGCGATGCCGTTGCCCAGCAGATCGAGCGCCAGCTCATATTCGGGATTGGCGCTGCCCTGGTCGCCGGCGGCGAAGAAGGCCAGGCGCACGTTCCACGATGGCTGGTTGCGCAGCAAGCCGACATCTCCGCGCACCGGCGGCGCCCCGGTCGTGCGCGTCGAGCGGCTGATCACCGCATTGACCTGGAAGGCGCCGTCCAGCCGGGCGCCGTCGAACACGCCGTAGGATGCCGATTTGTCGCCGTCGCGCGCGTGCCGGATGATGAGGGCGAGATGGGTGGTCGGGAACAGGGTGCCCGCCGGCAGCTCGAAACTGCGGACTTCAGGCAGGGTGAAGGAAGCCCTGCCCTTGCCGCCTTGCCCCTCGAGGTCGGCCTGGCCGCGCAGCTCCTCCTCGACCTCGTCGTCCTGGATGTTGCGCACACTGAAGCGCAGGCCCAACCCGTCCTTGGTCTCGTAGCTGGTGAAGCTCGAATCGGTGTTGAACTCCTCGCCGTCGTTGCGCAGGAATTTCAGCTTGATGCGCTGCTTGACCTCCCAGCCGTCGCACGAGTCGACGGTCTCCAGCACCATCGCNCCGCTCACCTCGGCGATCCCGCTGTTGGGGCGCGCCACCGCGAGCTTCATGTCGTAGGTGGCGCGATGCGGCACCAGCACGGCGTCGGGCGATTGCTGCTGCTGTTGCTGGGCGTCGGCGACCCTTATCCACAGGACCAGCAATAGTACGGCACCGACGGCGGCGAGGGAGACCGCAATCTGGACGCGAGGACGGCGAAAACTAAGCGTGATCAACGGACATG
>JGI12053J15887_10001620_pt1 | contig 10601 bp, 11 predicted proteins | sample MedBloCAOM1_O3_FD_15887 | JGI IMG/M metagenome (IMG submission 15887) | reverse complement strand
TGGCGAAACCAAACAAAATGGCCGCATCCTCGTCAACGCGTCCGAAATCACCAAGAGCAACTCATTCTATATCGCCAACCGCGATTTCGCAAAAAATCACGGAGCCGTTCTGCAGCAAATCGTCGATGTGACATCCTCGACGGCAAAGTGGGCCGAGCAGCACCGCGATGAAGTGGCAAAGTCACTGAGCGCCGTCACCGGCATTCCCCTCGATATCCAGACCGTCGCCGCCAACCGCTCGTCGTTTGTCGTGGGCCCGATCACCGACGACATCATCACGACCCAGCAGGGCGTGGCCGACCGCTTCTTCAAGCTCGGCCTGATTCCAAAGCCGGTCACGGTTCGCGACATCGTCTGGCGGTCTGCCCAGACCTGAAATCCACGCATCAAATCCTTGAGAGGACTCAAAATATGACGCGTTTCATTCGACGCTGGATCACGAGCGCCGTGCTGTCGGTCAGCGTCGTCGCTGCCACGGTCGGCGCTTCCTACGGCCAGGACAAGGTCGTTCGCATCGGTTTCCAGAAATACGGCAAGCTGGTGCTGCTCAAGAGCAAGGGCACGCTCGAGGACAAGTTGAAGGCCGCCGGCTACAAGGTTGTTTGGACGGAGTTTCCGTCCGGGCCGCCGCTGCTCGAAGCGCTCAATGTCGGCGCCATCGATTTCGGCAACACCGGCGAAGCGCCGCCGATTTTTGCGCAGGCCGCGGGCGCCCCGATCCGGTATGTCGCCTATGAGCCGCCGGCGCCGAAGGGCGAGGCGATTCTCGTGCCGAAGGATAGCCCGCTCAAATCGGTCGCCGATTTGAAAGGCAAGAAGGTGGCGTTGAACAAGGGCTCCAACGTCCACTATCTCCTGGTGAAGGCGCTGGAGCAAGCCGGCGTCAAATATTCCGAGATCGAGCCGGTATTTCTCGCGCCGGCGGATGCCCGCGCGGCGTTCGAGCGCGGTGCGGTCGATGCCTGGGTGATCTGGGATCCGTTCCAGGCCGCCGCCGAAGCCGCCACCGGCGCGAAAACGCTCGCCGACGGCACCGGCATCGTCTCGAACTATCAGTTCTATTTTTCCTCGAAGAAATTCCTCGAAAGCGATCCCAGGACCGTCGACCTCGTGCTTGAACAACTCGGCGAGGTCGATGACTGGGCCAAGGTCGATATCCACGCGGTGGCCGAGCAGATCGCGCCGGCGATCGGGCTTTCGGTTCCAGTCGTCGAAGTCGCCTTGAAGCGGCAGTCCTATGGGATCAAGCCGATCACCGAGGGCGTGATCGCGGATCAGCAGCAGGTCGCAGACAGCTTCTTCGCGCTCGGCCTGCTTCCCAAGCAAATCAGGATTTCCGACGCGGCGCGGAGGCCGGGCACATGAGCATCCAACCATCATCGTCCTCGGCCAACATTCTCTGGTTCCTGCCGACCCATGGCGACGGCCGCTATCTCGGCACCACCACCGGCGGCCGCGAAGTGAACTTCAATTACTTGCGCCAGATCGCGCAGGCCGCCGACCAGCTCGGCTACTTTGGCGTGCTGCTGCCGACGGGACGAAGCTGCGAGGATTCCTGGGTGGTGGCATCAGCCGTGGCGCCGTGGACGGAGCGGCTGCGCTATCTCGTGGCGGTGCGGCCCGGCCTGCAATCACCGAGCGTCGCCGCGCGCATGACGGCCACGCTCGACCGGGTGTCGAACGGCCGCTTGTTGATCAACGTCGTCACCGGCGGCGACCCGGTCGAGAACAAGGGCGACGGCATCTTCCTCGATCATGATGCGCGCTATGCGGTGACCCGCGAATTCCTCAACGTCTACAGCGACCTGCTCGCCGGCAAGACAGTTAATGTAGAAGGTGAGCATATCCGTATCGAGGACGGCCGCCTGCTGTTTGCGCCGGTGCAGTCGCCGCGGCCGCCACTGTACTTTGGCGGCTCTTCGGATGCCGGCATCGATGTCGCCGTCGATAGCGTCGACAAATACCTGACCTGGGGCGAGCCGCCGGCCCAGGTCGCCGAAAAGGTCAACCGGGTGAGAGCCGTCGCCGCCGCGCGTGGACGAAAACTCTCGTTCGGAATCCGCCTGCATGTGATCGTCCGCGAAACCAACGCGGAAGCCTGGAAGGCGGCGGACGAATTGATCCAGCACGTCACCGACGAGACCGTGGCCTCTGCGCAAAAAATCTTCTCGCGGATGGACTCGGTCGGCCAGCAGCGCATGGCGCAACTGCATGGCGGGCGCCGCGACAAGCTCGAGATCAGCCCGAATCTCTGGGCCGGCGTGGGCCTCGTGCGCGGCGGCGCGGGGACGGCGCTGGTCGGCGATCCCCCGACGGTCGCGGCGCGAATCCGCGAATATCAGGACGTCGGCATCGATACCTTCATCATGTCGGGCTATCCGCATCTGGAGGAAGCCTATCGGTTCGCCGAGCTGGTGTTTCCGCTGCTGTCGCTGGCGCAGCCCGGCAACGTGACGCCGATCCGCGTCAACACCGGGCCGTTCGGCGAAACCATCGGCAACGAATATCGGCCGCACAAGCAGGCATCGCAGTCATGAGTCTCATCGATAGCCTTCCGCGCGTTCGCGCGCTCAAACTGCCGCGGGCCGATGGCCTAATCCAGTGGATCGTGCCGCTCACCATCATTCTGCTCTGGCAGCTTGCCTGCGTGACCGGCTTTGTGCCGGCGCGGGTGCTGCCGGCGCCGAGCGACGTGGTGCTGGCGGGCTGGAAGCTCGTCCTGTCGGGCGAACTGGCGCGCAACATTTGGGTCAGTTTTTGGCGCGCCAGCGTCGGCTTTGTCATTGGCGGCGGCATCGGCTTTGCCTTTGGGCTGGCCAACGGCCTGTCGCAGCTCTCCAGCAAGCTCACCGACACCACCTTGCAGATGGTGCGCAACATTCCGCATCTCGCGCTGATCCCGCTGGTCATCCTGTGGTTCGGCATCGATGAATCGGCGAAGCTGTTTTTGGTCGCGCTTGGCGTGTTCTTTCCGATCTACCTCAACACGCTGCACGGTATCCGCACCGTCGATCCGCAGCTGATCGAGATGGGGCGGATCTACGGCATGAGCGACGGCGAGCTGTTCCGCCGGGTGATTTTTCCGGGCGCGCTGCCCTCGATCTTCGTCGGCATACGCTTCGCGCTCGGCATCATGTGGCTGACGCTGATTGTCGCGGAAACCATCGCGGCGTCATCAGGCCTCGGCTACATGGCCATGCAGGCGCGCGAATTCATGCTGATCGACGTCGTCGTGCTCTCCATCCTCATTTATGCGCTGCTTGGAAAGCTCGCCGACAGTGCCTCGCGTGCGCTGGAACGGCTGACGCTGTCCTGGCACCCGGCCTTCCAGAACACTAGGGAATAGACATGCAAGAAGCGTTACGTTTGCGTCATTCGGATGCCGAAGTACTGGATCGGACGGATTTTATCGAAATCGAACATGCGCGGCTGAGGCGGCATGGCGCGCAAGTCTCGTCGCGCGGACTTCCGCTGACGATCCGTAACCTGCGCAAATCGTTCGGCGGCAACGAGGTGCTGCGCGGCATCGATCTGCACATTCCCGCCGGGCAATTCGTCGCGATCGTCGGCCGCAGCGGTTGCGGCAAGAGCACGCTATTGCGGCTGATCGCGGGCCTCGAAACCGTCAGCGCCGGTAGCGTCGGCTTCGGCGAAACGGCGGCGGCCGGCGACGTGCGCATGATGTTTCAGGAACCGCGGCTGTTGCCCTGGGCGCGGGTGCTGTCGAACGTCGAAGTCGGCCTCGGCCGCGAAAGAACCTCGGCGGATGCGCAAGCGCGCGCCGAGAAGGCGCTGACGGAGGTCGGTCTTAGCGAGAAGCGCGGGGAATGGCCGGCGGTGCTTTCCGGCGGCCAGAAGCAGCGCGTGGCGCTGGCGCGGGCGCTGGTCAGCCATCCGCGCGTGCTGGCGTTCGACGAACCGCTCGGCGCGCTCGATGCCCTGACGCGCATTTCCATGCAGCTGTTGCTGGAGCGGGTCTGGCGCGACCAGAGCTTCACCGCGATCCTGGTCACGCACGATGTGGCGGAAGCCGTGGCGCTGGCCGACCGCGTCCTGGTGATCGAAGACGGCCTGATCTCGCACGACGTGAGGGTCGATATCCCGCGGCCGCGCCGGCGCGGCTCGGCCGATCTTGCGGCGCTGGAAGGTTCGATCCTGCGCCATCTGCTTCAGTCGGGGGACGATCTATCGGAAAAGTGAGGCCGCCATGAGCTCTGTCGTCTGCAGTATCGCCGTCGATCGCGAGGTTTCTTCCGGCGATTTCCGCTCTGCCATGCGCCGCCTTGCCGGCGGCGTCAGCGTCATCACGGCCGGGCGGGGCACCGATATCGGCGGGATGACCGTCACCTCGGTGTCGTCGCTGTCGGTCGATCCGCCGTCCCTGATCGTCAGCATCAACCGGTCCGCGTCGTCCTGGCCGCTATTGAAACGCTACGGGTTCTTCGGCGTGAATATCCTCAACGCCGACCAGCTCGATATCGCGGAGCGGTTTACCGGCAAGGATGGATTGAAAGGGGCCGACCGCTTCGCCGGCGCCAAGTGGGTGACGCGCGCATCCGGCGTGCCGCTGTTATCAGGCGCGCTGGCGGCGATCGAATGCGAGATCGAAGAAATCATCGAGCGGCACTCGCATGCGGTCATCATCGGGCGCGTGCTGGATCTGCAGCTCTCGGGACGCAGCGCGGCGCTGGCCTACTGGCAGGGGCAGTATCTTGCGATCGACCGCGACGAAGACGCGATCCTGCTTGCGGAGGTCAGCGTTCCGCTGCCACGGGCGCTGCGCTGACTCGGAGCGTGCTATGGCTTTTTGCGCTTTCAGCGACTAGAAGGCTCGTTCGGAACGGACCAACCGCGCCGGGGAACACGAGCCTCTGCAGATCTGATGAAACGCATCGCAGTCTGGGCCTTCTACGCCGTCGGCGCGCTCGCGATCGCCTATCTCGCGCTCTATGCCTATGTGGCCTTCACCGGGCGCGATTTTCAGCCCGGCGATCCCATCCACATTTTCCGAAAACCCGACGCGCCGGATTATTCTTAGCCCAACGTCATTGCGAGCCAACGGGTCGCGCGCATGCGCGCCCGATGACAGGCTCCGCGAAGCAATCCAGAGTTACGCGCGAGACTCTGGATTGCTTCGTCGCTTGCGCTCCTCGCAATGACGGTCGGCTAACCCGCCGCCACGCGCTGATATTCGCCGGCGCCGGGCGGCGGGATCGGCAATCCGCCGTCGGCATATTCGTTCAGCTTGTTGCGCAGCGTGCGGATCGAGATGCCGAGAATATTGGCGGCGTGGGTACGATTGCCGAGGCAATGTTTCAGCGTCTCCAGGATCAGGTCGCGCTCGACGTCGGCAACGGTGCGGCCGACCAGCGCGCGCGTGACCTGTTCGGCGGCAAAGGTCGCATGCGCCACCGCCGGCGCGGTTTTCGCCAGATCAAGCCGATCGCCATCGGGCGTGAGGATTGCGTCCGCCCCGATCTCGTCGCCCTGCGCCATCAGCACCGAGCGATGCATGGTGTTTTCGAGCTCGCGGACGTTGCCTTGCCAGCGATTGGAGGTCAGCACGCGGCGCGCGTCCGCCGAGATCGGACGGATCGGCACGCCGTTGGCGTCGGCATACTTTTTGGCAAAATGCTGCGCCAGCTCGAGGATGTCGGCCGGACGGTCGCGCAGCGGCGGGATCTTCAGGTTGACGACGTTAAGCCGAAACAGCAGATCCTCGCGGAACGTGCCTCCGCGCACGGCGTCGGCAAGGTTGCGGTTCGAGGTCGCGATAATGCGGATGTCGACCGGGACCGGCTTGGTGCCGCCGACGCGGTCGATCACGCGCTCCTGGATCGCGCGCAGCAATTTCGATTGCAGCCGCACGTCCATTTCGGAGATTTCGTCGAGCAGCAGCGTGCCGCCGGTGGCTTCCTCGAATTTGCCAATTCTGCGCGCCACCGCGCCGGTAAACGCGCCCTTCTCGTGGCCGAACAGTTCGGATTCCAGCAGGTGCTCGGGGATAGCCGCGCAATTGATCGAGATGAACGGCCGCCTGGCGCGGTTGGAGCGGGTGTGGACATAGCGCGCCAGCACCTCCTTGCCGGTGCCGGATTCGCCGGTGATCATCACGGAAGCGTCCGAACCCGCGATCTGCTGCGCCAGCTTGATGACCTTGGCCATCGCTTCGTCGCGATAGACCAGATCGCGGGAATCGTTGGCGACGGCGGCGAGCACCGCGGCGATCAGTTCCGGATCGGGCGGCAGCGGGATGTATTCCTTGGCGCCGGCATGGATCGCGGCAACCGCGGCGCGGGCGTCGTGGGAGATACCGCAGGCGACGATCGGCACATGGATGTGCTCGGCTTCCAGCCGCATCACCAGGTCACGGATGTCGAGCCCGACGTCGACCAAGAGGAGGTCTGCGCCCTTGCCGCCGCGCAACACCGCCATCGCCTGTTCGTTGCCCTCGGCGTGGGTGACGGAGGCGCCGTTGTCCATCGCGATCTTGGTGGCGGTCGTAAGCTGGCCCTTCAGTGTGCCAACGATGAGAAGCCGCATGCTAATCTCCTGTTCGTCTGTTCGCGCGTCTCTGGCGCCGTATTGTCAGGGAATGAGCGAGATGACTGTTCTTCGAAATGTCAACTCGCTCTATTCTTTGTTTGGGCATGATCTTTTCGTAAAACCGGTGCCCACTTTTCCGGATCATGCCTAGTTGCGTTCCGCCTTGATGATTTCCGTCATGGTGACGCCGAGCTTGTCTTCCACAAGAACCACTTCGCCGCGCGCCACCAGGCGGTTGTTGACGTAGATGTCGATGGATTCACCGACCCGTCGGTCGAGCTCGAGCACAGTGCCGGGGCCGAGTTTTAACAGCTCGCCGACATCCATCTTGGAGCGGCCGAGCACCGCGGAAACCTGCACCGGCACGTCGAACACCGCTTCGAGGTCGGCCGCGACCCGCAAGGCGTTTTCGTCTTCGTTGTAGCCGATGTCGTCAATCGCCGGCGCGTCGGCGGCGTTGAGATCGGGCAGCGGGACCTGTGCGTCGGTGTCACTCATGGTTCATCCTCATCACCTGATATCGGCCTGGTCGCGGGGCGCCATGTAGCGCCCGACAAGTTCGCTGATCTTGGCCTCGATCGTGGCGCGATCCAGCACCACGCCGCCGTCGGCCCATTCGATCCGGCAATCGCCGGTCGCGATCGCGGGTTCGGCGAGAATCACGAGACGTCCCTCAAAACCGCTTTGCTTGGCGAGCCGCTCGATCTTTTCGCGCGCGGCTTCGTAGAGCGTGTCGTTGATCCGGACCACAAGGTGCGGCGTCGAAACCAGATGCGCGAAGCAATCGGCGACCAGCGCAGTGATCTCGCCGAGCGGCTCGCGCGCGATGAGTTCGGTGCACAGCTTGCGGGCGACCGCGACCGCGACATCGACGGCTTCGGTTTCCATCCGGGCTTCGATGCCGGAGAACCGCGTCGCGATCCCCCTGAGGGCCAGCCCGATCTCTTCCAGCGCCAGCGCGGAGCGGCGGTCGCTTTCCACCCGGGCCTCGTGCTGTGCGGCGTCGTAGCCGGCGCGGTAGGCCCGCGCCTCGGCGTCAGCGATCTTCTGGGCGATTTCAGCCGGCGTTGCCGGCTTCTCGCGGCCCTTGTCCGGAGCGGCGAAGTCGACATCGAACAGGAATTTTGCGGGCGCGGCCATCAGTACACCAGCTCGTCGTCGGCGCGGTTCTTGGTCAGGGTGATTTCACCCTTGGCGGCGAGATCCTTGGCCATGTTGACCAGCAGCGCCTGCGCCTCGTCGACGTCGCGTAGCCGCACCGGCCCCATCGCCGCCATGTCGTCCAACAGCATCTTGCCGGCGCGCGAGGACATGTTGCCGAGGAAGAAGCTGCGCACTTCTTCGTTGGCGCTCTTCAGCGCGACGCCGAGCTTTTCCTTGTCGATATTGCGCATCAGCGTTTGCGCCGAGGCTGAATCCAGCTTGATCAGGTCGTCGAAGGTGAACATCAGCGCCTTGATGCGCTCGGCGGCCTCGCGGTTTTCCTCTTCCAGCGAGGTGATGAAGCGGGTCTCGGTCTGGCGGTCGAAGTTGTTGAAGATTTCCGCCATCACCTCGTGGGCGTCGCGGCGGCGGGTCTGCGACAGGTTCGACATGAATTCGGTGCGCAGCGTCTGCTCGACGCGCTCGATCACTTCCTTCTGCACCGCCTCCATCCGCAGCATGCGCCCGACCACGTCGAGCGCCATGTCTTCGGGCAGGATCGCCAGCACGCGCGCGGCGTGCTCCGGCTTCAGCTTCGACAGCACCACGGCAATGGTCTGCGGGTATTCGTTCTTGAGGTAGTTGGCGAGCACCTCTTCCTGCACGTTGGAGAGCTTTTCCCACATGTTGCGGCCCGCCGGGCCGCGGATTTCGTCCATGATGCCGACCACGCGTTCGGCGGGGAGATATTGCGTCAGCAAGCGTTCGGTGGCGTCGAATGTTCCCATCAGCGCGCCGGAGGCTGACATCCGCGAGACGAATTCGAGCAGCAGATCCTCCACCACTTCGGCTTCCACGGTGCCGAGCGTGGACATCTGGATCGACAATTCGCGCACCTCGTCGTCGTCGAGCAGCGCCCAGACCTTGCCGCCGTATTTCTCGCCGAGCGCCAGCATCAGGATGGCGGCGCGCTGTGGGCCGCCCAGGGGTTTTGGCTTGGGACGGCCGCTCTGCCGGCTCGCCAGCGAAGCGATGACGGTGGTGATGTCGTTGGCGTTTGAGGTTTGCGGTACGGCCATGTCAGGTCACGGGCTCCTGTTCGCCGAGCCATTGACGAACGATGGAAGCGGTCTCGTTGGGGTTGCGCTCGGCGAGTTCGCCGACCCGGTGCACGGCTTGCGCATGCACCTGGCCCTGGACCTGGGCGACGTCGATCAACTGCGAGGTGATGGCGGTGGGGAGCGGTGGCTGGCTGGCCTGGGCTCCCTGCGCACTGCCGTCGGCCAGCGCGGGGGTTGTGCTTGCGCCGGTCAGCGCCGGGATGACTTCCGCGGCCAGGATGCGCTTGACCAGCGGCCGGATCACCATGAACAACACCACGAGGCCGAGCAGCATCATGACGGCGAGCTCGATGCCGTACATCACGTCGTCCTTGGTGAATTGCAGCATGCCGAGCAGGCCGGTGGGTTCGGCGACCGGCGGCACGCTGGGTGCTTCGGCGAAGCGCAGGTTGACGACCTCGACCTGGTCGCCGCGTTTCTGGTCGAAGCCGATCGCCGAACGCACCAGCGCTGCGATGCGGTCGAGCTGCTCCTTGCTGCGGTCCTGATAGACCATCTCGCCTTTTTCGTTCTTGGAATAGCTGCCGTCGACCAGCACGGCGACCGAGATGCGGTTGACCCGCCCGGCCTCGGTGACCTCGGTCTTGGTGGTGCGCGAGATCTCGTAGTTGTTGGTCTCTTCGCTCTTCTTGCTCTGGTCGCGCGCGGTGGATGCGCCGTCCTTGCTCTGGTTGCCCGGCAGTTCGTTGTTGACGGTGACCTGGCCGTTATTGTCGAGCGTGGCGGAGGATTCCTCCCGGGTCTGGCTGGAGCGCAGCACGCGGCCCTCCGGGTCGAAGCGGTCCGAGGTCTGCGTGATCTTGTTGTAGTCGAAGTCGGCGGAGAGCTGGACGCGGGCGCGGCCCGATCCCACCACCGAGGACACGATCGCCTCGATCTGGTTGCGCATCCGTTTCTCGTAGGCGGAGCGGCGCTCGTCGCCGACAGCGCTGTCGCCATCGGTGGAGGCGCCGTCGGCGAGCAGCTGGCCTGCCTCGTCGACGATCGAGACCCGCTGCGGCTTCAACCCGTTGACCGCGGAGGCAACCACGTGGCGGATGGCGCGGATCTGCTGGGGTTCGAGCGAACCGCGCACCCGCACCACGATCGAGGCCGACGGCTCCGGGGTCTCGCGGGCAAACAGCGGCCGTTCCGGCAGCACCAGATGGACGCGCGCGGCCTGGATGCGGTCGATGGCGCGGATGGTGCGGGCGAGTTCGCCCTCCAGCGCACGCAAATGATTGATGTTCTGGACGAAGCTCGTGGTGCCGAGCGCGTCCGACTTGTCGAAAATCTCGTAGCCGACGCCGCCGCCCTTGGGCATGCCGCCCTCGGCGAGCTTCATGCGCAGCCGCGTCACCCGGTCCTTCGGCACCATGATCACGGCGCCTTCGTTGCGCAGCTCGAAGGGGATGCCCTGGCGTTCGAGGTCCTTGATGATGCCCGACGAATCATCGGCGCTGAGGTCGGTGAACAGAGTGGTCATCTGCGGCGTGGTGACGCGCATGATGACGAATGCGAAAAAGCCGACCAACGCGGCGGTGACCGCCACCATCGCCATCAGCCGCGACGCGCCCAGACCTCTCAGGAAAGCAACCAGACTTTGCACCAACGGCCCCCAGGGATTCGGCCCCGAGGACCGACTGGGCAATTATTGCCTAGGGTATGGTTTCCATATGGTTAACGAGGGTTAAGGGCGGAGGCGAAAATCAGGAAATGAAAAAAACCGGCTTCGCAAAGCAAAGCCGGTTTTCATTAAATGCTGTTGGTTCGTTGAGAAGCTTACTGGCGGTACTGCTGGATGCGCGTGGT
>JGI12053J15887_10001619_pt1 | contig 10602 bp, 7 predicted proteins | sample MedBloCAOM1_O3_FD_15887 | JGI IMG/M metagenome (IMG submission 15887) | reverse complement strand
CTGCTGCCAGCCAAATCGCCGAAATCTTCGAGGGTCATATCACCGGGCTCTTCTTTAACGTTCTGCCGCCGCCACCCATCACAGACGGCGTCAATAGCGCTACCGCCAGTCAAGCCACCAAACTGGTCGACACTGCCAAGCAGGCAGGCGACGCTATTGAAACCACGGTGTTTGAGCGCCTGACGCGGTTGCAACAGCCAACTAACCTGCGGCGTTTCGACGTGGTAGGCGATGGCGATATTTCCGATACCGCATTGCCTTTGGCGCGTGCTGCCGATGCCTTCGTGGCACTTCGGCCAAACGGTCGATCGGACGAGCCAGAAGGATTGATCGAGAACCTTCTTTTCGGAACCGGACGTCATCTCTTCCTGGTTCCAAGCGACTGGAAAGCCATCACACCGCTAGACAACATCGTGGTGGCGTGGAACGGAAGCCGGGAGTCGGCGCGCGCACTTGCCGAATCCCTCCCCTATCTGCATCTGGCGAGAAAGGTTGGGGTTCTCGTCGTGGAAGGTGAGAACCCAACGGAGGCGGACGCGCTGAAGGGTAACGACGCCGTGCTTCACCTCCGGCATCACGGCATCAATGCCGTAAAGTATCGCGCAATCGGCGAGGAAGACGAGATTGCCGACGTGCTGATCGCAGAGTGCCGCAGGCTGGATGCAAACCTGCTGGTAATGGGCAGCTACGGCCACTCGCGTCTGCATGAATTATTGCCGGGCAGCACGACCGATCGGGCCCTGCGTCGTTCGCCGTTCCCCTTGCTCATGGCGCACTAAACACGAGTGCGCTGGCTGCCATTGCGCCTAACCCTGGCGAAGGATTGACGGTCGTCAAGGTGACGTCATGAGCGAAATTATAGAATTGCCTTGAACGACACGGTTAGAATCGAGGGTCAGTCGAGCCCGAAAGGGCAGCCGTGCTGAGGTGCCTTCGTGTTGGCTGAAGGACGGATGTCATGGCCGCGGTCGATCCAAGAACCCTAATGTGGACTACGGCTTGTGAGATGGTCGATCGCGCCGAGCGATTGCATCGTCAATTCTTTCAGCCGATGGCCGCACCGATTCGCGACCTGAGCTGGGAACCGCCAATCGATATCACGGAGACCGATTCCGAGATTCTGATAACCGTCGCACTTCTCGGCGTCGACCGGGACGCCGTGGAAGTGACGGTTGATACCGACGGCGTCTCGGTAGTGGGTTTCCGTCGTCCGATTCCGATCCCGCGCGGCGGCCTCGTTCATCGTCTCGAGCTCCCCTACGGAAAATTCGAACGCCAGATACCCTTGCCGGCGACGCGCCTGCGGCTTGGCCAATCGGAACTTGCCAATGGGTGCCTCGTGCTGAAGTTCCTCAAATAGCCTTCGGAAGGGCGGACCGATGTCTGACGCAAATGTGAGCGCCGACTCCGCCAGCGGGACCGATCAACGCCATCCGGTCATTCCCGAGCATGCAACAATCATCCTGCCGGTTCGAAACATGCTGCTGTTCCCCGGCATGGTGCTGCCACTGACAATCGGTCGGCCGTCTTCGATTGCGGCAGTACATGAGGCGGTTCGAAGCGGCCGCAAGGTGGGCCTGCTGCTGCAGGATGATCCCAGCATCGAACAACCGGGGCCTGAGCATCTGCGGCGCGTCGGCACCGTTGCCGAAGTCTTGCGCTATGTTACTTCCGAAGAAACCCATTATGCTATTTGCCGCGGGGTGCGACGATTTCGCGCTGAAGAATTCCTTTCCGGCTTTCCATATCTCGTTGCGCGGATCAAGGAGATCGGCATCTCCGAAGTGATGACGCCTGAAGTCGAGGCGCGGATGCGCCTGCTCAAGACGCGCGCGCGAGATGCGCTCCAGTTGCTGCCGAACCTGCCGCCGGAATTCGCCGCGGCCATCGATAGTCTTGAATCGCCGTCAGCACTCGCGGACTTTCTTGCCGGCATCATCGATATACCGGTCCGCGAGAAGCAGGATCTGCTTGAGACGTTTGACGTGACGCAGCTTCTCGACAAGCTGCTGGGATTGCTGGCGAAGCGGATCCAGGTTCTGCAGCTCTCGAAGGAAATCGGCGAACAGACGCAACACACCCTGTCATCGCAGCAGCGCGAGTACATTCTTCGCGAGCAACTTCGCCAGATCCAAAAGGAACTTGGCGACGACGACGTTAAATCCACGGAAATGAGGGAGCTTGCCGAAAAGATCGAGAAGGCAGGAATGCCGAAGGATGCCGAGGAACAGGCCCGGAGGGAATTGAAGCGGCTTGAACGCATGCCTGAGGGCGCGGCCGAGTACGGGATGACGCGGACATATCTCGAATGGCTGATCGAACTGCCTTGGGCAAAGCTCGATTCTGAGCGCATCGATATCGCGGAGGCGCGGCGCATCCTCGACGAGGACCATTATGGCCTTGAGAAAGTGAAGCGGCGTATTCTCGAATATCTGGCGGTGCGCAAGTTAAATCCGGATGGCAAGAGTCCGATACTTTGCTTCGTAGGCCCTCCCGGCGTCGGCAAGACTTCGCTTGGCCAAAGCATCGCTCGCGCGATCGACCGCAAATTCGCCCGACTGAGCCTCGGTGGCGTCCATGACGAAAGCGAGATACGCGGGCACCGGCGAACCTATATTGGCGCGCTGCCCGGGAACGTCATTCAGTCCATCCACAAAGCAGGGACGCGCAATCCGGTGATGATGCTGGACGAACTGGACAAGCTGGGCGCGGGATTTCATGGTGATCCCTCGGCGGCGCTGCTGGAAGTTCTCGATCCCGAGCAAAATGCGACGTTCCGCGACAACTACCTTGCCATTCCCTTCGATCTTTCGAAAGTCTTGTTCATCGGCACCGCCAATGTGATGGACAATATTCCGGCCGCCGTGCGCGACCGGATGGAAATCATCGAGATGCCAGGCTACATCGAGGATGAGAAATTGGCGATCGCAAAGCGCTATCTCGTCAAGCGCCAATTGGCATCGGCGGGCCTGCCCGAGGAACAATGCAAGATTACCGACGAAGTCTTGCTCGCCATCATTCGCGACTATACGCGTGAAGCCGGCGTGCGAAACCTCGAGCGCCAGATTGGGGCAATTTGCCGGCACGCCGCGATGCGCGTCGCCGAGGGCAACGCCACGCGTGTCGACATCACGGCGGCCGAGCTTCGGACGATTTTAGGCCCGAAACGTTTTGAGCAGGAAATCGCAATGCGCACCAGCGTGCCGGGCGTTGCTACCGGCCTCGCCTGGACCCCCGCGGGGGGTGATATTCTGTTCGTTGAAGCGACCAGCGTTGCCGGCAAAGGCAAGCTGATACTCACGGGCCAGTTAGGTGATGTCATGAAGGAGAGCGCGCAGGCCGCACTCACGCTGGTCAAGTCGCGCGCCGCCGAATTCGGTATCGATACGATCGCACTACAGAAGTTCGACGTGCACGTTCATGTTCCGGCCGGAGCCATTCCCAAGGATGGACCGAGTGCGGGGGTCGCGATGTTTATGGCGCTAACGTCGCTTCTGACCGGACGCACGGTCCGGAGCGACACGGCGATGACCGGCGAAATCTCGCTGCGCGGTTTGGTGCTTCCGATTGGCGGCGTGAAGGAGAAGGTCCTGGCCGCGATCCAGGCCGGGATCGCCACCGTCATGCTTCCAGCCCGCAACCGCAAGGACATCGAGGACGTGCCGGAAAAGGCGCGCAACCGGATTCGCTTCGTCTGGCTTGAGCGCGTGGATGATGCGATCGAGGCAGCCCTCAATCCTCCGCGAACGCACGAGCCGGGTATGCCCCAGACATCGCACACGCCGCCGGCGGAAAAGCAGGTGGCGCGTTCCAGATAGCCGGCGGGGATCGGTGCTGGACCGGTGTTCGCATTTGATCTCTGAAATTGACCAACGTCAGGGCGGCGACCGGCAATCCCGTCCATGGAAATGAAGGCCCACCGTGAGATTATTGTCATGCTCGATCGCAGCCGCAATTTTGTCACCCCCAGGCATCACACGATGCACGTGCCCCGCACCATGTTCGCCGCGGCTATCGACCGCTTTGGCGGACCCGACGTCATTACCCCTCACGCCCTGCCGGTACCTGTAGTTGATGCCGGTGAGGTCTTGATCGCCGTCGATACCGCGGGCGTTGGCCGATGGGACGCCGATGTCCGGGAAGGGTTTTTTGCCACCCGTAAACCGCATTTTCCGCTCGTGCTGGGGTTCGACGGCGCCGGCGTCGTTGCTGCGGTCGGCTCCCGGGTGCGGCGGCTGAAGGTCGGCGATGAAGTCTATTGCTACAACTGGGCGAACCCGAAGGGCGGATTCTACGCAGAGTATGTCGTGGTGCCGGCCTACAAAACCGCGCCGATCCCCAGGCGGCTCGATCTGCGGCATGCCGGGGCGATCCCTATCACGGGCTTGACTGCGCTGCAGGGCATTGACGACGCGCTTGGTTTGAAAAAAGGCGAAACCATCATCATCCATGGAGCCTCCGGAGGAGTGGGTACACTCGCGGTGCAATTCGCAAGGCTTCGCGGCGCCCGGGTGTTTGCAACTGCATCAGGCAAGGAAGGGGTCGAACTGGTGCGGGAGATGGGTGCGCATGCGGTTGTCGATGGCAAACGCATCGATATCGACGACCATGCGCGCCGCTTTGCACCTGACGGCGTCGATGCCGTACTGGCTCTTGCCGGTGGAGACGCGCTGGAGCGATGTCTGAACGTGCTTCGGTCCGGCGGCCGTGTTGCGCACCCCAACGGCGTCGAGCCAGCGCCGAAGAAGCGGCGCGGGATGACACTGATCCGGTACGACGGCATCGCTGGAGTTCGCGAATTCGAGCGCCTCAACACGGCGGTGCAAGCCGCGAGGCTCAAAGTTCCGATCGCAGAATGCTATCCCCTCGCCCGGGCTTACAAGGCGCATGAGCGCCTCGCCGAGGGTCATGTGGTCGGAAAGATCATTCTTGCGGTGCATGCCTCCTAGTCGTGAGGTGCATGCCCCCTGGTCGTGAGTTGTATCCGCTCGCGCGCGTGATCCCCGGGCGCGACGCGAGGACCGGCCCTAGCCGCTTATTATCGAAATTCGCCCGGAACATCTCAGCCATCATCAAAATGGCTCTTCTCCCATCGGGAGGCTGAGTTTCGGCAATTCTAAGAATGGACTTGTGGCATTCGTCCAGCAAACTCTCGGTCATTTCGGCTACCCCTACGTTTGCGGAATTTTGACGAATGCCAGTGGTTGCAAGTTTTAACGAACGCCATTGGTTCCAAAGCTTTTCACTTTTTTCGCTTTATGACGCTGAAAACTCAGGCCGGCCCAGAGGTAGGCGATGTGAGCGACGCGCCCTAGCGTTTGCCGCCTACCACAAATTAGCGCACGCGCGTCGGCTGACTGATGCGAAATAGAAGCGTATACTTGATTTGGGAGTAGCTATGCTTCAGCGCATCGGGCCACGGCAGCAGGAATGCCTTTCGCGAGCGACATTGCAGGGACCTCGCTCAGGTTGCGGCCGACCCCCAGAACCGTGCAGAATATCTCAAGACGGAAAAGAGCTGGCTTCGCTTGGCTGACAGCTATCAGTTCTCGGAACGGCTCAGTCTGTTCGTGACCGATAGGGAGCGCACCAGAAAACCGGATTGAGGTTCATTTCTGCCGCCGCGCCAAATTCTGAGCCAGCTCGAACGCTTCGGCGTGATGTGCCGCGGATCTCCACGCCTCTGCCAGTTGGATCCATTGTCGCTTTACCTCTGGGTCAAGCCCGTCGTCGCCGGCACGCCTGCAGCACTCCAGGAATTGCTGATGGCATTGCGCCGCGCTCAGGCGGCCTGAAAATAGCTGCGTCACTTTAAGCGTGCTCCAGGCAGGAGTCCGTCAGCACCTGCGACCGGCCTCAACTCGGACCAGTTGGTAAGATCGAAGAAGGTCAATATAAGGCAGGATCCGCATCAGATAGTGAGCCGACTTGTCGGAACGGGCGACGCTGCGTTCCATTGTTTGCCCGCGTTCCAAGACCATGCGAATATCACGCCGCAAATCGCCGGTCTCGACATGACTTACGATGTCGGTGAGCGGCCGCCCCCGGTCGGTCGAGATCAAATTGAAGATCGTCGTGACCGCCGGGGTGAAGCTGCGAATGATCAGATCGCCGTCGAGCAGAACCGTAGCGATCTGAGTGCTCTCGAACAGGTTGCGCAAATCCGAGTTGGCGCGGTCGAGCTCGTCGATCTTGCTGTTGAGTTCGGTGTTGACTGTGTGAAGCTCTTCGTTGACCGATTGCAGCTCCTCCTTGGAGGTCTCCAACTCCTCATTGGTGGATTGCAGCTCCTCATTGACCGAAACCATTTCCTCGTTCGCGGCCTTGAGTTCCTCCAACGCGCTTTCATATTCCTCGACCGTCGCCTGCAGGCGTTCCCTGGTGTCGCGCAACTCGCGATGAAGTTGCTCCTCGCTCGACTCGCCAAGCTGCTGGCCTGGGAATTCAGCGGAAGGCCGAGGCCGCCCGAGATCGGTGAACAGTACAAGGAACAGCGGGTCGGTTTCCGGGCTGTTCAGCGGCTCGACGGCTAACTTAATGTTCTGGATGCGGTCGTCAATTTCCACTGGAACCGGCTCGCGGATCACCATGTCCCGGCTTTCCATCGCTTCCTGCAACGCGTGGCGCAGATCGATGCGCAGTCCGCGCCGTGCCGAAGCGACTAGCTGTCGGCTTGGCAGCCCTGGCGCGGCCTCGAGGTATTTCCCCGTCCTCGCCGAGTAATAGACGATCTCGCCTTCACGGTTGACGACCACATGGGCCGGTGCAAATTGGTCCAGCACCCGCGCGTCCGCGATCTTCCGCAAGTTTGCGGCCGTGGGAATGAGGTCGCGCTGACCCGGTTGGGTTTCTCCGCCAGACTTTCGAATGGGGGCGAACATGGGAAATTGCAGCGGCGAGACGACATGGTCGCGCCGTTGGAATAGCCGGTGCCTGCGGTCGATCCTTTGGAACAGTTCGCTGTACTGGCTGACGTTCTCAGATGAGCCCAGGAACAGGAACCCGCCGGGCCTGAGCGCGAAATGAAAACCGGGAATGACCCTGGCCTGAAAATCGTTGCCTAGATAGATCAGCAGATTGCGGCAGGAGATCAGGTCGAGGCGTGAAAACGGCGGATCACGAATGACACTGTGGGTTGAAAAAATGCAGAGGTCTCGGGTTTCCTTGGCGACCGTATAGTTCCCCTCTTGCTTGCTGAAGAATCTGTCAAGGTGCCGCTGAGAGACGCCTTGCAAGAAAGCATTCGGATAGGTGCCGTACCGCGCGACGGCAAGCGAGCCCTCGTCGATATCGGTGGCGAAGATCTGCAACTTCGGCGCGCGGCGAAGTGTGTCCATGTGCTCGCGCATGAGGATGGCGATTGAATAGACCTCTTCGCCGGTGGAGCATCCCGGCACCCAAACCCTCAGCGTGTCAGTTGCCCCGCCGTTCTGAAATAGCCGCGGAATGACCAGTTCTTCGAGCGCTGCGAACGCCTCGCTATCGCGAAAGAAATGCGTCACACCGATCAGCAGGTCACCAAATAGCGCGGTAACTTCGTCGGGGTCGGCGCGCAGCCGATCGATGTACTGCGCCAGCTCGTCGAATTGCGTGATCTGCATCCGGCGAAGCACCCGACGGATGAACGTCTTGCCCTTGTAGCCGCTGAAGTCATGGCCGAGCTGCTTTTCGAGGATCCGTGAGATCACAAGTTTGGCCTCATCGACCTCTTCAGTTTTGTTCTCCAGTTTGTCGTGTTCGTCCAAACCGTGCTGTGACAGACGGCTCCTGGCGAGTTGAACCAGGCGGTGCGCCATCTCCTCGATGGGCAGGACGATGTCCACGAGCCCCGAGGCAACCGCCTTTGCTGGCATGCTGGTCTGAACCTGCTCCCGGCCGTCCGGACCCTGAGCCATGGTGACACCGCCGGCTTCTTTGATGGTCGCGATGCCGACCGCTCCATCGCTACCGCCGCCCGATAGCACCACCCCGATCGCCTGCTCGCCCCTATCCTCAGCCAGCGAATGCAGAAGCGCGTCGACCAGATTAGGGACAGGACCCGAGCCGCGGGGCGACAGGACGAGCCGCCCGTCCTTGATTGTAAGCACGGAGCCGGAGGGGCAGACGTACACATGGTTGGGCTCAATTGCCTCGCCATTGCCGGCAATCGTGATCGTCATGGCGCTATGACGGCCAGGATGTCGGGAAGCGTCGTCTCGTAACCAATCGGGAAGTGTGTGACCAGCACGAAGGCCATGCCGCTGTCCGGCGGTAGGCCTTGGAACAGGACCTCGAGCGCTTCAACGTCGCCTGCGGAGGCGCCGATACCGACGACGGGAAACGGTTCCTGAAGCATGGGCAATCCTTAGTGCCCGGCAAAGTGGCCAGGACGACTCCAGCATAGATGGAACGGCGATTAACCTCAAACCCAGTAGGGTCGCGCTTTCCTGCCATCAGGCAGCGGCATGCTGCCCAGCACCGAAGCGGAGTACTCGCAATGATACCAGTAAACCAGCGACTGGACCGCCCTAAATCCCATTGCAGTAAACATTGGATGGTGGGTGCCTATGGAACGGTATCGCTTCACAATTTCGGACGGGAACTCCTTCGAGCATGTGGGCGAGGCGGTATACGCCAGCCCGCTGGCCGCGGAAGCGCATGCGACACAGGTCGCCAAGGAATTGTCGGAAGACGGCGACACCTGGCACGGCGGGTGGATTTCGGTGGACGATGCGCGCGGCAATGAAATCGCGCGGGTGCCGATCGGCATCGGAAGACCGCTCACAAAGTCGGAAGCCGCTCGGCGAAGATCGCGGCAGGCGATCAGAAAATCGAACTCGGTAATCCTGCGCCTCGGCGAGGCGGCAACCCGCCGGGCGCGTCGGCCGCCTGATCCCGAGGATTAGACGGCGGGTCAAGGGAAAATCTGAAGGGCCGATCGGCGGTTTTGTAAGTTCTCCGCATATGGTACTGATGCGAACAGACAACGGCCCATATGGCGCTGTTGACGAATATCAGCGCGCGCGACACCCACGTCTGTATGGAGATATCCATGATGGATGTCCCGGCTACCCCGAACAGGCGCCGCAAAGCGCGTCCCGGATCATCCAAGGCCCTGGCCGATGCGCCGGGCGAGGATTCCGCACTGCGCCACACCGGCATTGGCTTCATGGGCGATATGCCGTGGGGGACGCATGTTTGCCTGTTCTACGAAACTCCCCATGACCTGCTCGACACAGCCATTTGCTATTTCGAGGCGGGATTGAAGAGCAACGAACTCTGCGTGTGGGCAGTCTCGGATCCGATTTCGCGGCAGCAGGCGGAGGAAGCCCTGCGTCGCGAATTGCCGGGTTTTGACCGTTATCGGGCGGCGGGGCAGATCGAGTTGCTCAAGGGAAGCGAATGGTATCTTAAGGGCGACGAGTTCGATCTCCAACGGATCACTGGCGGTTGGAACGAGAAGCTCAGCGCCGCTCTGGCCAGAGGCTATGATGGCATGAGGGTGAGCGGAAATGCGTTCTGGTTAGGAACGAAACATTGGAAGGAGTTCTGCGACTACGAGCACGAACTCGATCGATCTCTTGCCGGTCAGAACATGATCGTGCTCTGCACCTATTCGTTGCAAGCAAGCAGGACCGTCGACATGCTTGATGTGGCGCGTGCGCATCAATGCTCCATCGTGCGACGGAAAGGCAATTGGGAATTTCTGGAGACTCCCGAACTCAAGCAGGCAAAGCGGGAAATCAAGAGGCTAAATGGTGCGCTGGACATCCTATCAAAACCGTTCCCCGGGCATGAGACTTTGACTCCCAAAGAACGTGTTGCACTGGCTCAAATTATTCGGGGCGCCTCCAGCAAGGAGGCCGGACGGACACTCGGCATTAGCCCGCGTACCGTCGATTTCCATCGAGCCAATCTGCTGAAAAAGCTCGGCGCCCGGAACGCCACTGATCTCGCGCATAAAGTCCTCGGCGAATAATGCGACCCAATCTCCCTCTTTCCAAACATTGAGCCGATCTGTTTCAGCCCTTATCTTTATTGGGTCTTTATTGGGCGCAATTTAGTCGCACCATTCTTCAACAAGATCAATTGCTTATGAGTCTGCGCGCTCTAGTTCGGGCGTCTGTTTCCGAGATGAAGTCTGCCCCCTTGAAGAACGGTCAGAATTCACCCGGAACATCCGCGCCATAGCTAGGATGGCTCTTCTTCCGTCGGGTGACTGAGTTTCGGCGATTTTCAGAATTGATTCACGGCATTCGTCCAGCAAGCTCTCTGACATCCGGCTACCCTTAAGTTGCCGCCAGCCGAGGGGAAATTTTGGAGATTGCCATTTGTTCCAAAATTTTTCGCTTTATTTTGCCCTGTGGCGCCGAAAAATTAGACTCAAAATCTCCCTCCAACCCGACCCAACGCGCAGCACATTCGTCTGGCGCTCATTTTCGGGACCTCTGAATGAAATAAATAATTTGGTTGAGAGATCGCGGCAAACATTATCAGATCTTAGCCCCCACGGGAGACCAGACCCTTTAGAGTCTGTCCGAAGACTTCAGGCCGGATTGCATAGTTTTCTGAGCATGAGGCGGATTGAGGCGAGGCGCAAGAACGCGAGCGCCTTTCGGTTGA
>JGI12053J15887_10001618_pt1 | contig 10612 bp, 12 predicted proteins | sample MedBloCAOM1_O3_FD_15887 | JGI IMG/M metagenome (IMG submission 15887) | reverse complement strand
GGCCTGGCAATCGCGGTGATCGGTTACCGCAACCTCGGCAGCACGCCGATCCGGACCGAGACGCTGGGCTTCACCCTGCTGACCGGCAATGCCGTGCAGCTCCGGCTGACCGTGATCCGCGACGATCCTGCCCGACCTGCGGTGTGCATCGTCCGAGCCCGTTCGCGAGACGGCGAGGAGACTGGTCGCAAGGAGCTCTACGTCCCCCGCGCTGCCGGTCCGGTCGCGCTGGCCACCGTGGTGCACACTTCCCGGCCACCGGTCATCGCAGAGGTCTACGGGTGCTCGTTCCAGGTGCCTGGGTACCTCACTCCGCCTCCGAAGTACTGACTTAAGAACCCGCTGAGCAGGCACGATCCGTATTCCGTCACCCATAAGGCTGAGGCCAAACCGGACACGTCGTGTTACCGTGGAAGGTGCGCACGGCCCCGGGGCAGGGCCGTGTTTTTCCGTTCCGGCCGCTGGCTGCCATGCCAGCGGTTCGGTTCGGTCCGCCCCGCGGTAGCGGACGTCGGATCAGGAGGAGTAGTGATGACTGTGAGCGATACCCAGGTAGCCTGGTTGACCCAGGAAGCCTATGACCGACTCAAGCATGAACTCGACGAGTTGGTTGCGAACCGCCCAGTCATTGCCACAAAGATCAACGACGCTCGCGAGGAAGGCGATCTCAAGGAGAACGGCGGTTACCACGCCGCCCGGGAAGAGCAGGCTCAGCTTGAGGCGCGGATCCGCCAGCTGCAGGAACTGCTTCGGGTGGCCAAGGTCGGCGAGGCCCCGACCGAGTCCGGGATCGCTGCGCCCGGGATGGTCGTCACGGTTCGCTATCAAGACGACGACGAGATAGAGACCTTCCTACTTGGCTCGCTGGAGGAAGTCGCGGCCGGGGACCTGGAGGTCTACTCACCCAACTCACCGTTGGGTAAGGCGATCATCGGCGCGCATGAAGGCGAGGACCGGCACTACGAGCTGCCCAATGGTGGTTTGATGACCGTCGCTGTCGTCAAGGCCGAACCCTTCCGGCGCTGAGCGCGCCGCGCCGATCTTAGACAGCCGAGCTCAGCGCGTTACGTGGTAGCCGGCGGCGTCTAGATCGGCAACCAGCTCCGTGCAGTGCTGTGCGCCCCGGGTCTCCAGGCTCAGCGCAACTACCGCATCGCCGACCGCGAGGCTGCCGGCGATGCGGGAATGCGCGACGTCGACGACGTTGGCGCCTGAGTCACCGATCCGGGCCAGCAATCTGGCGAGCTCTCCGGGCCGGTCGGGCACCGTCACCCGCAGGGCGAGGAACCGCCCGCCCGCGCTGAGGCCGTGCCGGATGAGGTGCATCAGCAGCAGCGGGTCGACATTGCCCCCGGACAGCACGGCGCAGACTGGGCCAGGAAAACGCACGGACGGCTGCAGCAGTGCTGCGACGGCGGCGGCACCAGCCGGCTCGACGAGCATTTTGGTCCGCTCCAGGCACAGCAGGACCGCTTGGGACAGCGCCTCCTCGCTTACCGTCAGCACGTCGTCGACCAGGGCGGACACCTGGGCGAAGCTCACCGCACCCACTTCGGAGACCGCGATGCCGTCGGCCATCGTGTGCTGGCGTTGTAGCCGCACCGGCGTTCCGGCGGCCAGCGAGGCAGGCCAGACAGCGGCTCCCTCGGCTTGCACACCGATCACTGTGACGTCCGGTTTGACGCCCTTGACCGCGGCGGCGATCCCCCCGATCAGCCCGCCTCCGCCGGTGGGCACCAGTACGGTTGCGACGTCGGGCAGCTGCTCGAGCAGTTCCAGGCCCACCGTGCCCTGGCCGGCGATAACGTCGGGATGGTCGAACGGGTGAATGAACACCGCCCCGGTGTCTTGCGCGAAGGCGCGTGCGGCGGCCAGCGATTCTTCGACGCCATCGCCGACGAGGTGCACCTGCGCACCGTATCCGCAGGTTGCGGCAACCTTGGGCAGCGCCGCGGTCACTGGCATGTAGACGGTGGCGGTGGCCCCGAGCATCGCTGCTGCCAACGCCACACCCTGCCCGTGGTTGCCCGCACTGGCGGCGACCACGCCTCGGGCGCGTTCGGCGCACGACAACGCATGGATCCGGACATAGGCGCCGCGGATTTTAAACGACCCGGTGCGCTGCAGGTTCTCGCATTTGAAATGGACCGGTACCGCACAGCGCTGCTCGAGGACCGCGCAGTGCTGCACCGGCGTGCGCCGGACGATGCCGTGCAGCGTCTCTCGGGCGACTCTGATCTTCTCGAGGCCGACCAACTCCATAGATGAAGATCCTGCCAGCCGGGGCGGCCCGGATCGGCAACGGCGTAACAGCTGCGCAAGCGGCGCAACGCCGGGGTAAGGTCGAGAGAAAATCTTGGGAGGTGGGATGGCCCGCCGCTGGATGCCGGTCGTGGCTACGGTCGGGGTCGCCGCGCTGCTCGCTGGCGCCGCGGTCTTCACCGCCGAGCGGGCGGGTTGCGCCGAGCCGGGAAGTTACGTGCCGGTGCCCGGTGGTGTGCAACTCATCGGCGGATGCCTCAACAGCTCCGATCTGCCCGTGGCGCCACCGCCCCGCAAGCAACCCCTACCGCCCCCGAAAAGCCTCCTAGGCGACTAGGGCATCTCCCCGACATGGAGACATGTCAGGGCATGCAGGGCCCTTTTTAGCCCGGTATACCTCCATGTCGGGGTATGGCTATCCAAGCGCGGTGAGGATGTCGTCGACTAGGTCTTCGGCGTCTTCGATGCCGACTGAGAGCCGGATCAATTCGGCGGGTACTTCGAGCTGAGTTCCGATGGTGGAGGCGTGCGTCATACGTCCGGGGTGCTCGATGAGCGACTCCACCCCACCTAGCGACTCGGCCAGGGTGAACACCCGGGTGCGGGCGCAGACAGCCAACGCCGCCGAAATACCACCGTCGACGGTGAACGAGACGATTCCACCGAACCGGCGCATCTGCTTGGCGGCGATCTCATGGCCACGGTGGGTGGCCAAACCGGGATAGCGCACACCGGTGACGGCCGGGTGCGCCTGCAGCGCCGCGACGATCCGCTCGGCGTTGTCACAGTGTCGCTCCATCCGCACCGCCAGGGTCTTGATTCCCCGCAGGGTCAGCCAGGCGTCGAACGGTCCAGGCACCGCCCCGGCACCGTTCTGCAGGAAGGCGACCTGCTCGTCCAACTCGGCGTCATCGGTGATCAGCGCGCCGCCGATGACGTCGGAATGTCCACCGAGGTACTTGGTGGTCGAGTGCAGCACCACATCCGCGCCCAGCGGCAGTGGCGTCTGCAGATATGGCGTGGCGAACGTGTTGTCCACCACCAGCCGGGCATCCGCCTCATGCGCGACGGCGGCCAGCGCCGCGACGTCAGCGATGTTGAGCAGCGGATTGGTCGGAGTTTCACACCACACCAACCGGGTGTTCGGGCGCATCGCGGCCCGTACGGCGTCGAGATCGGACTGCCCAACGGCGGTGTGCTCGATCCCCCAGTGCCGGAAGACTTTGTCGATCAGGCGAAACGTGCCGCCGTAAGCGTCGTCGGGGATGACGATGTGGTCACCCGGGCGGCAGGTGGCTCGCAGCAGCACGTCGCTGGCTGCCATGCCCGACGCGAACGCGCGCCCGTGCAGGCCTCCCTCCAACGCCGCCAGGCAGGTTTCCAATGCGGTGCGGGTGGGGTTGGCGGTGCGGGCGTACTCGTACCCCTCGCGTAGCCCACCGACGCCATCTTGGACGAAGGTGGAGCTGCTGTGAATCGGCACGATGACCGATCCGGTATGAGGGTCCGGGTCTTGACCAGCGTGGATAGCGCGGGTGGCGAAGCCTGTCACCTCGCCAGCCTACGGTGTTGTGCTGTCGGTGCGATCTTTGGTTGTCGCGCCTGCCACGGTCGGCGAATCAACCCGGATCACCACTGTGTTGGCGATCTTGTCCGCGAAAGTCTGGCGCTTGCCGTCCCACAGCGGCCACAGGTACCCGATGCCGAACTCCACCCCGTGGCAGATCTGGCGAGCCATGGCGCTGCCGAACCCGACCGGCTCACCGGTCTCGATCGTGACCAGTTTCGTGTGCGCCACCCGGCGGCCGAGGCTTCGCCCGGTGGTGCCCTGCAGGTAGCCCGAGTTCCAGATCCCAAAACCCAGCAGCCCGAGGTAGCCGANCGCAGCANGCACCGGGAGCCAGGTCGCGCCGCCGAGCACTACACCGAGGGAAAGCAGCAGGTTCAACACGATCACTGGAGCGACATAGTCGATCAAACAACTGATCACTCTCGCGCCGAAGCCCGCCAGTTCCGCCACGCCAATGGCCAGCAACTCACCGCCGGTCTGCTCGCCGGTATCGCTCTGGCGTACCTCGATCAGCGGCGCCAGTTCTGCCAATCGCGCCGGTTCTGGCAATTGCGCCGGTTCTGGCAATCGCGCCGGTACTTCCAATTGCGCCGATACTTCCAATCGCGCCGGTTCTCTCGATTGAACAGAATGCGGTAACCGACCGAATTGCGGCGGCGGTACGGATTGCACCATTCGTCCGAATTGGGGCGGTGCTGGCGGCTGCGGCGGTTGACCATGTACCGGCGGCCACGTCGTTGCTAACGACGGAGGCAGCGGAGGGGCCGGCGGCGCGACGGGTACGGGCTGGTCGCCGGCCGACTGGGTGGACAGGGAAGGCGACTGGGCTGCTGGTTGAGAAGACGGCTGGGCGCTTGTCACTGCGGCTTCAACCCCCTCATTAAGACAGCCTGGCGCACGCGCGCGCGGTCACGTTAGCGGATCCGCTCCAGCGCCACTCACCGCCCAGCCAGAAACCCCAGTACATCTTGACGAGTGACCACCCCGGCCGGTTTACCGTCGATCAAAACCATGGCGCCGTCGGCGTTGGCCAATGCCCGCATCAACGAGCCGATTGACTCTCCCGCCCCGATCGTCGGAAGTGGTGCTGCCATGTGCGCCTCGATCCGGTCAGCGAGCTGCGCATCACCGGCGAAGAGCGCCTGCAGCAGGGTGCGCTCGTTGACCGCGCCGATCACCTCGGCCGCCATTACCGGCGGCTCGGCGGCGACCACGGGCAGCTGCGAGACGCCGAACTCGCGCAGAATCATCACTGCCTCGGCAACCGTTTCGTTCGGATGAGTGTGCACCAGCTTGGGCAGGGCGCCATCCTTGCCGACCAGCACATCGCCGACCGTCGCTCCGGAGGAGTCCGGCGGTAGGAAACCGTAGGTGGCCATCCAGGAGTCGTTGAAGACCTTGCCCAGGTAACCGCGGCCACCATCGGGCAGCAACACCACGACCACCGAGTCGGGGTCGGCCCGGGCAGCGACGCGCAGCGCGCCCACCACAGCCATCCCGCAGGATCCGCCCAGCAGCAATCCCTCCTCGCGGGCCAGCCGCCGGGTCATGGTGAACGAATCGGCGTCAGAGACTGGGATGACCTCATCGCAGATGGTCCGGTCGTAACAGCGGGGCCAGAAGTCCTCTCCGACGCCCTCAACCAAGTAGGGCCGGCCACTGCCGCCCGAGTAGACCGAGCCCTCCGGATCGACCCCCACTACCCGCACCCGCCCGTCGCTGACCTCCTTGAGGTAGCGCCCGGTTCCGGAGATCGTCCCGCCGGTGCCGATGCCAGTCACGAAATGGGTGATCCGCCCCACGGTTTGCGCCCAGAGTTCCGGACCGGTGCCGTGGTAATGACTGGCCGGGTTCTCCGGGTTGGAGTACTGATCGGGCTTCCAGGCACCGTCAATCTCCTTGGCCAACCGATCGGACACTGAGTAGTAGGAGTCGGGGTGGGCGGCGAGGACGGCGGTGGGGCACACCACCACTTCGGCACCGTAGGCCTTAAGCACATCGAGCTTGTCCTGGCCGACCTTGTCGGGGCAGACGAACAGGCAGCGGTATCCCCTGCGTTGGGCGACCAGCGCGAGCCCGACACCGGTGTTGCCTGAGGTGGGCTCCACGATCGTGCCCCCCGGTTGCAGCGCACCGGAGCGCTCCGCCGCTTCAACCATCCGCAGCGCGATCCGGTCCTTCACGCTGCCGCCGGGATTGAAGTACTCGACCTTCGCCAGGACCAGCGGTTCGACCTCCCGGGCCACTGCGTTCAGCCGGACCAACGGGGTATTGCCGACCAGATCGATGATGTGCTCGGCGTACTGCACGGGGTTCTCCTGGCGGGGTAGGGCGGATCTCACTCGTGCACGCGCGCTCCCGAGCTTCGGGGCGTATATCAAGAGTACGGGGGTCACTCTGCGCAGCGCGGCGTCGAGGAGGTCTTTCAGCGATGCAACAACTGATCAAGACGATGGCCGTCGTGGTGACTGCTACCGGCGCCACGCTCGGTGCGGCCTACGGGATGCTCAGCCAGCAGGGCCGGCGGGCTCGCCGCGACATCGTGATCCCGGGCTGGGTGCCCTTCCGGGCAGACGGGGTGTACCTGCCAGATGGGACCGGTCCGCGTGCTCCGTCGGATCCTGATATCGCCATGCTCGCCTCGGCGGTAGGACACTCACCGGTGCTGCGATTGGCGATGCTGGGTGACTCGTTGGCGGCCGGCCTCGGTGTCGATCAGCCCGAACAGCTTCCCGGCGTAGTGTTGGCCCGTGGGCTAGCCAACAACTCCGGCCGCCCGGTCCAGCTGGACACCCTGGCGATCTGCGGCTGCACCAGCCGTCGACTCGCCGGGCAGGTCGACGCCGCCCTGATCAACCCGCCGCACGCAGCCCTGGTCATGATCGGGGCCAACGACGTGACCCGGCGGATCCCGCCATGGGAATCGGCGAGACTGCTCGGCGAGGCAGTATCGAGATTGCGCGCCGAGGGCACCACGGTGATCGTCGGAACGTGCCCGGATCTCGGCACCATCCCGCAGATTCCGCAGCCGTTGCGGGCCATCGCCCACACATCCAGCTGGGCGCTGGCCCGCCTGCAGCACGACGCGATATCTGCAGCCGGCGGCCTGCCGGTCTCGCTGGCCCAACTGCTCGGGCGGGACTTTCGCACCCAGCCGGATATCCTGTTCGGCCGGGACCACTTCCATCCCTCGACTGCCGGCTACGCAACCGCCTGCTCGTTGTTGCTGCCCACGCTGTGCTCGGCGCTGTGCGATGGCTGCACCGATGACTCGGCCGATGGCTGGGTGGCTACTCGCGGAGGTAGGACAGCAGCTGAAGGATCTCCAGGTACAACCAAACCAGGGTCACGGTGAGCCCGAAGGCGATGTACCACGCAGTCCGCTCCGGCGCGCCAGCCCGGATCGCCTGGTCGGCAGCGTCGAAGTCGAGCAGCAGGCTGAATGCCGCAATCCCGATGACGACGAGACTGAAGAGGATCGCCAGTGGTCCGCCGTCACGCAGGTGCAGGCCGCCGGGGATGAAGAAGTTCGCGATGAGGTTCACGATCATCAGACCGACGACCCCGATCAGGGCGCCCGTGATCCACTTGGTGAATCGTGGGGTAACCCGTACCGCCCCGGTTTTGTAGACCACCAGCATCCCGACGAACACCAACACTGTGCCGGTGATCGCCTCGAGCACAATGGAGTTGCTACCGGTCACGCGTTGCACGTACTGGCCGATGACTCCGCTGATGCCGCCGAGGAAGACACCCTCGACAGCGGCATAAGCCAGGATCAGCGGTGGGCTGACCAGCTTCTTGAAGATGACCACCATCGCGAGCACGAAGCCGATCAACGCGGCCGGAAGGGCCAGGCCCCACAGTCCGCTCAGGTAGGTGGCCACCCCGGTGGCGATCAACACCGCCAGGGTGATCCCCGTCTTGGTGACCACATCATCGACGGTCATCGGTCGAGTCGTGGTCAGGGCACCGCCATAGCCGGGGTCAGCGCCCGGGAATCTCGCGGGGGCCGAGTTGAAGCCCGCATATCCACCGCCCCCGACGGGAAGACTGCGGAATGCGGGATTGCTGGTGGTGCGCACCGTGTTCCTCCAGGTCGACGTTGCAGGCCGTCACCGGATTCAACGCGCCCGCGACGGGCCAGGTTCCCGTCCAATGAACGCGAATTTCACCGCCGCTGTGGTGACGCCCCAGCAGGCGAGCACGAGTCCTTCGCGTTACTGTGCGCGCAGGCTGGCGCCTGGGCCTGGAACGGTATGGAGGTGGGGATGGACTGGTGGGGCTGGGTGATCCTGGCGCTGGTGATTATCGCGGCGCTGGTCGTGCTCGCGGTTGTGGTCCAACGCAAGCGGCGGCGCGGCGGCGTGATCGGACTCAGCGAACCGGGTCGGGGTGACTCTCGGTGACCACTCCGACTCCGATGTTGCTGTTACGCGCCAGTGAGTTGACCGGCCGTCCGGTGGTGACCCTCAGCGGCGAGCTGATCGCCGAGATCAAAGACGTCGTCTTCGAACGTTCCGGCGGCCGGATCGCCGGTTTCACGCTGCGCAATCCGGGACTGTTCAGCCGGTCTCGCAAGGATTCGCTGCCCTGGGTCGGGGTACACGGGATCGGTCGGGATGCCGTGATGGTGTCCGACGAGACCGTGCTGATAGCGGCTGACCAGCTTGCCCCTCGCAAGCAGGCCCGCGACGCGGACGTGCTGCAGGATCGGGTCCTCACCGACAACGGGCGTGATCTCGGGCGGGTGGTGGACGTCGTGCTGCACAGCGGCACCAGCCTGGACGTGGTGGGCTATGAGGTGGAGACCAGCGAGGCGCTCGGCACTGCGGGTCGCCACGTGTTCATCCCGCTGCCTGACACCGTGGCAGTCTCCGGCGAAAACCTCATCGTGCCCGCAGCGGCCACCGAATTCGTCTCTGAAGATNTGGCCGGGTTCGGCGCGGCCGTCGGTGCCTTCCGGGCCCGGTTACGAGAGGGGGCCAGCTGATGCTGTTCAGCCAGGCGCGTAAGCGCGANGTGGTGAACACCGCCACCGCGACCCGGGTGGCCAGGGTCGACGGCTTCGTNGTGCTCCCCGGACCGGCTAGGGTGGCCCTGTTGCGCTTGGGCAAGGTCCGCGGCGCTGGGACCCTGCTCGCCTGGGAAGACGTCCGTGGCTTCGGGCCCGACGCGGTGACAGTCGCCACCGATGCGGTAATCCGACCGCCCCGCGACGGCTTGGAACAGCGGGCCGAGGACAACGACCTGGAAATCTTGGGCAAGCGAGTGCTTACTGAACGAGGTATGGAGCTCGGCTCGATCACTGACGTGGATTTCGATCCAGAGACCGGTGCGGTCACCACGCTGCTCACTAAGACCGAGGTCATCGCCGGGCAGCGGATGATCGGTTTAGGCGGCTACGCGGTGGTTGTCTCGGCTTAGGGCTTCTCAATCTAGGGCTTCTCAACCTAAGCGACGACGGGCGGCCGCCCACCCCCCGCGCGGCCGCCCGCCCATCGTCGCCCGTTTGGGCTAAGTAAGCATCGCAGCACCGCGGCTACCGCACAAGCGGATTTGATACGGCCGAATGCTATTCGGATGAATCGAGCCTATTCCGGTGCATCGAGTTGCAGGTTAATCCAGATCGTCTTGCCATCTGAGTGCTGATGCACTCCCCAGCTCTGGGACAACCCTGCTACCAGATGCAGGCCCCGGCCGCGGAACGCGCCGATGTCTATCGGCCGTGGCCGCGGGATGGGTGTCCGGCTGTAATCTCGGACCGAGACACGCAACGCCGATCCAGTGCCGGTAACGGTGATCCGGCTGGAGCTGTGGGCATGTTCGACAGCATTGCTCACTAGCTCGCTCGACAGTAGTTCGGCAACTTCCCGGATCGCCGGAGCCACCGCCCAGATCTCGCAGGATTCTCGCACGAACCGTCTCGCGGTTCCCGCAGCGGCGCTGTGCATCGGTAGGTCGCGGTGGCGTCGTACTCGGGGAGGCCGCCGGTCAAAGAGCGCCCGGGCTGAAGCCAGGTCGGAAGCCAACTGGACGGTATCTGGTATTCGCGCGCCCAGCAGCATCGAGCGCATGGTGCCGTCGGCTCCGTAAAGCACCAGTCGCGCCGACGGCCAACCGCCGGCAATGGCAAGCGCGGTCGGGAAGACGGTGACGAAGGCCGGCTGNGTGCAGCGCAGGCGGGACAGGTCGATCAGCACCCGTCCGTTNCCGAGCAACGACTTGACAGTTACTTCCCGAACTCGGGGAACACTTCGCAGCGATAGACAGCCGCGCAGCCGNAGCCGGATGTAGTCGAGGTGCTCNTGCACCCCNACTACGAGATCCTCGGGCATCGCTGGCACCCGTCTGCTTGACATACCTGCGGTTTCTTTAGTCAAGCACGTCTTGGNCTGGGACGCAGGATGGCGGCCAGTATCGTGTCGGCTGGTGTCCTAGTCGCTGAAAGGCCATGCTGGCAGGTATGGATGGGCAGNNCGGAGCTGGCGTGGTGGCGATCGGCGCCTCTGCTGGTGGTGTGGAAGCCCTTCGAGCGGTGGTCGCTGGATTGTCACCCGAATTGCCGGCAACCGTGCTGGTGGTCTTGCATATCCCCCGGCATGCCCCGAGCGCCCTGCCGGGCATCCTGGATCGCGCCGGACCGCTACCCGCAATGCCGGCCACGCACGGCATCCTGGCGCGGCCGGGCACGATCTACGTCGCGCCCGCCGACCATCACCTGCTGCTTCGCGATGGACATCTGCGGCTGTCGGTCGGTGCCACGGAGAACGGGCACCG
>JGI12053J15887_10001617_pt1 | contig 10613 bp, 11 predicted proteins | sample MedBloCAOM1_O3_FD_15887 | JGI IMG/M metagenome (IMG submission 15887) | reverse complement strand
AGCGGATCTTGAGAGAGCCTTGCTGGATAATCTTCAGGCGTTCTTACTGGAGCTCGGCCGAGGGTTCGCGTTTGTCGCGAGACAGTATCGAGTCAGTTCTGAGTCCAAAGACTTCTACATCGACCTGGTCTTTTACAACTATCTGCTCAAGTGCTTCGTGCTGTTCGATCTCAAGTCTGGCGAGCTGACCCACCAGGACATCGGGCAAATGGACATGTACGTCCGCATGGTGAACGATCTCAAAAGGGCGCCGGACGACAATCCAACGGTGGGAATCATTCTCTGTACCGATAAGGATGCTTCGGTTGTCCGTTATTCAGTGCTACACGAGAACGAACAAATATTCGCCAGCAGGTACAAACTTATCCTTCCATCTGAAGAGGAGTTGAGGGCAGAGCTAGCTCGAGAACGTAGTGAACTTGCAAAACAAGTCAAACCTTACACTGTGGACTAGCCTCACGTGAAGAGTTCTCAACATTTGCTTCTTCGAAGCGTGCGGCAGAAGGTCGATCTAATGCTGGTATTCACGAGATATCGTGGTAAAGGGGGTCCCGCCAAAATTCGGACAACAAAGCACGCTAAGAAGATAGAGCGTGTCAATAGCATCAATAACTTACAAACAAGAAACATTGCGGACGACACGACAAGCGGAGCGTCACAGTAAGTGGTTTGTTTTCAGTATTTATTGATCGTTACCGTACTTTATCGTCCAAATTCTGAGACAACCCCCCTTAAATCCCAGACAATTATTCAAAAACAAAGAAGCGCCAGTCCGGATTTAACTGCTGCGCGACAGTTGCGCCGGGTCGTAGAGGCCGGTCGTCCGGGCTGATTCGTGCGCGGCCATCTGCTGGGCAATCTCAAGTCTGCCGCCGTTCTTGAGGTAGGCGGTGATTCCGGTCGCGCGGAAGGTGTGGCAGCCGATCTCGGTCTTGATCCCGGCCGCGAGCGCCCGCCGGCGAATCATCCTCCACGCGTCGGACTGGAGCAGGGAATTGCCAGTCATCTCCCCCGATCGGCCGCGCGTCGTCCGGAAGAGCGGGCCTTTCCGGTCCTGGGCGATGCCGGCAGCCCGGATGTACTCCTCCAGATAGCGATCGAGATTATGGTGGGTGGGCATCTCCCTGCTCCTTGCCGCCATTCTCGTGGAGCCGCACCCAGACAGCAGATCAAACCCGTACCACCTTGTCTTGGGAAATCCTGCTGGAAAATCACCAGCAAATCGATGCCTGCGCTCTCGGCTGCGAAATCAGTACCCTGCGCAGAGCTTCCCTAACCCGGTTTTCCGTTCCACTGCACCTCAGACCCCTACCTCAAGAAATCCACGGTCACCGGAATAAAAGAACTTCCCATCTGTTTTTAAGACGAACCTGCCTTTAAATTCAGGCCGAGAATGAGGAACAAGCGCCCGTGAAAAATCAGTACATGACCCCAAAATCGACCGCACAATATCGAGCAATGCTTTCCGCCCTGGCGATCCTGATAGCACTGGCGATTCGCTCTCCACCGCTGCACGCCGCCTGTACACTCGATCCACTTAACGGAACACCTCCAGGTGGCGTCAAGTTACAGTTCATCACCTTCGGAGATAGCTTGCTGGACACCGGCACCTATCAGCAGTTCGCCAAAGCCAAGTTCGGTGGCGGGGAATTCACCACCAATCCTTCCAAGCTCTTTATTCAGGATCTGGCCTGCACTTACGGCGATCTCCTCATACCGGCGTTTCAGGGAGGCTTTGGCACACCCCTCGTCCCATCCGGCGGCTTCAGCTACGCTCAAGGTGGATCCCGCGTCTCCATGCAACCCGGAATAGGGCATGACACCAGCGGAGATCCGAACTCCGACTTCCAACTGGAAACCACTGTCCCGGTCACCCAACAACTCAACACCTATCTCTCCATCTATCAGAGATTTCACCCTAACCAGTTTGTCATGATCAATGGCGGGGCCAACGACATCTTCTTCAACCTCGCGGTCGCCCAGCAGATCGGCACACCTGCTGCGGCCCAGGCTGCCCAGCAGGCCATCGTCCAGTCTGCCATTGATCTCGCCGGTGTCGTCGATACCGTCATCGCCAAAGGCGCAACCCACGTGGGGCTCCTGAACATGCCTGACCTCGGAAACGCCCCGCAGGGCTTCTCCAGCGCCGACCACGGTCAGTCCCTCACCCAGATCTCGCAGCTCTTCAACGCCACCTTGAACAGCCAGCTGCAGAGCAAAAACCTTCTCGATAAGGTCATCGTCATTGACCTCTTCACTATCGTCGATAACGTAGTAGCGAACTTCCAGGACTTCGGATTCAAGGTATCGGACAACGGCATGGCATGTAATGCGCAAGCCGAAATCGACAAGGCCACCGCTCTCAAACTGGAGAACCCGGCGTCCTTCAACGACTCTCTCTTTTGCTCCCCGGGGACCTATACCACCCCCACCGCGCCCGAAGACTTCATTTTCGCCGACACCGTCCACCCCTCCACTCACCTGAGCGCCATCGTCGCCAAGGCTGTAGAGGAACTGGTCGCGTCAAGCGGACTCATGAAGTAGAGCAAACAACCGCAGACGAATGCTGTCGGAGCCAGCGTCACACGCTCATGGACACATTGAGACGAGCTCAGATGGAAGGCGAACTTGATGCTCGGACGGACATTGAGAGTCTTGCCGATTTCTTTGAAAGCACGCTGGCAGGAATAAGGATTGCTGCGAAAGTGGGAAAGACTCGGCCAGCCCTAAGACGAATCGCTGAGGTTGCGTCTGGCACGTTTGCCGCTGTTAAATCATCGATCATGTGAAGTCGCGCAGCGTTTATCTATCCATCGCGAGGCGGCGTATTGCGCTCGAGATCAGGTGGATCCAAAGAGAAACGGAAGGGATCAAATCCTTAACGGAGGTTTTCGGATGGATGTGTCTACTACCCCGTCGATGCGCGTGTCTTCCATGCTCATGAAGAATTCTAAGCCAGAGTCGGCAACCATAATCGGCTTGCGGGAAGTTACGGCCACGATCGAAAGGTCAGCAATTCGATGCCTGGCGAACGCTCGAACCCGGAAAAGAAAAGTCCGCTCGTTGACCGATCCGCGTCTCGCGAACAATGTTCTCCCCAAGGAGAACACCCCAGGCGCAGGAAACATCAGGTAAGCGTGAATCGTCGCCCCCCACATACATCGGCACAGACATTTAAACAACTTGCGATATCGTCCAAAGAAATTCGACTTGACTCTTGACATCGAAACTTGATCGGGCACATGGTCTCTCGGTGAAGCGCCAGCTGAGTCAGATCAGTGCAAGCTGAGTCAAGTCAAAGTTTAGACGTTTCCTATGGTCGATCCTCCCCCGACGTTTTTTCGCCCATTTATTTTGCTTCCGTATGGAATACAAATTCGGGTTACGGTTTCTTATCTTTAGTACGCGGTTGAATCCACCAGGCTGATTGCTCGCTCGCGTGTACTCGTCTTCACCGGGCGGGCCTTTTCCCTGCAGCGCCGTTAACAGCGGGAGGTCTTCTATGAAACAAACACATCTGGCGGTAATGGCCGGCGTTAGCGTGACAGCTGCGCTCGCGATGGTTCTCACAACCCACATCGTCCACGGACAAAGTCAGCCCCCAAACACGATTTACAACCCGTACCCTCCGGGCATTCTCCCGGCGGATATAACAGCTGAGTTGGCAAGAGTTGAGGGGGAAGTGGACACCATCGAAGCTGAAGCGATCACGCAGTGGAAGGCACTCCCGCCCCCGACTCTGACAGGCAACCCGCCAATCCTTCAGGGCACTGGAGTTCAGTCAGTAGAAGTACTCGGCAAGCTGATGAACTTCGACAAAACCATCTCGCCGTTCAACAACTTGGCCTGCGCGTCTTGCCACATGCCGTACGCCGGTTTTAGCGGCCCGATTCCGTCGGTGAATCTGACGATGATCGCCTATCCCGGATCGGTTCACTTTAGAGCCGGCAAGCGGACAGCGCAGAGATACACGTATTCGAGCTACTTCCCTCCGCTTCAGTTCAACGATCAGGAGCAGGCCTTCTTTGGCGGAAATTTCTGGGATTCACGCGCAACCGGTTATTTGCTGAGGAGTACTGACGCCGAGCAGTCGCAGTTTCCTCCCGTCGATCCTGCAGAAATGGGCAACCCTGACACCGCTTGCATCACCTTCAAACTTTCACTGGCTCCGTACCGGCCTCTCTTCGAGTTGATATGGGGTGCTGGCTCATTCGACATCGCCTGGCCGTCAAATACGGCGCAGATCTGCGCCACGCCAAATGGAGCTGCCTCGCTCGGCGGGAGCGCTACACCAGTTATGTTGACTCCGTCGGACCGCACCCGTTCCAATGCGGATTATGATCACTGGGCGCAGTCCCTTAGCGCCTTCGAGAAGAGCTTGTCTGTCAGCCCCTTCACGTCGAAATTCGACGCGTTTCTGGCGGGCAATTACACCATGACACCGGACGAACAGGCCGGGTACGATCTGTTCCGTGGCAAAGCGAATTGCAACTCATGCCATCTCGACGGCAGGTCAACCGCCCCTGCACCCACTGTGAAACACGGGGGCTCTGCGGGCATGGTCGGCGGCAGAGACACCGGGGCAATAGCGGACACAACGCCTGTGTTCACCTGCTTCGGCTCCGCCAATCTCGGTCTGCCCAAGAATCCAAGCGACGCCTTCTATTCTGAGAACATACCGGATGCCTTCGGATTTACCCTCAATCCGACAGGCTTTTCTTTCACCGATCTGGGTTTAGGAGAGTTCCTAAGAAGTGGCTTCGGCTCCGCTCCCAACCCCAACTCAACCTGGACACAATTCGCCTCAGTCTCCGACGGCAAAATGCAGGTGTCTACGGCGCGTGATGTGGCCCTGGTGCCGCCGCAGTGTCCGACCACCGAAGCTCCAGGCCCCTACTTCCAGAAGGAGTTCTTCCATAACGGCTACATCAAGAGTCTGAAGCAGCTCGTCCACTTCTACAACACTCGCGACGTCTTCAAGCAGTCTGTCTCGTCTGGAAACTGCCCTGCGGGAACAGTAGAAAAGGTAAACTGCTGGCCTTCGCCAGAGGTCCCGCAAAACCTGGACATGACCGTCGGTCATCTCGGCTTGTCGGATCTTGAGGAGAATCAGATCGTCACATTCCTGCAAACACTCAACGACGGCTTCACGACACCTTTCCCCGACATCAATACCTTTACCGGGGCTTGCATGAGTGGCGGTACTGCTGCAACTCAAGGTAATTCCTCAATAGTTTCCGCCGCCCAGATGCAACAACTCATGCAACAAATGCGGTAACGGCGAATTGCAATCAAGGCGCATGTGCCCCATGCGCCTTCTTTGCTCTTTCCGTGACCACACGAATCGGAGCAAATCTTTTTTTTGAGGTCTGCAAATGAATAGACTCCAGGTGAGACTGGTGGCTGCGGCCGGCAGCCTGCTCTTCTCAAACTTAATCGCGGCCCAGGTAGGTCCTTACGTTCCTAAGACAATTCCTCCTCCTGCCCCGGCAGCCGCGCACGTCCGGATCACGCAGGGGCCAGAGCTCGAATTGGCTAGTGCTGACGACAAGTCGGCCATCCTCCGGTGGACAAGCGATAACCCCGGGGGCTCCGACGAGCATTTCGGAGTCGTGCATTACGGTACCAATCCCAAAGACCTTAACCAGACAGCGCAATCTCACATCCGGTTAAACCGGAACCATCCCACAACTGTCTTTCGCGTGTTTGTGCCAGGCTTGCAGCCAAAAACGACCTATTACTACACCGTGGACTCGACGCAGGCCACTGGTAAGAGCGACGGTGTCAAGAGCCCCGTGAAAAGCTTCTCCATGCCGTGATTCCCCCTGATTCCTGAGAGCCCGACTCGATCCTCATCGCCGCCGCCGATTCCCATTGGGTTCGGCGGCGTCCTCCTGCGAATCAGATTCATGTGGTATTGCGGACGAAGGTGAAGCCGCTCACGTTGATGAGCGCGGTGGATGAAAGGATTGCGCGGGTTGATCCGCTGACTGCGCGGCGGTACACGACCATGGATGCGATGTTGGATAAGTCGATTGCGACAGAGAGATTTCGCGCGGCGCTGATCTCGTCGTTTGCGGGGGTTGGTCTGCTTCTGGCGATGCTGGGGGTGTATGGGACGGTGGCGTACTCGGTGGCACAGCGAAGGTTTGAGTTTGGGGTGAGGATCGCATTTGGAGCGGAGCGCGGGACTATTCTCCGGTTGGTGCTAGGGCACGCGACGAGGATGGCGTTCGCGGGGATTGTGATTGGGGTGGCGTTGAGCGTGGTGCTGGCGCGGCTTGTGGAGAGCATGCTGGTGGGGGTGAGGCCGACGGATCCGATCAGCCTGGGGCTGGTGTCGGCGGTACTGCTGATAACGGCGCTGGGAGCGGCATTGGGGCCGGGGTGGAGCGCTACGCGGGTGAGCCCGATGGCGGCGCTGCGGGCGGAGTGATGGTGAAGAGGGTATTCCAACGCCTACCTAAGTTTCCCTAACGACCTTTTTAGGGTCTTTGTCATCGCGAAGCGCAACGAATTTAGTATGTCTCAAATGGTCGGCACCAGTCCACTCCAGAAATGCTATTTGAGCCACGGCCTCGGACCTCAGCCACAATGTCGAATGCCGGACTATGCCGAATTAGGGTGCTGCGAGAGCTGTCATTACTGCGTTCAGTGTCATTTTGTTCGGCATAATCCGAGGGAGTATGCGTCAAACGGATCGTGCCGCACTTGGTCGCGTCAGTAAACGCTAGCCGACTTCGGGGTACCGATGCGCCGCCGACAAGTGCCTCGGAGATTATTTTGCAACGGTCGTGACAATCAACCTTTCCGATCCCGCCGTAGCGCAACAAGACCTACATCGCCCGAATTTCTATCCCTCACGAAGGCATGCCCAAACTCCCGAGACTTGGACTCTGTGGTTGTACGGCCTGGGAGTGGAGATCTTGTCTCAACGGGGGCTGGATGAAGGCGGGAATAAACTCCACTGGCGCGTGTTTCTCTGTGTAGCTCCTCTTCGAGGAGCATGATCGGGTGGAAAGGGTAGATATACTTAGTGCTTAGTCTAAAGCATTCCATAGTTGAATCGAATAGTATCCGCATTCATGTGGCCGAGCAGGGAGAAGGACCGGTTGTACTCTTCTGTCACGGCTTCCCTGAGACATGGTACTCATGGCGTCATCAGCTCCCAGCGCTTGCTAAAGCTGGGTTTCGCGCCGTGGCGCCGGACATGCGCGGCTATGGCGAGACGGAAAGTCCAGCGGCAGTCGATCAATACACCCTTCTCCACCTGGTTGGCGACATGGTGGGTTTGTTGGATGCACTGTGCGTCGAGAAAGCGGTCATTGTCGGTCATGATTGGGGAGCACCCGTGGCATGGCACGCGGCGTTGCTGCGCCCAGATCGCTTTCGGGGAGTGGTTGGCCTGAGCGTTCCGTTTCTGCCCCTGGGACAGGTATATACGAGTCCGCAATTGCCCGAGACAGCGGATGCCGTTTTTTATCAAACCTACTTTCAGGCTCCAGGCGTGGCGGAGGCAGAGCTGGAGCATGACATCCGCTCAACGGTTCGATCCCAGCTCTACAGGTTGAGCGGCGATTTTCCGGTTCCACAAGACGTCCAAGGCGTTCCAAGTGTTGGAATGATCCCCAAGCGGGGTGGCCTGCTCGCTACAAGGATCAATCCTGCTTCGTTACCGCGCTGGATTTCAGAGGCAGAAGCAAACGTTTACGTGGAGCAGTTCTCGAAGAGCGGCTATCGCGGCGGGTTGAGCTGGTATCGCAATATCGATCGGAACCGTGAGCTCCTATCTGCCTTCAACGGGCTGAAAATCAACGTCCCCGCTCTCTATGCCGCTGGAGACCGCGATGTGGTGCTGGCTTTCCAAGGCATGGACAGTGCCATTGCCGCGCTGCCCCGAAACGTTCCTCTCCTTCAGCGAACCGTCCTATTTCCTGGATGTGGCCATTGGACGCAGCAAGAGCGCCCCAACGAGCTCAATGCCGCCCTCCTCGGATTCCTGAAGGCGATCGACTAGAAGCATCACGTTCGTAATCGCCTGGCTAACTTTGCAACCCCAATNGGAGAGTTCCTGGAATGCACAACGAATCTTCAGATGTTCGATCTTATATAGGTAAGCGAGCAATCGTGATCGGCGCCGGAGTAAGTGGTTTAGCCGCTGTGCGGGCTGTCGCCGATCACTTCGAAGAAGTGGTAGTGTTGGAGCGCGACGAGTTACCCTCGGGCGCCACGACCCGGCCGGGTGTACCGCAAGGTACCCAGGCACACGGGTTGCTTGGGGGAGCAGTGAAGGGGCTCCGAGAGCTGTTTCCGGGCTTCGATCAGGACCTCGTCGAGGCTGGAGCGGTGCTGGTAAATCCCGGTTTCGAACTTCTTCTGGAGTTTCCGGGTTTCGGTCCTTTTCCTCTGCGGAAGTGGAATTGGTTCATTTACTCGCTGACCCGGCCCCTCGTCGAACTCACCATGCGGCGGCGCATGGAACAGCAACCGAACATTTCCCTGCGTGGGGGAAGCCGAGTCCTCGAGATCGTTGGTACGCCGGATGGCGCCCGTGTTACGGGAGTACGCTGCCAAACTGCCGAAGGTCCGGAGGCGATTCCGGCAGATCTAGTGATCGACGCCTCTAAACATGGATCGCTTACTTGGTCGTTCCTTAAGTCGACGGGACATCCCCTGCCGGAAGAGACTACGATCGGCGTCGATATTCGTTATGCAACCGCCCTCTTTGAGCTCAGGCATGGCGCGCTCGGCGAGTTCAAAGCGAATGTGACCTTTCCCAAAGCTCCGAAGAGCGTGAACGCCGGCTATCTGCTTCCTGTGGAGAATAACCGCTACCAACTGCTCCTGATCGGCCGGGGAGATGATATTCCGCCCGCGGACGGTGCTGCTTTCTTGGAATACGCGCGAAAGCTCGATACACCTACGATCTATAACGCGATGAAGGGTGCGAAGCAACTGGGTGAGGTCGCGCGCTATGGATTTCCGGAGAGTAAGTGGAGACATTTCGGTCTGCTCGATCACTTTCCCCGCGGACTGCTGCCGACCGGCGATGCAATTTGCTGTCTTAATCCCGTGTACGGACAGGGGATCACGACCGCGGTCCTGGAGGCGAACGCCATGCGTCGATTGCTGAAGGTGAATGCCCGGAAGGCAGATCCGCTTGCTATGTTGGGTTCGCACTTCCTGACTGAAGTCGAGGCCCTGCTCGAGGATCCATGGGCCATGTCGGCCATTCCGGATTTCGTCTATCCCGAAACCCGCGGGAAGCGCCCTAAAGATTTGGACGATAGCCTCCAGTTTCAAAACGCTCTGATTCACCTGACGACACGCGATGCCGACTTGGTGGAGCTACTCGCAGAGGTTCGGCACTTACTCAAACCGATGAGCGTGCTAAACGAACCAGACATTCTGCGTAGAGTGGAAGCGGAGATGACTGCGAAACAATGATTCAACTTTGGGGCATCGAGAGCGGCGAGTAGGCGGGACGATTCGACCTGATGCGAGAGCGCGGACTCATCCACGGCATCAATCTCGCTATAGCCCGGAACGATTCCCGGTACGCCTTCGATCATGGCTGCAACTTCGGAAGACGAACATCGCTTGATGCTGGGAGTAGATGCACCAAAATCGAGGCATTAGGTTCTTTGTCTGAAATAAAGTTCAACCCGACGTGTTGTTCATCAGAGAGGGATGTTTTAGTTATCAAACTTTTCGTTTGAAAAAACGAAACTCCGCTCAAGGGAGACATGATGAGTAAGCTTCAAGGAAAGATTGCGGTTATCACTGGCGGCAACAGTGGTATTGGATTGGCGACGGCAGCGCAGTTTGTTGCGGAAGGCGCCCATGTCTTCATCACCGGACGGCGGCAGAAAGAACTGGACGCAGCCGTAGCCTTGATCGGGCGGAATGTAACTGCAGTGCAAGGCGATGTATCGAAGCTGGCGGATCTGGACCGCCTCTATGATCAGGTCGCGAAGGAAAAGGGCCGAGTCGATATCGTCTTTGCCAACGCAGGAATCGGCATTCCTGCTCCAATAGGGCAGATAACCGAACAGGATTTCGATCAGGTCTTCAACGTCAATCTGCGCGGTCTAGTATTCACCGTTCAGAAGGCGTTGCCCCTGATGCCGGACGGCGGTAGCGTTCTTCTTTGCGGCTCAAACGCGTCGCAGGCCGGCTTTCCCGGTTTCGGCACTTATAGCGCCACAAAAGCGGCCATCCGTTCCTTTGCGCGCACTTGGACAATGGAGCTCAAGGATCGCAAGATACGTGTCAATGTAATCAGCCCTGGCCCGACTGACACTCCAATCTGGAAAAACACCAATCTTCCCCAAGAAGCTGTCGAAGAGATGAAGAAACAGCTCGTCTCCATGATGCCTGCCAATGAGATGGGGCGTTCCGAGGATGTAGCCAACGCCGCCTCGTTCCTGGCCTCAAACGATGGCAGGTTTATTCGTGGCATTGAACTATTCGTTGATGGCGGCATGGCAAGCGTGTAATCGGCCGGGTGTTTCGCGTAGTTTCGACGCGACAACGGCGGTGCCATTAGAAGCTGAATATCCGGAGCTAGCCGCTAAGGGAATGAAAAATATCGGATCGGAAAATTATGGCGG
>JGI12053J15887_10001616_pt1 | contig 10614 bp, 15 predicted proteins | sample MedBloCAOM1_O3_FD_15887 | JGI IMG/M metagenome (IMG submission 15887) | reverse complement strand
GGGATGATCTCCTCGACGCTGCTGACGCTGATCGTGATTCCGGCGATCTTCGGGTTGGTCAAAGGCTTCCGGTTGCCGCGCGAAGGCAGTTCTGACAATCAGCCACCACCCGCAACCCAGCCGATCAAGCGATCTCAACGTGTTCCGGAACCTGCCGAATGAGGTGAAGGATGATGGACGGAATGATGCCTGGAATGATGTGGGTGATGGGCCTGGTCTGGTTGCTGGTCATCATTGTCTTGATCCTGGCGGCAGCGGCGCTCGTCAAATATCTGCGCTCCTGAAGCAAGGTAGTTGAGAATGAGCAAATTCGCGATCATGGCGCTGGTTAGCTTCGCCTCTCTGTCTCCAGCGCTCGCACAGTTGGGCGACGCATCCCGAGGTCAGCAGGATTTCAGAGCCTGTGCGCCGTGCCACTCGCTCGAACGCGACCGGAACATGACGGGGCCAAGTCTGGCCAACCTCTGGGGACGCAAGGCGGGGTCCCTGCCGAGTTTCGATCGCTATTCCGATGCGCTTAAATCGTCGGGCATAATCTGGGCCGACCGCGCGCTTGACGGATGGTTGACAGATCCGGACCGCATGGTGCCGGACAATGACATGCCCTTCGAGGGGATCAAGGATGGCCGCGTTCGCGCAGACCTGCTGGCTTTCCTCAAAGAAGCCACCAAGCCTGGAGCCCCGCAACAAACGGCGCAACAGGGCGGCATGAAAGGCCCGGGCGGAATGATGGGCGGCATGGGAGGAATGATGGGCGACGGCGGCCGCGACGCTAACCTGAAGAATCTCGAACCCGGCCAACAGGTCAAGGCAATCACCTATTGTCGGGATACGTATCGTGTGGCGACGGCCGACGGAAAGACACGCGCCCTGTGGGAGCGCAACCTGCGGTTCAGGACCGACTCCAGTAAGGATGGTCCGGAAAAAGGTATGCCCGCGATCACTCCAGCTGGGATGATGGGTGACCGCGCCGCCGTGATTTTCGCCTCACCAGAGGAAATCACCAAAATGATCGAACCACGATGCTGACGACCGAACCGTTCGGTTAGACAAGCGTTGGCATGAGAGCAGGGTAGCGGCTAGAGTGCGATCTAGCCACGGGAGATCAGCAAATGCGTATCAGCCTCGTTCTCGCTTCTTTTATCATTGCAGCATCGCCTGCGTTGGCTCAGTCGCCCTATGCCGGCATGCAAGCTCGTTCGATCAAGTCTCTTTCCGAGCAACAAATGGCCGATCTTTCGGCGGGACGCGGCATGGGATTGGCACTGGCCGCCGAACTTAATGGCTATCCCGGCCCGTCTCATGTTCTGGAGTTGGCCGGCAAACTCGATCTGTCCGCCGACCAACGGACTCGCGTCAAAACACTTTTCGATTCGATGAAACAAGAGGCGCTGCCATTGGGGGCGAAGTTGATCGAGCAAGAAGCAGAACTGGACCGGCAGTTTGCAAACCGCACGGTGACCCCGGCCAGTCTGAAATCTGCAACCGCAGCCATTGCCTCCACACAGGGCGAACTACGGGAAACCCACCTCAAATACCATCTGACGACCGTTGCGCTTCTAACCGATGGCCAACGGAAGCAGTACGCCGAGCTTCGCGGATATGGCGATTTCGGCAACAGGCCGGTGCAACATCGTCATTAGACCGGAAGTCAGGGGCATGCCCGCTGTCATGATGGGCGACCGGGCCGCCGTGATTTTGCTGCGCCGGAGGAAATCGCCAAAATGATTGAAGCGTGATGCTGACCACCGTACGGTTCGACGGACGTTGGTCACGCGCCGGGGNGCNTGTCACGCTTATTCATCCCCCTTCGGNCCGCCTTGATAGGATTGTTCACTGGATTCGATTGCTGGCGGCGTTTTCGCAAGATCGAAGGCGCGTTCGGCGCGCNGGACTGCAACCTGGTGCGCCGAGCTAGCTTCGCTTGGCCAATATCGCGTGTCCGAGATGGTTGTACCGGCATAGGCCTGTCCCGAAATCGCAACGAACAGCACCATGGATGTGGCCAGGACGAAATGTTTTGTGATCATAACTTTGCTCCTTTGTCGTGTTATGCGAGCCCTCTACGACAATATGGTGCGCCCCGCTGGCAGGATCGATTAAAAAGGGATTCATCTTGGCGGCGCTGCGGTTCGCAGGTATGCTCGAACACGGGTGCAGAAGCTTGAGATTCGATCGAGAATGTTTACGAGTCTGACCAGATTGAAGCGGCTGAGGGCGGGGTGGATCGTTGCCCTGACTTACCTGCTTTGCGTGCTGGCGCCGACATTGTCTTTCGCGTTGCCCGGTTCACGTGCCGCTAGTCCCTGCCTGGCCGAAGCCGCTGTCGGCCACACGCATATGGATGCGCCTATCCAGCATGTCCGCATTGACGGTCGTGGGCATGACCACGCCAATGCGCACTCGCATGGGAGTTCGGGCGACTTGGACCGCGCGATGTCGACGGCAATTAAATCCGTAAACGACAAGTCTGTCCCCGAGAAGGCGCCGCATTCGTCCGACGGCCAATGTTGCGGGCTGATGTGCGTCACTGCGCTCCCGGCGACGCTGAACGACATTGCAAAGCCTTCCGCGCCGATGGCCCTTTGCGAGGTCGAAGGTTATCTTGAGGTGACCGACAACGCTCCTCCACGTCATTATCGACCTCCCATTTCCTGACCTGAGCCAAACGACGCGGTGCCGCGCCCGCTGAGGGCGCGCGCGCCTGTGATCCATCGTCAGTCAGGAACTAGTCATGCTTGCGCAGCTTGGGGCGATCCTCGCCGCCGTTCATTCGGTGGCGGGAGGACTATTCAAGATCAAAATTCGAACGTTCGTCGGGATGGCCGTCACGGCCGTCACACTCGGAGGCTGTCTGCCGAAGAGCGTGCCCTTGACAGGTGCCGATCCCGCGGATCCGGGCGCGAGGGTCGCCGGAGTGGGCTACCGTTCGACCGTTGCTCCCTACACCCGCCTTCGCCCGAGCGCTCCTGGTCCGTGGCGGGAGCAGAACGAACGCGTCGCCCCAGCGCCGAAGTCGGATCGCTAGGAGCGGGCGATGTACAAAAACTACGGGACCGTTCCAAGCCGGCTTCGATCGAGGTCCTCAATGGCTTTGCTCTCGGCCCTTGTTCTCTCCGGGTGCGCGACATTTTCGCCCGACGGCGGAATGAATGTCGTCGCCGACCTCGCCGGCCAAGCCATCAGGAAGGACGTGGTGGCGATTCGCAGCGAGGACGACGCGGTACAGGCGAAGGGCATCGTACAAGGCCTTCTTCGCCGTACCTTGACGGTGGACGCGACCGTGCAGATCGCGCTGCTCAACAACCGTGGTTTGCAGGCGGCGTACAACGAGCTGGCTTTGGCTGAAGCGAATATGGTTCAGGAAAGCCTGCCGCCCAATCCGACGTTCTCGATCTTCCGCATCGCCGGAGGTGGCGCGCTTGAAGCCGAGCGTCAGGTCGTCGGCAACATCCTGGCGCTGTCGACCCTGCCATTTCGCTCGGAGATCGCCCGGCAGCGTTTCCAGCAAGCGCAACTGCGCGCGGCGGAGGAGACGCTGCGGCTAGCCGCCGAAGTCCGGCGGACGTACTTTCGTGCGGTCGCTGCTAATGAACTGGTCGGGCTGTTGACCGACGCCAAGTCGACGGCGGAATCGACCGCTCAGCTCGCATCGAAGCTCGGCGAGACCGGCGCATTGAACAAGCTCGATCAGGCCCGTGAACAGGTGTTCTATGCCGAAACCACGGCCGAGCTTGCGACGCTCCGCCAGGATGCGACCAGTTCGCGCGAACGCCTGATTCGCCTGCTCGGATTGTGGGATGGCGATCTCAGTTTCCGCCTTCCGGGAAAACTGTCGCCGCTTCCGGGCCGTCCGCTCTCGCTGCCGGCGATAGAGGTCGACGCCGTCGAACATCGGATCGATCTGCAGATCGCCCGCATCGAACTTGCAGCCCTTGCAAAATCCCTCAACCTCACCGAGGCGACGCGCTTCGTCACGATGCTGGATGTCGCTGGGGTCGACCGAAAAACCGTCGATCCGAACGGCACCTCTTTTCGGGAACGCGGCTTCGACGTGCAGTTTCAAATTCCGATCTTCGACGGCGGCGAAGTTCGCGTCCGGCAGGCTGCGGAAACCTACAACCAGGCATTCAACCGCCTGACCGAAAAGGCGGTGAACGTCCGCTCCGAGGCGCGCGATGCGTTCCGCGTCTACCGCTCGAGCTACGACATCGCCGCTCACTACCAGCGCGAAGTGGTGCCGCTGCGCAAGATCATCTCGGACGAAATGCAGCTCCGCTTCAGCAGCATGCAAGTGGACGTGTTCGCATTGGTGACAGAGGCAAGGCAGCGCATTGCCACCCTGCGGGCCGCCATCGAGGCCAAGCGCGAGTTCTGGCTTGCGCAGTCGGAATTGAAGACCGCCGTAAACGGCGGGGGTGGCGGCGAAACCCAAAGACCGACCCGTACCCCGGTCAATGCCCAGGCCGGAAGCGGACAATAGTGGAGAAAGCCATGCTATCGCGACGAAACTTTCTTGGCACGGCAACCGCGCTCGCCAGCGCCACGGCGATCAGCGGACGCGTGCAGGCGGCAAATATCCCGGAAGCGCCGTTCATGGACAAGGCGACGATGCAGCCGCCGCTGCATCCGGCGTCGGGCCCCGGCTACAATCCCGTCGTCACGCTCAATGGATGGACGTTGCCGTGGCGGATGAACGGCGACTGGAAGGAGTTCCATCTCGTCGCCGAGCCGGTGGAACGCGAATTCGCCGAAGGCATGAAAGCACATCTGTGGGGCTACAACGGCCAGGCGCCGGGACCGACGATCGAAGCGGTCGAAGGCGACAACGTCCGTATCTTCGTCACCAACAAGCTGCCCGAACACACCACGGTTCACTGGCACGGCGTGATCCTGCCGAACGGCATGGACGGAGTCGGCGGGCTCAATCAGCCGCACATCAAGCCCGGCAAGACCTTCGTCTACGAATTCCAGTTCAACAAGAGCGGCACCTTCATGTACCACCCGCATTCGGACGAGATGGTCCAGATGGCGATGGGCATGATGGGGATGATCGTCGTGCATCCGCGCGACGCGTCCTTCCGGCCGGTCGACCGCGACTTCGTCTTCATCATGAGCACCTACGACATCGACCCCGGCACCTACCTGCCGAAGGTGAACGAGATGACCAATTTCAACATGTGGACCTGGAACAGCCGCGTGTTTCCCGGAATCGATCCGTTGCCGGTGCGTCTCGGCGACCGCGTGCGCGTGCGCATCGGCAATCTCACCATGACCAACCATCCGATCCATCTGCACGGCCACAAGTTTGCGGTCAGTTGCACCGATGGCGGATGGGTCCCCGAAACCGCGCAATGGCCGGAGACGACGACCGATGTGCCGGTCGGCGCCATCAGGGCAATCGACTTTCTCGCCGACAACCCCGGCGACTGGGCATTCCACTGCCACAAGTCGCATCACACCATGAACGCGATGGGTCACGACATGAAGAACTTCATCGGCGTCTCCAAGAAGGATCTTGCCAGGGCGATCGGCAAGGTGGCGCCCGACGCCATGGTGATGGGATCGACGGGGATGGCGATGGGAGAGATGGAGATGCCGATGCCGGACAACACGCTTCCGATGATGACGGGATCGGGACAGTTCGGGCCGATCGAAATGGGGGGCATGTTCACCGTCGTGAAGATTCGCGAAGGGCTTGCGCGGGACAGCTACTCCGATCCGGGTCCCTACAAGAACCCGCAAGGCACGGTCGCGTATGAGGTCGATGCGCCAGCGGCCGTAGCGCCGCGGCAGAACAAGCCAACAGAGAAAGAGTCGGTCAAACCGGCCGGGATGAAGGGAATGAAAGGCATGAAGGGCATGTAGCCACACTATCATCCATACGAAAAACAAGGAGACAAACTATGAAGGCACCAATTCGAACCGGCATCGCGCTCGTCGCGACGCTGCTTCTCTCGGCCTCGGCATGGGCCGCAGCGGGCCACTCCGGACAGGGCCACGACAACTCGTTTTCCGCCGGCGAGCCCGGCGATCCCAAGAAGCCGGCCAGGATCGTGCAGATCACCATGGAGGAGAGCGAGGGCAAGATGTTGTACTCGCCGGCTCACCTCGAAATCAGGAAAGGCGATCAAATCAAGTTCATGCTTCGCAATAGTGGCGAGCTCGATCACGAAATCGTTTTGGCGACCACCGGGGAAAACCTCAAGCACGCCGAAGCCATGCAGAAAAGTCCCGAGATGGATCACGATGATCCGAATGCCAGGGAGCTCGCTCCAAAGAAGACGGACGAAATGTTCTGGAAGTTCAGCAAGCCCGGCGAGTTCGAATATTCCTGCCTGATACCCGGCCATCGAGAAGCAGGAATGATCGGAACCATCGTCGTCAGGTAACGCGCACCACAAGCAAATCTCACGAAAGGAAAGAAAATGAAGATCAATAAACTCGCAGCAGCAACACTCGCACTCGGCATCTTCGCTTTGTCGGCAGCGTCCGCCCAGGCCGAGATGGTCAAGGGCGTGGTGAAGAAGATCGACTCCGGTGCCGGGAAAATCACGCTGACGCACGGCCCGATCAAAAGCCTCGATATGGACGAGGAGAACATGACAATGGTGTTCCGCGTCAGGGATGCCGCGATGCTCAAGCAGGTGAAGGTCGGGGACAAAGTGCAGTTCGAAGCCGGGCGAGTAGATGGGCAGATCGCCCTTACGTCCCTTCAAAAAGCGCAATAGCGCTTCACACCGAGAAGTCCAATTCGACGAACGGCGGGGGCGGCTTGATGCTCGCCCCCGCCATCGTGAAGACAAGCTTCTTGCACGAGCCGATAAATCCGTAGGAGAGACTGAGTGTCGAAAATGTTTTCAATAGCCGCCTTGGCCATGATCGCGGCAGGCCTGTTCGCCGCCGCGGCCTATGCTCATCCGGAATTCCAATCAGCCGATCCCGCACCCGGGGCGGCCACCACATCGCCCAGGCAGATAAGAATCACGTTCAACGAGAACCTGATCTCGAAAATGTCCGGCCTCGAGGTGAAGGACCAAACCGGCAAAATCATCCCGACCGGCAAGGCGGCAACCGATCCGGCCAACAAGAAATTGCTGGTGGTGCCGGTCAACGAGCAACTCCCGCCAGGCGACTACAAGGTCGAATGGCACGCTGTTTCTGACGACACCCACCGGGTTAAGGGTAGCTACTCGTTCAGCGTGGCGCGCTGATGATCGATCTGGGGCTCGTGCTCGCGCGGTTTCTGCACTGCGCGGCGGTGACCACGCTCGCGGGTGTGGCTTTTTTTCCGCTATATGCGTATGCGGCTGCCGAACCGCAGGAGCTATTTCGCTGGCGGCAGACCGTGCTTCTCTCGGCCACTTTCGCCGCGCTCCTCAGCGGCCTNTTATGGTTCGTGTTCTCGGTCGCGAACATGAGCGGCGCGCTGGCCGGCGTCGCTGATCCCGAGGTGCTGTGGACGGTATTGAGCGAAACGACTTTTGGCGGCGTATGGACCGGCCGGCTCGTCCTCTCGATCATTATGATCGCTCTGCTTTGGAGGCGCGCCGTTTCGAAATTCAATCCGCGGCGCGATCTGATGATGTCGGTTCTCGCCGCAGTGCTGTTGATATCGTTGGCAGGAGTAGGTCACGCCCAAATCGAGCAGGGAATCGAGGGGCTAATCCATGGCGTGTCGGACGCTGCACACTTGCTTGCCGCCGGCGCATGGCTGGGCGGATTGGTGCCGCTCGGTTACATTCTCCTGCTGTACCAGAGAGAAAGGAAACGAGCCGAAAACCAAGGCGACGTGAATGACATTCTGCGGCGCTTTTCCGGCATGGGGTACGTTGCGGTTGCAACACTCTTCGGATCAGGGCTCGTCAATAGCTGGTTTCTGATCGGCAACCTTTCCAGCTTGTTCGCAACACCGTACGGAAAGCTGCTCCTCGTGAAGCTGGTTCTCTTTGCCGGCATGCTGGCGCTCGCGGTTTCGAACAGGTTCTGGATAGTTCCGTCGCTGACCAAGGCGCGCACGGCTGATCCAAACGGTTCGACAGCCTGGACGGCCAGGCTGCGCAATCATGTGCTCGGCGAGCAGTTTCTTGGTTTCATGGTCCTCCTGGTCGTGAGCGTTCTGGGCAGCATGCGACCGGCGATTGGCCAATAATCACGAGGCAACCGGCGCCGTCACATGAAATTGCATTCGATGCCGCGGCGGCTAAGACTAGTGTCGGATGCAAGGGATATTGAGAGGGCAAATCATGAGTAGTCCATCGACCGTTTATGCTCGCAGCCTAACGCGGCGAAGCGCGCTTGGGGTAATTGGGTTGGCATGGGTCGTGCCGTCGGTTTCTGCGTTTGCCCAGACCCCAGCAATCCGTGTGCACAAGGATCCGGACTGCGGTTGCTGCGCGGGTTGGGTCCGGCATCTGGAAGCTGCAGGCTTCACAGTTACGGTCGAAGAGACCGCCGATCTTGAACCCCTCAAGAAACGGTTAGGCGTACCGGACGATCTCGCGGCTTGTCACACTGCCGAGGTCGATGGATACGTGCTGGAGGGACATGTCCCGGCAGCGGCTGTCCGACGGCTCTTGGAAAGACGGCCGACCGCGACCGGGTTGGCCGTCCCCGGCATGCCCGCTGGGTCACCAGGAATGGAGGGCGGTGTACCTCAGCGGTATGGCGTCGTGCTCTTCGGGGCGAATAGCCGACAACCGTTCATGCACTTCGTCGGCACGAAAAATGTCGGCTGAAGCGCTTGAGGTTCAATCTTAACCCGCAGCAGTTTTGGTAAAATTATTCGATCACCTCGTCGGCGAGTGCGAGGAGCGTCGCCGGAATTTCGAGGCCGAGCTCTTTGGCTACCTTGAGGTTGATCACGAACTCAAACTTGGTGGATCTAATGACGGGAAGGTCGGCCGGTTTTTCGCCTTTGAGAATGCGGCCGGCGTATAGACCGGCTTGGCGATAAGCATCGGAAGTGCTGGGCCCGTAGCTCATCAGGCCGCCGAGCAATGCGGCCTCCCGCTGGGGGTAGATCGCAGGCAGACGATGGTGGGCCGCCAGCGCTGCAATTCGCTCCCGATTGGAGGCCAGGAACGTGCCGGCGCCGACCAGCAGCGCACCGACCCCGCGTTGGGCCAAAGTTCCCACGGCGGTCTCGATTTCACCCTCGTTGCTGACTTCGAGGATGACGAGTTGCTGGCGGATCGCTTCCGCTGCAGCCTGCACGTCTTTTCGTTCCGCCTCGGTGCTCGGGCTGTTCGGGTCAACGAGCATGCCAATTGTCGCTGCCCTCGGCACGAGCTGGCGCAGCAGTTCCAGTCGCTTCGCCCCCAACACGGCGCCGAAAAACACCACGCCCGTGACGTTGCCACCGGGCCGGCTGAGGCTGTCGACGAGGCCCGACCTGACCGGGTCGCCCCCGGTCGCGAACACGATCGGCACTGTGGAGGTTGCGGCCTTGACCGGGAAGGCAGCAAGGGTATCTCCGACGATCACGGCAACCGACCGGCGAAGCAAATCAGCCACCAGACCCGGTAATCGATCAAGTTGATTTTCCGCATAGCGATATTCGATCGCGACGTTCTGGCCCTCGACGAAGCCTGCTTCCTTCAATCCCTGCTGAAACGCAGCGCCAAGGTTCTCGAACGGCTTGAGCGTCGTGCTGCGGAGGAACCCGACCACCGGCAGCGCCGGCTGTGCGCGCATCGGCAGCGGCCACGACCGCCGCGCCCCCCACCAAGGTGATGAACTCGCGACGCGTCACGGCCGCTTTGCCCGCAATAGATCTGAAAACGAGGCCATTCCTCTTCTTGGAAACTGGAATGGGGCTCATTGGAGCAGTTCGCCCTTAGTAGCGCAACTTCGCACAACCACGCCAGGAATCAACTCCTTGATCCGCGCTAGTGGCAACTAACGATGTAGAACGCGTCAACGATCGACCCCGAACGAGTACTCCCCCTTTACCCGGTGGGTATCTTCGGAAACAGCGTGCCAGGTCACCGTATAACGTCCCGCCGCCAAAGGCGCCGGCAGGGGAACGACGAGCTGCTTCTGATCCTTTGGATCGGTCAGCGCAGCCCCGGTAGGAATTTTCTTGCCACTTTCGCTTTTGATTTCCACGCCGGAAAATTTCGCTATCACGCCTTCGCTGAAATTCAGCCTGATCTCGGACGGGGAGACCTTGCTCGAAACATCAGCCGCGGGATTGGCCGAATTTAGTTTTGGATGAGCATTGGCTAAAGTAGCAAGCAGGCTGATCGCCAACACTGCAAGCGTACCCGCCGTCATCGTATTCCGGGACATTTCCAATTCCTTTCCTGTAACTCAGAGCGCCGCGCAGGATTGCGAAGGCTCTCGACCGGGGCGCTAAAGCACCCCAGCCGAGGTCCCAATCAATATCCCCAGCCATAGCCCCNGCCGGAAAANCGTGGCCTTGAATAATAGTAAGATCGCGGCTGGTATCCGTGAGCTTCGCCGTGAATATCCCGAAGGGCACGATGATAGGCACGGTGCTCACCACGGCTNTAAAAGCCGTATTCGTGGGCGCGCTCGTGCGNGTCGGACAACTGGTCGTGGAACCGGTCATGAGAGTCATAACCGTTGTTTTCGTCATCGTGAGCAAGG
>JGI12053J15887_10001615_pt1 | contig 10614 bp, 19 predicted proteins | sample MedBloCAOM1_O3_FD_15887 | JGI IMG/M metagenome (IMG submission 15887) | reverse complement strand
GAACAGATCAGTTCCCTCGCGACGAGATAGCTTGCACTTCGGACCGGTATATTTTGCCATTGCGAACCTTTAATTGATAAACGGCGCTTAGACGCGACGCTTCTTGGGCGGACGGCAGCCGTTATGCGGAATCGGCGTGACATCTTCGATGTTGGTGATCTTGAGGCCGCAACCATTCAGGGCACGCACTGCGGATTCACGGCCGGGACCGGGGCCCATGACCCGCACTTCCACATTCTTCACGCCATGTTCCTGCGCCGCAGTGCCGGCGCGCTCGGCGGCAACCTGCGCCGCGAACGGAGTCGACTTGCGCGATCCGCGGTAGCCGCAGCCGCCGGAAGTCGCCCACGACAGCGTGTTTCCCTGCCGGTCGGTGATGGTGATGATGGTGTTGTTGAACGAGGCGTGCACGTGCGCAATCGCGTCCAGCACGTTCTTGCGAACCTTCTTGCGCGCAGGTTTCGCGCCCGGTGCCGCGGCGGCAGCGGCTTGCTGCGCATTTTGCTTTTGATCAGCCATTAATTGTTACCTTTAGACCTTGCCCGGCGGCGCGTTCATCTTGACCGCCTGCTTGCGCGGACCTTTGCGCGTGCGCGCATTGGTGCGCGTGCGTTGACCCCTCATCGGCAGGCCCTTGCGATGACGGATGCCGCGGTAGCAGCCCAAATCCATCAAGCGCTTGATGTTCATCGAGACTTCGCGGCGCAGATCGCCTTCGACCGCAAACTTCGCGACCTGAGATCGCAGCGAAGCGACTTCGGCGTCGGTCAGATCCTTCACTTTGACGTGATATTTCACGCCTGCGGCGTCGCAAATGCGCGCGGCGCGGCTGTTGCCGATGCCGAATATGTGAGTTAAGCCGATGACGACATGCTTGTTCATCGGTATGTTGATGCCGGCGATACGCGCCATCTATCTCTCCACCCGCGCTCTCGAAAAAAAGCGCGCTAGTATATTAGAAAAACCCTTAAAAATCAATTCTGACGGGTCGCTTCGACCCGTTGAAAGTTGGCGCGAAGCGCCCAAACACTTAGCCCTGCCGCTGCTTGTGCCGCGCATCAGAAGAACAAATGATGTAAACGATGCCGCGCCGCCGCACGACTTTGCAGTTCTTGCAGATCTTTTTCACCGAAGGACGAACTTTCATTTTTTAGCTCCAATGCCTCGAAGGCTGGCCTTTTTCATCAGGCCCTCGTATTGCTGCGACATCATGTGAGACTGCAGCTGCGCGACAAAATCCATGACACCGACGACGATGATCAGCAGCGAGGTGCCCCCGAACTGGAACGGAATCGCCGGATTCACCATACGGATGATCTCAGGCAGCAAGCAGACGGCCATGATGTATAGGCCGCCCCACAGCGTCAGGCGCGTCAGCACCTTGTCCAAATATTCCCCCGTCTGCAGGCCGGGACGGATGCCGGGAATGAAGGCGCCGGCCTTTTTGAGGTTCTCCGCGGTATCCCGGGCGTCGTACACCAGGGCCACGTAAAAGAACGCAAATCCGATCACCAATAGGCCGAATAAGACAACGTGCAGCGGTTGTCCATAATTGAGGATGGCAGCGATCTTTTGCAAGGTCTGCTGGATGACATTCGGGTTAGGGCTGTTGCCGAAAAACTGGGCAATCGTGGCCGGGAAAACCAGCAAGCTGGAGGCGAAAATCGGCGGTATGACGCCCGCCATATTCAATTTGAACGGCAAGTGGGTACTTTGACCTTGCATCATGCGCCGGCCCATCTGGCGTTTGGCGTAGTTCACCTGGATCTTCCGCTGGGCACGCTCCACGAACACGCAGAACAGCGTTACCAGGCCCACGACCACCACGATCAAGGCCACGACCAGGGCGTTCATTTCACCGGTTCGGACCATTTCCAAGGTGTTGCCGATCGCGCGGGGCAGGCCTGCGATGATGCCGGCGACGATAATCATGGTGATGCCGTTGCCGATGCCGCGCTCAGTGATCTGCTCACCCAGCCACATCACGAACAAGGTGCCCGTGGTGATGGAGATGGTGGCGACGAACAGGAACTGCGGCCCGGGATTTGGTACCAGGTTGCTGCCCGAATTCTGGATGGCCAGCGCCGCGCCGAAGCCCTGAAATGCCGCCAGTCCGACCGTGCCGTAGCGAGTGTACTGCATCAGCTTGCGCCGGCCCGATTCACCGTCCTTGCGGATCTGATTCCACGGCGGGTACACCATCGAGGCCATTTGCACGATGATGGACGCGGTGATGTAGGGCATCACGTTCAGCGCGAAAATGCTGAAGCGCTGCAGCGCGCCGCCCGAGAACATGTTGAACATGCCGAGCAACGTGCCGTTCTGCGTCGAGAAGAAGGCGGCAAATTTGGCCGCGTCGATGCCCGGAACAGGAATGAAAGTGCCGATCCGGTACACAACGAGCGCACCCACGAGGAACAGCAGGCGTTTGCGCATTTCTGCGAAACGAGTGATGTCCCCTAGTGCGGCTGCGGCGTTGGTGCTGGATGTGGCCACGAGTGTCTCTTTAAACCTCGAACTTTCCGCCGGCCGACTCAACGGCGCTCTTGGCGCCCTTGGTCGCGGTGATGACCTTGTCCTTGATGGCGAACGGCTTGGTGACCTTGCCCGATAAAATGATCTTCACGAGCTTGGTGTTTTCAGGCACCAGGTTCGCTTCGATCAAGCCCGCCAGGGTGACATCGCCGCCGGACACGCGCATCAGGTCCGACAACGTCAGTTCGGCGCGCGAGGCCTTCATGGCGGAGCGGAATCCGATCTTCGGCAAACGCCGCTGCAAAGGCATCTGGCCGCCTTCGAATCCAACCTTGTGATAGCCGCCCTTACGCGCGCGCTGACCCTTGACGCCGCGGCCGCAGGTCTTGCCCTGGCCGGCAGAAGCGCCGCGGCCGACGCGCAGGCGGGTTCTCTTGGAGCCGGCACCCGGCTTAATCGTATTCAATCTCATCAGACTTTCCCCAGTGCGGGCTCAACTTTGAGCATGTGACTGGCCGTATTCACCATGCCGCGATTGGACGGGGTATCCGCCACCACGACGCTATGGCCGATCCTGCGCAGGCCCAAGCCCTTGACCGAACCGCGGATATTGGCCAGCTGCCCATAGATGCTTCTGATCAAAGTGACTTTGATCGACTTTTCCATAGGTTGCTTGGGCGCGTGTGTCTTGCTGGCCATGATTAACCTACGATTTCTTCGACAGACTTGCCGCGCTTCGCGGCGATGTCATCGGGCGTGCGCAGTTTGGCCAACGCGTCCATCGTCGCGCGCACGACGTTGATGGGATTGCGCGAGCCGTAGCTCTTCGCGAGCACGTTGCGAACGCCCGCGCATTCGAACACCGCGCGCATTCCGCCGCCGGCGATGACGCCGGTTCCGTCCGCGGCCGGCTGCATATAGACCCGGGTGGTCCCATGCTTGCCTTTGACAGCGTAGAACAGCGTTTCGTTCTTCAAAGATACGGTCACCAGGCTCTTGCGGGCCTGCATCATGGCCTTTGAAATCGCAACCGGCACTTCACGCGCCTTGCCGTAACCGAATCCGACACGGCCGGCGCCGTCGCCCACCACGGTGAGCGCGGTAAAGCCGAATTGCTTACCGCCCTTGACCACCTTAGCGACTCGGTTCACCGCGACCAGCTTTTCAAGCAGGTCATCGCCGGACATGGGTTTTTCTGTTCTCGCCATAAGTTGCCCTTAAGACCTTTCAGTTAGAACTCGAGACCGGCTTCGCGAGCGGCCTCGGCCAGCGCCTTGACGCGCCCGTGGTACATAAAACCGGACCGGTCGAATGCGACCTTTTTGATGCCTTTCGCCGTGGCGCGTTCCGCGATGGCGCGGCCCACGGCCTTGGCAGCCTCGATGTTGCCGGTGGCCTTCAATTCCCCGCGCACGTCCTTCTGCAGGGTCGAGGCGGCGACCAGAACTTTGTCGCCTTCGGGCGCAATGATCTGCGCATACATATGCTGCGGCGTGCGATGCACCGAGAGGCGCACCGCGGCCAGTTCCTTGATCTTCACCCGGCCTCGCAGCGCGCGACGCAGGCGAGTGTCTTGTTTGGTCAGTTTCATGATTACTTCTTCTTCGCTTCTTTCAGCGAAATCTTCTCGTCGGAATATTTCACGCCTTTGCCCTTGTAGGGTTCCGGCGGTCTAAAGCCGCGAATCTCAGCCGCCGTTTGCCCGACGCGCTGCCGATCGATGCCTTTGACGATGATCTCAGTCTGGGTCGGCGTCTCGATGGTGATGCCGTCCGGAATCGCAAAATTGATCAGATGCGAATAGCCCAAGGTCAGGGTCAAGTTCTTGGCCTGAACCGCGGCGCGATAACCGACGCCCACCAGTTCCAGCTTCTTTTCGTAGCCCTTGGTCACGCCCGTCACCATGTTGGCGAGGTGCGCGCGCGTCGAACCGGCAACCGCATTCATGCCTTCTGCCGCGGTGTCGGCCTGCACTTCCAATTGCTTGTCCTGCTGCACGACCTTGACGCCGCTCTTCAAGGCCAGCGTGAGGGAGCCCTTGGCCCCTTTGAGCGTCACGGCTTCCGCGCCGATCGTGGCGGTGACGCCTTGCGGCAGGTCGACCGGCATTTTTGCAACTCGAGACATAGTGAAACCCTGAATTTTAGACGTTCAACTAAAAACTATTGAACGACGAACAGCACTTCGCCGCCGGTGCCGGCCGCGCGCGCTTGTTTGTCGGACATGATGCCCTGCGGCGTCGAGACCACGGCGACGCCCAAACCACCCAATACCTTGGGCAGATCGTCCTTGCCGCGGTAAATGCGCAGCCCCGGGCGGCTGATGCGTTCAATGCGGTCGATCACCGGCCGGCCGTCGTGATACTTCAATTCAATGGACAGGGTGCTCTTCGCGCCCGCGCTCTCGACACCGAAATTCGCGATGTAACCCTCGGCCTTCAAGACCTTGAGAATGGCCACCTTCAGCTTGGAGGCGCCCATGCCCACGGTCGGCTTGCCTGCGGATTGCGCATTGCGGATACGCGTCAACAGATCGGCAATTGGATCAGTCATGCTCATAGTGCGCGCCTCACCAACTCGCCTTTGACAGGCCGGGAATTTCACCGCGATTCGCCGCTTCGCGCAGCTTGGTGCGGGCAAGGCCGAACTTACGGTACACGCCGCGTGAGCGGCCTGTGATGGAGCAGCGATTTCGCTGCCGGGTAGCACCCGCGTCGCGCGGCTGCTTCTGCAGTTCGACTTGCGCGGCGTCGCGAGCCTCGTGCCCGGTCTTCGGGTCGCGGATCTGCTCTTTGAGCTCAGCGCGCCGCTTAGCGTATTTCTTCGCTACCTTGAGGCGTTTCTTCTCGCGCATGAGCATATTCGTCTTGGCCATGGGCTACCTACTTACGGAACGGAAAGTTAAAGGCTTCTAACAACGCGCGCCCGTGCTTGTCATCGCGCGCCGACGTGGAAATGGTGATGTCCATGCCACGAATTTGATCGATCTGGTCGTACTGAATCTCGGGGAAAATGATCTGCTCCTTCACCCCTAAGCTGTAGTTGCCGCGGCCGTCGAACGAGCGCGTGCTGATGCCGCGAAAATCCCGGATGCGCGGAATCGCGATGCTCACCAAGCGGTCCAGAAATTCGTACATGCGGTCGCCGCGCAAGGTCACCTTGCAGCCGATCGCCTGGCCGTCGCGCACCTTGAACGTCGCGACCGACTTCTTGGCTTTGGTCACGGCCGGCTTCTGGCCCGTGATCTTGGCCATATCGGCGGTCGCCGCGTCCATGACCTTCTTGTCGGCCACCGCTTCGCCCACGCCCATGTTCACCGTGATCTTGAGGATCCGCGGGACTTGCATCGTGTTCTTCAGCTCGAGTTTTTGCTTGAGCTCCGGCACGATCTTTTCGTTGAAAATTTGTTTCAGTCTTGCTGCCATAATATTTAGTGCTGATGCACCCCTTATTTCGCGTCGACCATTTCTTTGTTCGACTTGAACAGGCGCACCTTGCGGCCGTCCTCGAGCGCCTTGAAGCCGACGCGGTCGCCCTTCTGAGTCGCCGAATTGAAAATCATCACGTTGGACACGTGCAGCGGCGCCTCGGTCTCGATGATGCCGCCCTGCACGCCCATCTGCGGATTGGGCTTCTGGTGCCGCTTGGACATGTTGAGACCCTCGACGCGCACGCGATCATCCGCGAGCACTTCGATCACGGCGCCCTTGCGTCCCTTGTCACGGCCGGCGATCAGAATCACCGTGTCGCCTTTACGAATCTTTTTCATCTGCCAATTCCTATCAGAGCACTTCTGGCGCGAGCGAGATAATCTTCATGAACTGCACGTTGCGCAGCTCGCGCGTCACCGGCCCGAAGATGCGCGTGCCGATGGGCTCGAGCTTGTTGGTCAGGAGCACCGCGGCATTGGTGTCGAAGCGGATCAGCGATCCATCCGCGCGCCGCACGCCGCTCTTGGTGCGCACGACCACGGCGTCATAGACCTCGCCCTTCTTGACCTTGCCGCGCGGGATCGCATCCTTGACGCTGACTTTGATGACATCGCCCACTGCGGCGTAGCGGCGCTTCGAGCCGCCGAGCACCTTGATGCACATCAAGCGCTTGGCGCCGCTATTGTCGGCGACGTTCAAAATTGTTCGCATTTGAATCATGTCGGCCCCTTATTCGGCGCGAGCGCGTTCGACGACGCGCACCAGCACCCAAGACTTACGACGCGACATGGGGCGGCACGGCTTGATCGATACCGTGTCGCCTTCCTTGCACTCATTGCTCTCGTCATGCGCCAGCAGCTTGGTGGTGCGGCGGATGTACTTGCCATAGGTCGGATGCTTGACCATGCGCTCGACGGACACCGCAATGGTCTTGTCCATCTTGTTGCTGACCACCTTGCCAGTCAGCAGGCGCTGCCCACGGACCGGCGCCGCGCCCGGCGCGGCCGCTTCGATTGATTGTGCTTCGGTTGCCATTACGCCTTACCTCCGGCTGCCTTGGATTGGGCGAGCACCGTTTTGACACGCGCGATATTTCGCCGCACCTTGGAAAATTGATCCGGCTTCGCGGCCTGTCCCGTGGCGCGGGCCATGCGCAAATTGAATTGTTCGCGNCGCAGCTTGAGCAACTCCTCGCCGAGATCCTTAGGCGCCTTCGCGCGCAAATCTTTCGCCTTCATGTTCGCACCTTCATGTTCGCACCTGGCGNTTGACGAACGCGGTGGACACCGAGAGCTTCGCCGACGCGAGACGGAACGCCTCGCGCGCGATGGTCTCCGTCATGCCCTCGATTTCGAACAGCACCTTGCCGGGCAGCACTTTCGCCACCCAATACTCGACGTTGCCCTTGCCCGAACCCATGCGCACTTCGAGCGGCTTCTGGGTGATCGGCACATCCGGGAACACGCGGATCCAAATGCGTCCGCCGCGCTTCACGTAACGGGAGATCGCGCGGCGCGCCGCTTCGATCTCGCGCGCCGTCATGCGGCAGCGGTCGGTGGCCTTGAGGCCGAACTCGCCGAACGCAACGGAATTGCCACGCTGCGCGCTGCCCGAGATCTTGCCCTTGAATTGTTTGCGGAACTTGGTCCGCTTCGGCTGCATCATGCTTGATTACCTGATCGATCAGCCAGCGGCCGGCGCCGCTGGTTCTGTGGATTTGGCGACTGCCGCCGCCGCTGCGCCCTCAGCCTCGGCCTCAACGGCCTCCTCTGTCGGCTTGTCGAATATCTCGCCCTTGAAGATCCAAACCTTGATGCCGATGACGCCGTACGTGGTTTGCGCTTCGGCCAAACCGTAGTCGATGTCGGCGCGGAACGTGTGCAGCGGCACGCGTCCTTCGCGGTTGGTCTCGGTGCGCGCGATCTCGGAGCCGTTCAAGCGGCCGGAAATGCGCACCTTGATGCCGAGCGCGCCGGAACGCATGGTGTTGGTCACGGCGCGCTTCATGGCGCGGCGGAACATCACGCGCTTTTCCAATTGCTGCGAAATGCCCTCGGCAACCAGCTTGGCGTCGAGTTCGGGTTTGCGGATTTCCGCGATGTTCAGACGCACATCGTTCATGCCCATGCCCAAAATCTTGGCAACGGCGGTGCGGAGTTTCTCGATGTCCTCGCCCTTCTTGCCGATCACGATTCCCGGACGAGCCGTGTGAATGGTGATGTTGGCGCGGCGCGCGGCGCGCTCGATGTGAATGTTGCTCACCGACGCATCCGCCAATTTCTTGTTGAGGTACTTGCGCACCAGGAAATCGGTGTGGATGTTCGAGGCAAAGTTCTTCGAATGCGCATACCACTTCGACGACCAGTCGCGCGTGATGCCTAGACGAATACCAATTGGATTTACTTTCTGACCCATTAGGCCTCTCGCTTACCGTCGGACACTTGAACCAGGATGTGGCTGTTGCGCTTGGCGATGCGCACGCCGCGCCCCTTGGCGCGCGCGTGAAAGCGCTTGAGCATCGGCGCCGGATCGACTTCGATGCGCGTCACTTTCAGATCATCAACATCGGCGTTGAAATTGTTGTAGGCATTCGCAATCGCCGAATCCAGCACCTTGAGGACGATCTTCGCGCCCTTCTTCGGCATGAATTTCAGGGTGTTCACCGCGAGCGTCGCCGACTTGCCGCGGATCGTATCGACGACCAGGCGGCACTTTTGCGGAGAGATGCGCGCGTAGCGCAATACTGCTTTGGTTTGCATGACTATTCCGCCGCCGTGACTTTCTTGTCGCCGGAATGCGCCTTGAAGGTGCGCGTGGGCGCGAACTCGCCCAGCTTGTGGCCCACCATGTTCTCGGACACGAGTACCGGCACATGCAAGCGGCCGTTGTGCACGGCAATGGTCAAGCCGACCATGTCGGGAATGACCATCGAGCGCCGCGACCAGGTCTTGATCGGACGGCGATCATTCTTTTGGCTGGCGGTCTGCACCTTCTTGGCGAGATGCAAATCCACAAACGGACCTTTCTTGAGCGAACGAGGCACTTTGAATTTCTCCAGTCTTAGATGCGTTTGTTCTTGCGACGCTGAACGATCATGCTGTCGGTACGCTTATTGCGGCGCGTCTTCTTGCCCTTGGTCTGCAGGCCCCATGGGCTCACGGGATGCGGATTGCCCTGTCCGGACTTGCCTTCGCCGCCGCCGTGGGGGTGATCGACCGGATTCATGACGACGCCGCGCACGGTGGGGCGCACGCCCAACCAGCGCACTGCGCCGGCCTTGCCGAATACGCGCANGTTATGTTCGTCGTTGCCNACTTCGCCGATGGTGGCGCGGCAATCGACATGCACCTTGCGCATTTCGCCNGACTTCAGGCGCAGGCTGGCATACACGCCTTCACGCGCCGCGAACTGCGCAGAAGCGCCGGCGCTGCGCGCCATCTGGCCGCCCTTGCCGACTTTCAATTCAATGTTGTGCACGGTGCTGCCCACCGGAATGTGCCGCAGCGGCATGGCATTGCCGGCCTTGATGGGCGCATCGGAGCCGGAGCGGATTTCATCGCCGGCCTTCACGCCCTTGGGCGCGAGGATGTAGCGGCGCTCGCCGTCCTTGTAGAGCACCAGCGCCAGATGCGAGGTGCGGTTCGGATCATATTCGAGACGCTCGACGACGCCCGGGATGCCGTCCTTATCGCGCAGGAAATCCACCAAGCGATAGCGCTGCTTGTGCCCGCCGCCGATGTGCCGCGTGGTCTGCCGGCCCGAGTGATTGCGCGCGCCGGTGCGGTTTTTCTTGACGGTGAGCGATGCGATCGGTCCGCCCTTATGCAGGTGCGAGCGATCAACCTTGACTACGAAGCGCGTACCCGGTGAGGTCGGCTTCATCTTGATGAGTGCCATGCCTGTGGGCTCCTATTTCGCCGAGGCGCCGGTGAAGTCGATGGACTGCCCGCTGGCCAAGCGCACGTAGGCCTTCTTGAAGCCATTGCGCCTGCCCGGCAGATTCTTGAAGCGGCGCGTCTTGCCGGGACGGTTCAACAGATTCACGCCCTCGACTTTGACCTCGAACATCATTTCGACCGCCTGTTTGACTTCCGCCTTCGAGGCGTCGTCGCGCACGCGGAACACGTACTGATTCGCCTTCTCGGTGACGGTCGCAGCCTTTTCCGAAACGTGCGGCTGAATCAACACGGTCATCAAGCGTTCTTTNCTCATGNCGCGCCTCCGAGACGCTGATCCAGCAACTTCAGGGCACCCACGGTGGCGACGACCTTGTCGTGCTTCACNAGGCTCAAAGGATCCAGGGCCGCCACGGCCATGACTTCGACATGCGGAATGTTGCGGGCCGCGAGGAACAATTTTTCTTCGTAGGCCTCGACCAAAATGAGTGCGCGGCTCAACCCGAATTCAGCCAGCTTGCTGATGAGCAATTTGGTTCGCGGCGCGGAAAGCTCGATCGATTCGACCGCGACCAAACGATCGTCGCGCAACAGCTGCGACACCATGGTTTGCATGGCGGCGCGATACATCTTGCGGTTGACCTTTTGCGAGAAGTCGCGCGGCTTGGCCGCGAATGCGCGTCCGCCGCCCACCCAGATGGGGCTGCGAATCGAGCCGACGCGCGCTTGACCGGTGCCTTTCTGGCTCCATGGCTTCTTGCCGCCGCCGCGAACTTCGGCGCGGGTCTTCTGCGCCTTGGTGCCGGAACGGCC
>JGI12053J15887_10001614_pt1 | contig 10617 bp, 9 predicted proteins | sample MedBloCAOM1_O3_FD_15887 | JGI IMG/M metagenome (IMG submission 15887) | reverse complement strand
TCTCGGCCGATGAAGAAATGAAACGGTTGCAGCCGATCCTGGCCGAGGTCGTTTCCCTCTGTATTCCCGTATCGATCGACAGCATGAAATCGGCCGTCGTCGCCTGGGCGCTTGATGCCGGTGCGACTATCGCCAACGATGTCTGGGGCCTGCAGCGCGATTCCGACATGGCCACGCTATTGGCGGCGCGCAATTTGCCCGTCATCGTCATGCACAACCGCGACCACGTCGATGCTGATATCGACATCATGAAGGACATCGCCGGCTTCTTTACGCGTTCACTCGAGATCGCAGCGAAGGCGGGTATTTCGCCTGGCAATATCGTGCTCGACCCCGGCATCGGCTTTGGCAAAACACCCGAGCAGAGCATGACGGCACTGGCCCGGCTCAGCGAATTTCGGGTGTTCGGCCTCCCCCTCCTGGTCGGCGCATCGCGCAAGCGTTTTATCAGTACGGTTACGCCAGCGGAGCCGCATCAGCGTATCGGTGGCTCGATTGCCGCGCATGTTATTGCGGCAAAGGGCGGCGCGCGGATCATCCGGACTCACGATGTGTCGGAAACCGTACAGGCGCTACGCGTAGCAGCGGCGATCGAGGAGAGGCGATGACCGATATGATCTTTATTACCGGCGTCGTCATCCATGCCCGCCATGGCGTCATGGACCACGAGACCGAGGTCGGACAGCGTTTCGTGATCGATCTCGAACTTTCCGCCGACCTGTCTGACTCCTCGCGCACCGATCGCCTCGCCGATACCGTGTCCTACTCCAATGTGGTCGCGACCGCGACGGCGGCCTTCAAAAATGCCAACTATAAATTGCTGGAACGCGCCGCCGGCGCCGTTGCCGACGCTATACTGGGGGCGTTTCCGCGCATCACGGCGATCAAGGTCACTGTACATAAGCCGCACGCGCCGATCGCCGCGATTTTCGACGATGTCGGTATCGTTCTGACACGCACGCGGCAAGCGCCGTCTCATGGCTGACGTGCTGATCGCGCTTGGCGGCAATGTCGGCGACGTCCGCGCGACGTTTCAAAAAGCAATCGCCAATATCTGCGGCATGACGCAAGGAGNGCTGCTGGCACGGTCGTCAGATTACGCCACGCCGCCNTGGGGCGATGAGCAGCAGGCTCGCTTTATCAATGCATGCGTCGAAATCGAAACCGGCCTCGATCCCCACGCGCTACTGTTTACGCTGCACAAGATCGAAAAGAAATTCGGCCGAGATCGCACAAAGGAAACGCGCTGGGGTCCGCGCACCCTCGACCTCGATCTGATCGCCTATGACGACGTTTCCATTCAAAAGCCGGAACTGACGTTGCCGCACCCGCGGCTATTCGAACGCGCCTTCGTGCTGGTGCCGCTCGCGGAGATCGTGCCCGATCGTGTCATCGCGGGATGCAGCATTTCGGCCGCACTGGCNCGACTTTCCACAGCCGGAATCGAGCGGTTACCCGCCCTCGCCTGACCGGAAACCGCCGCTTCGGACCAAAAACAACCGTTTGGCTTGGCGGTCGGCACGTGGCAATTTCCTGATAACAGCAAGAACGGCCCCGGGAGCGACCTGCCGAATGACATCTGTGACTGACGACCTGCGGCTGGCCGCCGATTTCGCACCGGCGACTTATGACGACTGGCGCAAGCTGGTCGATGGCGTGCTGAAGGGTGCGCCGTTCGAAAAGCTGGTCGGCAAAACCTATGACGGCCTGAAGATCGAGCCGATCTATCGGCGCGCGCGCGATGCCGCACCGATCGCAGGCCGCGCTGCGGCCGCGCCCTGGCAGATCATGCAGCGGATCGATCATCCTGATACCGCGATGGCGAATACGCAGGCGCTGCACGATCTGGAAAACGGCGCCACCGGGCTGGAAATTGAATTCGCCGGGGGGCCGGGCGCACGCGGTTTCGGCGTTACCGACGCGACCAAGGAAACCCTGGCGCGGGTGTTTGACGGCGTCTTTTTCGACGCCGGGGTCGCGATCGCGCTCAATCCAGTACTTGGGCGCGAGAATGCCGGCATCAATCTCGCGGAGATCATCGAGGCCCGCAGCATCGATCCCGCGAAAGTCGACGTCCGCTTCAACTATCAGCCGCTCAGCACCATGGCCACGCGTGGCGCGACGGCGGCCGCGTGGCCTGAGATGGAGAAGCCGTTCGCAAAGATGATCGGTGACCTCATGGGCCGCGGCTTCAAGGGGCCGTTTGCGCTCGCCGACGGCCGCCCGGTCCATGACGCGGGTGGATCGGAAGTGCAGGAACTTGCCTTCACGCTTGCGGTCGCGATGGCCTATCTGCGCGCGCTGGAAGCCGGCGGCATTGCGCTTGACGCAGCCCGCACGGCTTTATCGTTTCGGCTCAGCGCCGATGCCGATCAGTTCCTGACGCTGGCAAAATTCCGCGCGCTGCGATTGTTGTGGGCGCGGATCGAAGAAGCTTGTGGCCTTACGCCCAGGCCGACCTTCATCGCCGCGCAAACCGCCTGGCGAATGCTGACCCAGCGCGATCCTTACGTGAACATGCTGCGCGCGACCATCGCGACATTCTCCGCAGGGCTCGGCGGCGCCAACGCCATCACCGTGCTGCCGCATACGCTGGCGCTGGGATTGCCCGATCCGTTCGCGCGGCGCGTGGCGCGCAATACGCAACTGGTGCTACTGGAAGAATCCAATCTCGCCAAGGTGTCCGATCCCGCCGCCGGCTCCGGCGGCATCGAAACCCTGACGCAACAACTTTGCGAGGCTGCATGGTCGCTGTTTCAGGAAATCGAGAAAGCCGGCGGCGTATTTCCTGCCCTTGAGCAAGGCGTAATCCAGCGCAAGGTCGCTGCAACGCGCGCGGCGCGCGAGGCTAACATCGCCAGGCGCAAGGAAGTGCTGACCGGCGCCACCGAGTTTCCAAACCTGCACGAAGCTCACGTAGCGGTGGTGGATGTAAAGCCGCTCGCACCAGCCCCCTCGGGCGAAGCCAAGCTTAAATTCGACGCGCTGTCGCCGATGCGGTTGGCGGCGCCGTTCGAACTCTTGCGCGACCGGTCCGATCAAATTCAGAAAGCCTCAGGGGCGCGGCCAAAAGTCTTTCTCGCCAATCTCGGCCCGCCTGCCGACTTCACCGCACGTGCGACGTTTGCGAAGAGTTTTTTCGAGACCGGAGGAATTGAGGCTGTCGATACTGAGGGGTTCACCGATCCGGCTGCGCTGGCCGCGGCATTTAAAGCTTCCGGCGCAGCGCTGGTCTGCCTGTGCTCGTCCGACAAGATCTATGCCCAGCAGGCAGGTGCAGCCGCAAAGGCCCTTCAAGCGGCAGGCGCAAAACATATCTATCTGGCAGGGCGGCCCGGCGAGCAGGAAGCCGCATTGCGGGCGGCTGGCGTTAACGATTTTGTCCTTGCCGGCAGCGATGCGCTAATCGTCCTGCAGGAAGCCTATCGGCTGGTGGAGGGAGCATGACCTCGGCGACCAAACCTGTTCTGACCGGCGGCTGCCAATGTGGCGCCATTCGCTTCGCGCTTTCGGCGGCGCCAGTGAAGGTCAGCGTCTGTCATTGCCGGATGTGCCAGAAGGCGTCCGGCGCGCCGTTCGCCTCCTTCGCCGACATTGAGCGCGATAATTTCGCCTGGACCCGCGGCAAGCCGGCCGCGTTCCGCTCCTCCTCCATCGCCGAGCGCGATTTCTGCCGGGATTGCGGCACCCCGCTCAGCTTTCGCCGCATCGACGGTCCTCGGATCGAGATCATGACCGGCGCATTCGACCGCCCGGACATGATGGCGCCGACCCAGCAGTTTGGAACCGAATCCCGGCTCGGCTGGGTGGTGGGCATCGCCAACCTGCCGAGCCAGACCACGTTGCAGAACTACGGTCCGGACAAGCTCAGCGGCATCGTCAGCCACCAGCATCCGGATCATGACTAGGGGTGGCGACCCCCGGGCGTCGCATGTGCTATGATGGGTACAATGAGCCGCATACCGAACTTTGCGAATATCGCATTTGAGCAGACCGCCAGCACCGAAGCCGCCGGCGGCGCCGAGCCGTGGCTCACGCCCGAGGGCATCCTGGTAAAACCCGGCTACGGCGAAGCCGACCTCCAAGACATCGATTTCCTCGAGACCTGGCCGGGCATCGCGCCCTATTTGCGCGGCCCCTACCCCACCATGTACGTCAATCAGCCCTGGACCATCCGGCAATATGCCGGGTTCTCCACGGCGGAAGATTCCAACGCGTTCTACCGCCGCAATCTCGCCGCTGGGCAAAAGGGCCTCTCGGTCGCGTTCGACCTTGCCACCCACCGCGGCTACGATTCGGACCACCCCCGCGTCTCCGGCGACGTCGGCATGGCCGGCGTGGCGATCGATTCGATCTACGATATGCGCACGCTATTCGCCGGGATTCCGCTCGACCAGATGAGCGTGTCGATGACCATGAACGGCGCGGTGCTGCCGATCCTCGCGCTGTTCGTCGCGGCCGCCGAGGAGCAGGGCGTACCGCCGGAAAAACTCTCAGGGACAATTCAGAACGACATCCTGAAAGAGTTCATGGTGCGCAACACCTACATCTATCCACCGGCACCCTCGATGCGGATCATCTCCGACATTTTTGCGTACACTTCGCAAAAAATGCCGAAGTACAATTCGATTTCGATTTCCGGCTATCACATGCAGGAAGCCGGGGCGACGCAAGACCTCGAACTTGCCTATACGCTGGCAGACGGCGTCGAATATCTGCGCGCCGGACTCGCGGCCGGTCTCGACGTCGACCGCTTCGCGCCGCGGCTGTCGTTCTTCTGGGCGATCGGCATGAACTTCTTCATGGAAGTCGCCAAGATGCGCGCGGCGCGGCTATTGTGGGCCAAGCTCTTGACGCCGTTCAACCCGAAAGACCAGCGTTCGCTGTCGCTGCGTACCCATTGCCAGACCTCGGGCTGGTCGCTGACCGCGCAGGACGTCTACAACAATGTCATGCGCACCACCATCGAGGCGATGGCGGCAACCCAAGGCCACACCCAATCGCTGCACACCAATGCGCTCGACGAGGCCTTGGCGCTGCCGACCGACTTTTCGGCGCGGATCGCGCGCAACACGCAACTTTTCCTGCAGCAGGAGAGCGGCACCAACCGCATCATCGATCCCTGGGGCGGCTCGTATTACGTCGAGCGGCTCACCCGCGATCTCGCGGCGAAGGCCTGGGGCCACATCCAGGAGGTCGAGGCGCTCGGCGGCATGGCCAAAGCGATCGAAGCCGGTGTGCCAAAGCTGCGGATCGAGGAAGCTTCCGCCAAGACCCAAGCCAGGATCGACGCCGGCAAGCAGGCGGTGATCGGCGTCAACAAGTACAAGCCAACGGACGAAGCGCCGATCGATGTGCTGAGGGTAGAAAATTCCACCGTGCGGCGGCTGCAGATCGACAAGCTGTCGCGCTTGCGGAAAGAGCGCAACCAGAAGGACGTCGACGATGCGCTGGCGGCGCTGACCCGCAGCGCCGGCGAAGGCAACGGCAACCTTCTGGCGTTGGCGATCGATGCCGCGCGCGCCAAGGCCACGGTCGGCGAAATTTCCGATGCGATGGAAAAGGTGTTCGGGCGGCATCGCGCCGAAATCAAATCCATCACCGGCGTCTACAAGCGGGAGGCGTCAACCATGTCCAACCGGGTAGAGAAAGTGCAGGCGCTGATCGACGCGTTCGAGGATGCCGAAGGCCGCCGGCCCAGGATCCTGGTCGCCAAGATCGGCCAGGACGGCCACGACCGCGGCCAGAAGGTGATCGCTTCGGCCTTCGCCGATGTCGGCTTCGATGTCGATATCGGGCCCCTGTTTGCCACCGCCGACGAAGCGGCGCGGCAGGCGGTGGAAAACGATGTGCACATTCTCGGCGTGTCGTCGCTGGCGGCAGCCCATCTCACCGCCGTGCCGGAGCTGAAGGCCGCGCTGAAAAAACAAGGCCGCGACGACATCATGATCATCGTCGGCGGCGTGGTGCCGCCGCAGGATTACGATGCGCTCTACAAGGCCGGCGCGGAGGCGATCTTCCCACCGGGCACCGTGATTGCCGACGCCGCCGAAGAATTGATCCACAAGCTCAATGCAAGGCTCGGGCATAGCGAGGCGGCGGAGTAATTCCGCTCACGACAGCATTTCTTAGAGGAATTCCCTTGCGCCCCGCCGCATTCACGTTCGCTCTCAGGATAGGCTTGGTTGGCGCCCTCGCATGCTGCGCATCGCTGGCCGCAGAGCCCAAGCCCGAAGCCGCGATCAAGAACAAGACTGTCGAGGCCAGTGTATTCCTCGGCGACAAGATCAAGGCCGATGCCGCGCTTGCAGGGGACTGTCTCGCCGAGGGCAAGAAGTGGATCGGCAAGAACGCCGCCGAGGCTGAAGCCTCGCGCAAACAGGACCCGCAACTGTTTCGCAATGGCGGCTGGACCTTCGAACGCAAATACGCCGTCCGATCCGTGGTCGCTGGGCACTATGTCAGCATCGTCAGGTCCGACTACATGAACACCGGCGGCGCGCATCCGAATTCTGATGCCGATACCATTCTGTGGGAAGCAATCCAAAAGAAGCGCATCAGTATCCGGCCCTTCTTCACCGAGACGACCGATAATGGCCCGACCATGACGGCAACGCGCAAAGGCATCATCGCCTCGCTGAATATCGAAAAGAAGAAACGCGATTCGAGCGATACCGTCACCGCGGAATGGTACAAAGGCGTCGAGCCGAAACTCCTCAAGATCGGCGCGGTGACGCTGGCGCCATCTACCGAAAAGGGCAAAAGCTCCGGCCTGACATTTCATTATCCGCCATACGCGGTCGGTCCCTATGCCGAAGGCGAGTATGTCGCGTTCGTGCCGTGGGAGACCCTGAAACCGTATTTGACGCCTGAGGGCGTGAAGATTTTCGGCGGCGCGCGCCCCAAGGGCGACGATGACGGCCTGCAATGACCGGCCGTAATCAGTTCGATATCGGAAAACTAAAGGAAGAGCTGCGCGCCGGCAGTCGCGCGGCTCTGGCGCGCGCCATCACGCTGATCGAAAGCAGGCGCGGCGACCATCAGGCGGCGGCGCGCGATCTGGTGCAGGCGCTGCTGCCCGATACCGGCAAGGCTATCCGGGTCGGCATCACCGGTTCGCCCGGGGTCGGCAAATCCACCACCATCGATGTGCTCGGGATGTTCCTGATCGAACGCGGCCACAAGGTCGCGGTGCTCGCGGTCGACCCCTCCTCCGCCCGCACCGGCGGCTCGATCCTCGGCGACAAGACGCGGATGGCGCGGCTTTCCGCCTCCGACAGCGCCTATATCCGGCCTTCGCCGGCCTCAGGCACGCTTGGCGGGGTAGCTGCAAAAACCCGCGAAGCGATGCTGTTGTGCGAGGCCGCGGGCTTCGACGTGGTGCTGGTGGAAACCGTCGGCATCGGGCAATCCGAGACCGCGGTCTGCGACATGACCGATTTTTTCCTGGCGCTGATGCTGCCCGGCGCGGGCGACGAGCTGCAGGGCATCAAAAAGGGCCTGGTCGAACTTGCCGACATGATCGCGGTCAACAAGGCCGACGGCGACAACATCCAGCGTGCCAATCTGGCCGCGAGCGAATATCGCGGCGCGCTGCACATTCTTAACCCCCGCTCGGAGCACTGGCATCCGCCGGTGCTGACCTATTCGGCGTTGACGGGCATGGGCATCGAGGCGCTGTGGCAGAAGATTCTCGATCACCGTACCGCGATGAATGCCTCAAGCGAATTCGCCGCACGGCGGCGGCAGCAGCAGGTGAAGTGGATGTGGTCGATGCTGGAGCAGCGGATGATGGCGCGGCTGCGTGCCGATCCTGCCATCCGTGCCAAAGTAAAAAAGACCGAAGCCGAGGTCGCCGACGGCCGCATCACACCGGCACTGGCGGCGGAGCAGATCGCGGAGATGCTGAGGTAGGTAGGTGCGCCTCATGGTGAGGAGCAGCGCAAAGCACGGCGTCTCGAACCATGAGCCATATCACTCATCCTTCGAGACGGCGCTGAAGAAACGCCTGCTCACGATGAGGATGTTCCGTAGCGGCCGTTCACCCCTCCACCCCTGGATAAGGATTCGCCTTCAACACTTTCGCCAAATGTGCGGCACCGGCGGCGGCCATGGCAGTGGCCAGCGCGACCTTCTTCGGCGGCTTTTTGAATTCGCTGTATTCCTTGCCGGTCATGGCTTCGCCAACCCAATAGGTGACGGCGGTCGGCGCCAGCGAGAAGCCCAGGTCGTTCAGCGCCTGATAGATTTCGGCTGACACATGATGCGCGCCATCCTCATTGCCGACCACCGCGACAAGGCCAACCTTGCCAAAGGTTTTCATGCACTGCCTGTCGTCCAGTTCTTCGATGAAAGCGTCGATCCGTTCCAGCACCCGCTTGGCGACGCTGGAGGGTTGGCCGAGCCAGACCGGCGTTGCGATAATGAGGATGTCGGCGGCAAGCATTTTCTTGCGCAATGCCGGCCAGGCATCGCCCTTGCCCATGTCGTGATCGGTGCCGGGCTTGATATCGTGATCGACCGCGCGGATCACCTCGGTCTTGACGTCGAGGTCACCCAACTGCTTCACCAGCTGACCGAGCAGCGCGTCGGTGGAGGAAGTCTCCTCGGTTTTGGTGGATTTGAGCGAGCAGTTGAATGCGAGGGCTTTCAAAGTCATAGTTGGTAATTCCAATAGATCGACATGTATGCTTGTTAACGGGTGTCGTGCGTCGTTGTTCCGTACCGGCGTCATCGTCCGCCATCGGGTCGGCGCGAAGCGCCGCCCGACGACAGGCTCCAGCGGACGAACCCGGTATTCCGGATCACTGGAAAGCAGACGCGCGTCGGCGGTTACTGGATGCCCGCGTTCGCGGGCATGACGGCAGAGGGTTCAAAAAATTGACTGACAAACTTCGCATCCTCATCACCGGCTTCGGCCCGTTTCCCGGCGCGCCTTTCAATCCGACGCAGCCGTTGGTGGCGCGGCTGACGCAGTTGCGCCGTCCCGCCTTCAGCGATGTCGAGTTGATCAGCCACATTTTCCATGTCACCTACTCGACGGTCGACCGGCAGTTGCCCGAACTCATCGCCCGATATCGCCCGTCGGCGCTTTTGATGTTCGGCCTCGCCGATCGAACGGCGCATGTCCGAATCGAAACGCGCGCGCGTAACGCCGTCACAACGCTGTTTCCAGATGCCGATCGCAACCGCGCGCGCAAGGGATCGATCGCAAGCGGCGCCGACGCCATGATGTTCGGCCCGCACGCGGCGAAACTGCTGCGTGCGGCTGTCGCCACCGGCATCGATGCGCGCACCTCGCGCAACGCGGGCAGCTATCTCTGCAACTATCTGAGCTGGCGCGCGATCGAAGCGGTGGACTCCAACAAGGGCCCTCGCCTCGCCGCCTTCGTGCACGTGCCGTTGCTCAGGCGCGACGGCGCGTTCCAGCGCAAGGACGCAGCGCACCGCATCACGCTGGAAGGACTGGTCGACGCCGGCGAGGCGATGCTGTTGGAGATGGTCAAGCTGACGCGGCGGGCGGTGCGGGAGAGCGCGTGATTTTCTCCCTCGCTCCGCCTTGCGGGAGAGGTTAAGATTAACCCTACCCTCAACAATCTCTCTCCCGCCTTCCGCCACGCCACGCAGCGCCGCAATTTTGCGTTACTCCAGCATTGCGGACATGCGTCAAACGCATCCGCCGGAGACGCGATCATGGACATCAATCGCCGCCATCTCATCGGAGCATCCGCAGCCGGCGTTGCCGGCGCACTTGTCATGTCGCCTGACGCTGCGCGCGCGGCGCCACTGACTTCCCTGCTTGGGCGCGACATTACGCAATATGGCGTCCGTCCCGGCAACCCCGACGATCAGACAAAAGTCTTGCAGCGCGCGATCGACGACGCCGCGCGCGCGCAAGTCCCGCTGGCGCTGCCGCCGGGCGTCTACCGCACCGGAACGCTCCACCTGCAAAGCGGCACGCAACTTATTGGCGTGCGCGGCGCGACCAAACTCGTTTTCAACGGCGGCGCGTCGATGCTGTCGGGCGAAGGCGCTGGCAGCATCGGCATCACCAACATCACGCTCGACGGCGGCGGCATTCCCTTGCCGACGCGGCGTGGCCTCGTGCATTGCCTTGGCGGACGCGACATCCGCATCGCCGATTGTGAAATCACCGGCAGCGGTGGCAACGGCATCTGGTTCGAGAATGTTTCCGGCGACATCAGCGGCAACATCCTCACCAGGACAGCCACCACCGCGATCGTGTCGTTCGATGCGCAGGGCCTGCTGGTTTCGCGCAACACCATTGCCGGCACCAACGACAACGGCATCGAGATCCTGCGCACGGCGATCGGCGATGACGGCACGCAGGTGCTCGACAACCGCATCGAGGACATCAAGGCCGGCCCCGGCGGTTCCGGACAATACGGCAACGCCATCAACGCCTTTCGCGCCGGCAATGTGATCGTGCGCGGCAATCGCATCCGTAACTGCGATTATTCCGCGGTGCGCGGCAATTCGGCGTCCAATATCCAGATCACGGGCAACAGCGTCAGCGACGTCCGCGAGGTGGCGCTGTATTCCGAATTTTCGTTCGAGGGCGCTGTGATCGCCAACAACACCGTGGACGGCGCGGCT
>JGI12053J15887_10001612_pt1 | contig 10617 bp, 11 predicted proteins | sample MedBloCAOM1_O3_FD_15887 | JGI IMG/M metagenome (IMG submission 15887) | reverse complement strand
CAGCAAGCCGCTGGTGCGGCTGCGGGTGCCGTTCACCGTGAACCGAACCGCCATCGACGATGTGGAGCGGGGCTCGCAGGACTCGGACTGGGATCCGGTCAAGGAGGCCGCCAAGCAGCTGGCCTTCGCCGAGGACCGGGCGATCTTCGAGGGCTACGAGGCGGCCTCCATCGAGGGCATCCGGGCGTGCAGCTCCAACACCGCGCTCGCCCTGCCGGACGACGCACGCGGCATCCCCGACGTCATCTCCCAGGCGCTGTCCGAGCTTCGGCTGGCGGGTGTCGACGGCCCGTACTGCGTGCTGCTGTCGGCCGACGTCTACACCAAGGTCAGCGAGACCACCGAGCACGGCTATCCGATCCGCGAGCACCTCAACCGGCTGATCGACGGCGAAATCATCTGGGCGCCTGCGATCGACGGTGCGTTCGTGCTGTCCACGCGCGGAGGCGATTTCGATCTGCAGCTCGGCACCGACGTGTCGATCGGCTACCTGTCACACGACGCCGACACCGTGCAGTTGTATCTCGAGGAGACGCTGACGTTCCTGTGCTACACGGCCGAGGCGTCTGTCGCACTCACGCCGTAGCCCCACTGCGCCGAGAGTGCGTGTCTGCACACCGACACGCCGCAATTCGCGTGCATTATGCGCACGCTGGTGCGCGACGACCGTGCCAGTTAACCGATCCGCGCATCGATTACCTCGTCGACGAGCTCGTGCGTTTGCAGATCGAGCCGCTGCGGCCGGGAGGCCCGACCGGCGTCTGTTGTCACTTTCATGATCAGATCGGCCGGATCCAGGCCGAGTGCCCTCAGCCCGGCGATTGCGGTGTCAACAGCTTCCCGTTCGCTTATGTCGCGGCCACCGGCATAGACCTTCGTCGTGTGGGCGTAGGCGGTGGTTCCGTTCGAGGGGCGGTGAAAGGAGACCATCCGAACACTGGTGGGCCCTTTGGGCGGGCCGGCGAAGGCACCCGTGGTGTCGAACTGATTCACCACCGCCACCGCTGCACCGTTGTCGGAAATGAGCTCGACATGCATCTCGGTCACACCGGTCGCAACAAGACAAGGCCCGTTCACGGTGATGGTCGCTCCCCCGATAACGGCCTGCCGAAAGAGTGCATAGCTCCGAAATATCGGATTCGGCCCAATGTTGGCGTTGAACTCCATATGCAGCGCCAGCGTTGACTGAGCGACAACCGAGTGCGGAGCGTGGGAGTAGTGGACGGTGGCGGAGTAGCCCCAGGTATTTATGTTGTCTGTCAAGACGATCATCGCGGCGGTGCCCCCTTTTTCAGCGTGCCCCAATTCTGACAGCGCAAGCGCCGATTTTTGCGTTATGCGCTGAGCTGCCCGGCCATCTGTTGCAGCTGCACGATGAGAAATTCGGCTGGTTTGAGCGGGGCGAAGCCAACGACGATGTTGACGACGCCCTTGTCGATGTCCTCGTCTGTGGTCGTTTCGTTGTCGCACTTGACGAAATAGGCGTCCCTCGGCGTCTTGCCCTGGAAAGCGCCCCGTCTGAAGAGACTGTGCATAAACGCGCCGGCGTCGAGCCGAATCTGTGCCCACAGCGCTTCATCGTTGGGCTCGAACATCACCCATTCCAGTCCGCGACGCAGGCTTTCCTCCAGGAACAGGGCGGTCCGCCGGACGGGGATGTATTTGTACTCATCGGCTGTGCGGTCGGCGCCGCGCAGCGTGCGAGCTCCCCATACCACTGGGCCGTATCCCGGAAAGGTCCGAATCACGTTGATTCCGTTTTGATTGAGCGGACCGGTCTCCGCGTCGGAGAGGGTTTCGGGCAGACCTACAACACCTGCGAGTGAGGCGTCGGTACCGGCCGGCGCCATCCAGACTCCGCGCTCGGCGTCGGTACGCGCTATCACTCCGGCCAGCGCCCCACACCCGGCGAATACTTCTACCTTGTTGCCGCGCAACGGATTAGCCTGCAGCAGGCGCGGATAGAAGATCGCCGCATTCCGCGCGGGCGTACCGGTGAGGTTCAAATTGGCGAGCTCGTCCGTCGGATCAGTCACCAGGCCGTTGCGAGTCCAGTCGGGCGGCGGGTCGACGATGAGGAAGGCGCGACGTTCGACGCAATAGTCGAGGATGTCTTTATACACCTCCGGCGGCACCAAACTGCTGAGCGTATTTCCCAGCACGCACACGAGATTGACGAGGTCGATGTGCTCAAGCAGGTACTTGCCAGTCCGCGTCTTCCGATCGCCTGTGTAGGCGATGTCGTCTAGCGGGGCGCTGGCGTGGCCGGCGTCGCCGGGCAGCACCTGATCCCATGTCGCGTTGCCGTCGCCGTCGACCGACTCGCCGGGCCGCTTGACTCCGGCCGCGTCCAACGCGCCCGCCACCTCAATCCGTACCAACGCCGACTCGCGAGCCAACACTTGATCGACGCGGCGGTCACTGTCTTTGACGGTCAGGTTCAGAAACCGCTCTTGCGGTCCGCCCGGCTGGATTCTGATGTGCAAACTGAACAGATCATTCGGTGTCAGACCGAGGTCGGTTGCCACCGCTGGGTCGCCGTCGTATTTGACCTGCACTTCCAGACCATTTGCCCAATCCCCGGGTGAGGCAGAGACCAGCGCGATTGGGTCGACCCTTCCGGCGTTGAGCGACGCGGACGCCTTCCCCACTTCGACGGGCGGGTCCTGGTAGAGCCGAACGATGACCGCTTGCGTCCCGCCATTGATGAAGAAGTCTCGCACCGCGAAGCCCATCGGGTATTTCACGTCGAGCGCACCGAACTGGTTGACGAAGTCGGAGAGATCGAAGACGCTCACCGCCCGATCCGTGGGCCCCTTTGCCGCCTGGCCGAGGAACGCCGTAATCGACGTCGCGACACCGATGATGGCGCGTCCCGCTGAGGACTCGTCGATGTAGACACCAGGGTAGGAGGCTTCATCCGGCATCAAGCTCATACTCGTCGACCGCGCCGCGATTCGCAGGCATTCTGCGCACCCTCAAGGCCCGTCGAACGTGCGCAATTTGCCATCGTCTGCCCGCGTGTCGTGTGCAAACACGCGCCCCCTTGCACGCGGGGAGGTACCCCCAGCTCGCGGCAGTAGTTAAGCGGCCAGCACCAGATCCAGCGCCGAGTAGAACAGGCCGAGCCCGTCGTCGGACGGGCCGGTCAGCGCCTCGGTGGCGTGCTCGGGGTGCGGCATGAGCCCAACGACGCGGCCGTTGGCCGAGCTGATGCCTGCGATATCGCGCATCGAGCCGTTCGGGTTATCGCGGTAGCGGAACACCACTCGTCCGTCACCCTCGAGTTTGTCGAGCACCGGCTCACTGGCGACGTAGCGCCCCTCCCCGGATTTCAGCGGCACCAGCAGGTCGGCGCCCAACTCGTAGCGCGACGTCCACGCCGTCGAATTGGACGCGACCTCGAGCCACAGATCACGGCAGACGAAGTGCAGGCCCGCGTTGCGTGTCAACGCGCCCGGCAGCAGACCCGCCTCACACAGCACCTGAAAGCCGTTGCAAATCCCCAACACTGGCATTCCTTGCTCGGCACTCCGGACGACCTCGCCCATCACTGGCGCGAACTTGGCGATCGCGCCACAGCGCAGATAATCGCCGTACGAGAAGCCGCCGGGCACCACCACCGCGTCGACGCCCTTGAGGTCGGCGTCGGCATGCCACAGGCTGACCGCTTCGGCGCCGGCAAGCCGCACCGCCCTTGCGGCGTCGACGTCGTCGAGCGTGCCGGGGAACGTGATCACGCCCACCCGCGCGGTCACGATTGCACCCTGCTGACCGACCAGTCCTCGATGACCGTATTGGCCAACAGCGATTCGGCGATCTCGGCGAGGGTCGCGTCGTCGATGCTGTCATCGACTTCGAGCTCAAAACGCTTGCCCTGCCGAACATCTGAGACACCGCCAAAGCCGAGACGGCCCAGCGCGCCGACGATCGCCTGCCCCTGCGGGTCGAGGATCTCTGCCTTCGGCATCACGTGCACAACCACCCTTGCCACGGCGATCACTCTACCGGCGGCAATGTCAGGACCGCCTCACCGGCACGATCGGATGTAAGCGCTGCACAGCGGCGCGGCCATCGCGTCGAGGATCTGCGCGTCAGCCACCGCCGGCCAGTCGACCTGCGTGGGCAGCGACGACCACATGGCCAGTTCGACGATTGTGCTGCTGTTCGGGTCGGCCAGCAGGTACTCGTGCATGACCTGATGACCCGCGTCGCTGATGACGGCGCCGATGCGTTGCGGGTCGTTGGTGGTGATGGACGGCGACGTCTTAGCCGCCGTCGACTGGCAGTCGCGCAGCCTCGACCTGGCGGTCTCCAGCGTGGTCAACACCGTGGCGCCGCCTGTTGCAGTGTCACCGCGCCAGTGCACCACCTGCACCAGCAGGTTCCACTGGCCCTCCTGGTGCAGCACGACTGATCGCGCCGCTACGGCATAAGCACGAGGGTCGTTGGCGAGGAGCGGGCTTCCACACATCGCCTCGAAGCCAAACCGTGGCGACGGCGCCGTCACGGACAATCCGGCAAGGCCCGGCCAGCGATACACCGGGTAGAGCGGGATGGCGGTGGGGTCGACCCACGCCGAATCGGGGATCGCGTCGCAAATCGGCGGGCACTCACCGGGGACCGCCCGGGCAGGCCCGCTGGTGCTCGGCGCGACGACCAACCCGCAGGTGGCCAGGGCCACCGCCAGCAGCAATCGCATGTCTCCCCCTGGTACCGCCTGCGCAGCCACAATATAGGCATGGAATTGACGCATTTCGGCCATTCATGCCTACTCGCGAGTTTCAAGGGCGATTCCGGCGCATCCACCACGGTTTTGTTCGATCCGGGGAACTTCTCGCACGGTTTCGAGGGCATCACCGGGCTGTCGGCGATCCTGATCACCCATCAACATCCCGATCACGCCGACACGGAACGGCTGCCTGCATTGGTCGATGCCAACCCCAATGCCGCGCTGTACGCCGACCCGCAGACCGCCGCTCAGCTCGGCGAGCCGTGGCGGGCCGTGCACGTCGGCGATGAGTTGAGCGTTGGCCACCTGACCGTCCGCGGCGTCGGCGGACGGCATGCGGTGATTCACCCGGAAATCCCGGTGATCGACAACATTTCTTATCTGATCGGCGACGGCTCGCATGCTGCGCGGCTGATGCACCCTGGCGACGCACTGTTCGCGCCAGGCGAGCCGGTCGATGTGCTGGCCGCCCCCGCGGCGGCGCCGTGGATGAGGATCTCGGAGGCCGTCGACTACCTACGGGCCGTTGCGCCTGCCCGCGCCGTGCCGATCCATCAGGCGATCATCAACCCGAATGCCCGCGGCATCTACTACGGGCGGCTGACCGAGATGACCAACACCGACTTTCAGGTGCTCACCGAGGAAACCGGCACGAGTTTCTAGACGTCGCGCGCCGCCGCCCGGCCCGCCGCCCGCCCGGAGAACACGCAGCCACCGAGGAACGTGCCCTCCAGAGAGCGGTAGCCGTGCACGCCGCCGCCGCCGAAGCCGGCCGCTTCCCCGCCGCATAGAGTCCGTCGAACACGCTGCCGTCGGACTTGAGCGCACGTGAATCAAGGTCGGTTTCCAAGCCGCCCAACGACTTACGGGTCAGAATGTGTAGCTTGACGGCGATCAGCGGTCCGGCCTTCGGGTCGGTGAGCCGGTGCGGGGCGACGACGCGGCTGACGCGGTCGGCGAGAAATGCGCGTGCACCGCGGATCGCGGTTATCTGGCTGTCTTTGGTGAACTTGTTGACCACCTCACGGTCGCGGGCGGTGACTTCCGCCTCCACGACGTCGTAGTCGAGCGGCTCGACGTCTGGCACCGCGTTCATCTTGGATACCAACTCCCGCAACGAGTTCGCCGTCACAAAGTCGACTCCCTTGTCGACGAACGCCTGCACCGGCGGAGGCGCGCCCGGCCGGACACGGGCCAGCACCTGACGCACGCTGCGCCCGGTCAGATCGGGGTTCTGCTCCTGACCCGACAGACCGAACTCCTTCTCGATGATCCGGGCGTTCAGGACGTACCACGTGTAGTCGTGGCCGGTTTGGGCGATGTACTCCAGCGTGCCCAGGGTGTCGAAGCCCGGGAACAACGGTGGCGGCAGCCGTTTGCCAGTGGCATCAAGCCACAGCGACGACGGGCCGGGAATGATCCTGATGCCGTGCAGCGGCCAGATCGGGTCGTAGTTGGTGATGCCCTCGGTGTAGTGCCACATCCTGTCGCTGTTGATGACGTGGCCGCCTGCGGATTCGGCAATGCCGATCATGCGCCCGTCGACATGCGCGGGAACACCGCTCAGCAGCTGTTCGGGCACCCGACCCATCCGCTTGGGCCAGTTCTGCCGGACCAGGTCGTGATTTCCGCCGATACCGCCACTGGCGACGATCACCGCCGATGCGCGGAACTCGAACTCACCTACGGTGTTTCGTGACGATGCCACACCGCGCGCCGTGCTTGTCGGTTCCAGAACCGAGCCCCGCACCCCGACCACCGCGCCGTTCTCGACGACCAGTTCGTCGACGAGATGGCGATGAGCGAACCGCACCTTTGCGTTACCCAGCAGCCTGCGCGCGAAGACGTCGACGATCGCTGGTCCGGTCCCCCAGGTGATGTGGAAGCGCGGCACCGAGTTGCCGTGACCGCGTGCGTCGTAGCCGCCGCGCTCGGCCCAGCCGACGACGGGGAAGATCTGCAGCCCGCGTTCGTGCAGCCAACTGCGCTTCTCCCCCGCGGCAAAGTCGACGTAGGCGTGCGCCCACTGCCGCGGCCAGTGGTCCTCTGGCCGGTCGAAACCCGCAGTGCCGAGCCAGTCCTGCAGCGCCAACTCGTGGCTGTCGCGGATCCCCAGCCGCCGCTGTTCGGGGCTGTCGACGAAGAACAGGCCGCCGAACGACCAGAATGCCTGGCCGCCGACGTTGTTGGCGTTCTCCTGGTCGACGATCAGCACGCTGCGCCCGCGTTCGACCAGCTCACAAGCGGCGACCAGGCCTGCCAGACCGGCACCCACCACGATCACATCAGCATCTGCCACGCCGCCACGTTAGCGGCGTCGGCTATGCGGCGTCTGTCAGAGCGGGATATGGCTGCCACTGGTAGACGGCNGGCACGCATCGATGCATCAACGCCAGATCGACTGCGTCGACCATCGCCTGGCGCGGGCCGGGCCTGCGCAGGTGGCGCGCATGGACGGCGACGCGCACGATGCCGTCGCGCCTCGCGGTTCGCTCGGCCGACAGCACCAGCGTCCGGCACCACCATGGCTCGCTCAAGAACCCCTCGCCGATGCCGAGCACCCTCGCCCGCACCATAGTCTGACGAGCCAGATCGGTGATGCCACTCAACCCTGCCAGTAATCGAAACCCGTTACGAGGCAACGCTGTAACTGTGCCTTGCGATACCGTCCAGCCGGGCGCGGCAAACAGCCGGGTGCGCAGACCCAGGTGCTCGAGCACGCGATCGGCGGCCATCAGCCGCAGGTTGGCTTCGTGTGCAGGCAATGTCGCGAACTCGCCGCGCCGCTTCTTGGTGGCGGCCTCGTCGAAGCCGTGCAGAACGATGGCGTTGCCGCGTTCACGCCGGTCAGCGAGCCACTCGACGGTCGGCGCGTCGGAGTCGAGTCGGTAGCCGCCCTTGATCCGGGGTGCCACGAGGAACGAGGCGGGGACGCCGCGCGCATCCAGCAGCTCGCAGAACGCATCCACCTCGGTCAGTGTGCGGTCGCTGACCCCGGAAACCGAGACAATCAGTTGTCCAGCCACGTGTTCATTGTCGCAACGTCAGGTGTCCCAACGGTTTACAACACGTGGGCAGGAGTTGACTTTCTATCGCGGCAGAACGGCCTCGATGGCGGCGATCACCTCGGGCGCATCGGGAACCGTGCGAGGCCGGAATCGGTTGACCACCTCGCCACCGGGTGCGAGCAGGAATTTCTCGAAATTCCACTGGATGTCGCCCGCCTCGCCGCTGTCATCGGTGGTCGTGGTCAGCTCGACGTACAGCGGGTGCCGGTCNGGACCGTTGACATCGGTCTTGGCCAGCAGCGGGAACGTCACCCCGTAGTTCGTCGAGCAGAACGTCTGGATCTCCTCGGCCGTGCCCGGCTCCTGGCCCATGAATTGGTTGCACGGCACACCGATCACCGTCAGGCCGCGCTCGCCGTAGTTCTTCGCCAGCTGCTCCAGCGCGGTGTACTGCGGGGTGAGGCCACATTTCGAGGCCACGTTCACCACAAGCACGGCGCCGTCGGCCAGCTCCGCCAGCGTGGTGGAACGCCCGTCCAGCGTGGTCAGTGCGATGTCGGTCAACGGTGTATCGGTCATGCCCGCACACTATCGGTTCTTGAAAAGCATCCCCGCGACACGGTGCGCTGTCGCCATCGGATCGGCGTCATTGTCGATCGCCTTGTTGAGCCAGAGCAGCGAAAAGCCGTGCACCAGAGACCATGCCGCCAGCGCCGCGGCCTGCGGGTCGTCCGTCGCGCGCGCATCGTCGAGTGTGCCAACGCCCTGTGCCAGCTCGGTACCGGCCGCGCCAACGGCCGCGACCAACTCCGGATCCTCGGGGTCGACGAGCGAGCGGTCGAACATCACCGCGTAGTGGCCAGGATGGTCGAGCGCAAACCGGACATACGCCATGCCTGCGTCGATGAACTCGGGCCCTGCGCCCGCGAGCGCTTCGGCCAACAGCCGCCATCCCTCTGCCGCCAGAGCGCTGAACAGCCCGCGGCGGTCGGTGAAGTGGTGCGCCGGGGCCGCGTGCGAGACGCCCGCCTCCCGCGCGAGTTCGCGCAGCGAGATCCCGTCGGCGCCACGCTCGGCTACCAGGGCGGCGGCCTTGGCGAGGATGACGGCCTTCAGGTCGCCGTGGTGGTAGGTATTCCTGGTCATGCCGCCATCATATCCGGGAATCTTGACAGTGCCTAGATAGTTGTTAGCATACGCAATATTGACACTGTCTAGATTAGGAGTTCGCAATGGCTGTCATCGTCTCCCTGGTGCTGGGCACACTCGCCGCCCGGTTCATTGGCTGGCTGGGGGTCGACTACGTCGACAGCTGGCCTCAGGCCGTCGCCCTCGGGCTGGCGGTGATGTTCGTGATGACCGGGGTCGCGCACTTCGTTCCCGCGATGCGGCGCGACATGATCGCAATCGTGCCGCCGAGGCTGCCTGCCCCGGAATTGTTGGTCACAATCACCGGTGTGCTCGAACTGCTCGGCGCTGCGGGGTTGCTTTACCCGCCCACCCAAGTCGCCGCGGCGGTGTGCCTGTTCGTGTTGATGCTGGTGATGTTCCCCGCCAACGTCTACGCGGCGCGGATGCCGAACCCGCCGAAGTCCATGACCTCGCGGCTGGACGTGCGTACGGCCGAGGAGATCGTGTTCCTAGGCGCTGCCGTCATGGTTGGCCTTGGCAGCATCCAGTAGCCAGGCGTACTGGAAGGCGGCTTCCTTCCAGCGCTCGTAACGTCCACTGATGCCACCGTGGCCGGCGGTCATCTCGGTCTTGAGCAGCACTGGATGGTCGTCGGTTTTGGTGTGCCGAAGCGCCGCAACCCATTTCGCGGGTTCGACGTAGTAGACCCTGGTGTCGTTCAGCGACGTCATCGCGAGAATTGCGGGATAGTCCTTGGCCTCGATGTTCTCGTAGGGCGTGTAGGACTTCATGTAGAAGTAGACGTCCTTGTCTTCCAAGGGGTTTCCCCACTCGTCCCACTCGGTGACGGTCAGTGGCAGCGACGGGTCAAGGATCGTCGTCAATGCGTCGACGAACGGCACCGCGGCCAGGATGCCTGCGAACAGGTCTGGCGCCATGTTCGCAACCGCACCCATCAGCAGTCCGCCCGCGCTGCCGCCAAAGGCGACAAGGTTCTCCGGCCGAGTCACGTCTGTGGCGACGAGATGGGCTGCCACGGCGATGAAGTCGGTGAAGGTGTTCTTCTTCTCCAACAGCTTGCCGTGCTCGTACCACGGCCTGCCGAGCTCGCCGCCGCCCCGCACGTGCGCGACCGCGAACACCATGCCGCGGTCCAGCAGCGACAGCCGGGCGATGGAGAACCGTGGGTCCTCACACGACTCGTAGGCACCGTAGCCGTACAGCAGCGTCGGCGCGGGGTAGGGCACGCCGGTGCGGTGCACGATCGAGATCGGTACCCGCGCCCCGTCGGGCGCGACGGCCCAGTCGCGGCGCTCCACGTACTCATCGGGGTGGTAGTCGCCGAGCACCGGCTGTTCACGCAGCAGCGTGCGCTCGCCGGTGGCGAGGTCGATGTCATAGATGCGCACCGGAATCACGAACGACGTCGCACCGACCCGCAGCTTCGGTGAGCTCCAGTTCGGGTTGCCGGAAAGGCCTGCCGACATCAGCTCGGAGTCGAACGTGATGTCCTCGGGATGGCCGTAGCCGCCGTCCGCGTAAACCGGCCACAGCTGGATCCTCGGCAGCGCCTCGCTGCGGTAGCTGACCACCAGGTGGCCTTCGAATGCATCGACGGAGTCGAGTCGCACATCGTCGCGGTGCTCAATCAGGGTGCGAAAAGCGTTGGGATCGCTCACCGGAGCGTCGACGAGCGTGAAGTTCTCCGCGCCGTCGTTGTGCAGGATCAGGAACCGGTCCTCACCG
>JGI12053J15887_10001611_pt1 | contig 10618 bp, 12 predicted proteins | sample MedBloCAOM1_O3_FD_15887 | JGI IMG/M metagenome (IMG submission 15887) | reverse complement strand
CCCATGTGAGCAATCCAGAGACTCACATGCCGCTGCGGATTGCTTCGCGGAGCCTGTCATCGGGCGGCGCTTCGCGCCGACCCGTTGGCCCGCAATGACGATCTCGACTCCTTATTGTGCTCAGGCCGTTACCGTGCCGCCGCTCTTGCGCAGTCCGATATATTGCAGTTCCGCAAAGGCGCCGACCGCGATCGCCTGGGCCGCCACCAAAACTTCGCCGAGCAAGTTAGGCGCGACCCAGCCGCTGAACAGCAGCGCGATGCTGGCCAGCGTCCAGGCTGCGTTGCCCGTAATCACGATGACCACCAACACCTTCGGCATCGATTGCCGCGTACCAAGCCAGCCGACCAGCGCGGCATAGGCGATCAGGAACAGGCCGGTCTCGCGCAAAAATGCTTCTGGCAGGTTGGTGAGCGGCGCGAGCAGTCCGGCGCCGAAGGTCAGCAGCACGGCCGATAGGCCGCTGAAGATGGCGTCGGCGAGGATGGCGCGGCGCAGGAATTGGGATGGATGGATCATGGCAGTTCTCCTTTTCGGTGGGGTGGACGGGTGAAGAGATCAGCGCGCCGGCTGACGGAGCCAGCTTTGGAGCTGACGCAGCAGGCGGATCGGGCAGAGCCGTTTCGCGGCCTTGGTCTCGACGGCCTGCACATGCGCAAACACGAAGGCGCCGGTGGTGTGCAGCAGCGGTTCCGGCATGCTGAGGGAACAGGCCAGCATCCGGGTTGCCAGATGGAGCATCCAGGACGTCATGCCGGCGGCTGAGAAGGTGCTGGGTCGGGCTAGCGGGTTCATGGTCATCTCCTGTGATGCGAAGATGACCCGGCCGTATCAGCAATTCGATTACGTCGGAGGTAATGGAAGCTGCGAAATTCGCATGATAGGTTTTCCGACATGAACGCACACACTGCCACGGCGCGCGCCGACCGCACCCAGCCCGTCCATATCGGCGATCATCTGCGCGAATGGCGGCAGCGCCGCCATCTGAGCCAGCTCGATCTCGCCGGCGATGCCGAGATATCGGCGCGCCATTTGAGCTTTGTGGAAACCGGCCGCGCGGCGCCGTCGCGCGAGATGGTGCTGAGGCTGGCGGAGCGGCTGGAGGTTCCCTTGCGCGAGCGCAACGTGCTCTTGGTGGCGGCGGGGTTCGCGCCGGCGTTTCCACAGCGCTCGCTGGACGATCCCGCGCTGAAATCGGCGCGGGCGGCAATCGATCTGGTGTTGAGGGCGCATGAGCCCAATCCGGCGCTGGCGTATGACCGGCACTGGAATCTGGTGTCGGCCAACCGGATGGTGATGCCGCTGCTGGAGGGTATTCCGGCGCGGCTGCTCGGCCGGCCCTTCAACATCCTGCGTCTCGCCTTTCACCCCGAGGCGCTGGCGGCGCGCACCGTCAATCTCGCCGAATGGTGCAGCCATCTCCTGGAGCGGCTGCATCGCCAGTGCGAGGCCACCGCCGATCCCGAGCTGCTAAAACTCTACCAGGAGCTCAAGGCCTACCCGATCCCGGCCCGCTCGGCGCCGCTGTCGTCGGACAACGTCGCGATCCCCTTCAAGATGCGGCTCGCCGGCGAAGTGCTGAGCTTCATCTCCACCACCATGATTTTCGGCACGCCGGTCGATATCACGCTGTCGGAATTGGCGCTGGAGACGTTCTTCCCCGCCGACGATCTCACCGCCGAGCGGATGCGGGCGATGGCGGCTGCGCTGTGACAGCGGCTTACGGCCGTTCGCCTCATTGCGGCGATGGCTCGATGAAGTGGACCTCAAGAAATACACACAACAGCCAGGCCACTGACGAACAGGGCCCTTTATTTGCCTGCACGAGGTACAAAAGACAGCGCGTTTTTTTACCCTCTTTGCCGTACAATGCGGTCATGACACGCGACGAGATCATAGAAAAACTGAAAGAGCGCGAAGTCGACTTGCGAGCGCAGGGCGTCGCCCATGCCGCGCTGTTTGGTTCCGTCGCGCGCGGTGATGACCGCCCCGACAGCGATATCGGTCGATCTTGACCCAGCAATCGTCGTGACCATTTTCGATTATGCCGGCGTGAAAGATTTTATCGCCGACATGTTCGACCGTCCGGTCGATGTGGTCAGCCGCGAAAGCCTGAAACCCCGTCTCCGGCCCAAGGCTACGGCCGACGCGATCTATGCTTTCTGAATCCGAACGCGATAGCCTGTCGGATATTCTTTTCAACATCGACCTTGCAAATTCCTTTGCCCGGGATTCGACTACGAGCGCTTCCTGGCGGATATGCGGACGTTTTACGCTATTACGCGTTGCCTTGAGATCATCTCGGAAGTTTCGCGCCGCCTGGAAATGTTCATGCCGGCGGATGCTGCGTCCGATGCGACGCTCACAGCGTTCGCGGCGTAGCGCTCAGCAGGCAAGCGGCCGGCGGCTCAGTTTGCTTTCTCGATGAGGCTTTCGAGAAGCCGTTTCAATTCGGCCGTTGCCTTGTTGCCGTAATTCTCGGCGATAAAGGCTTCCTGGCTGAGCGCCAGCGAGTTCAGGCGCTGGGTCAGTGCCTTTCCGCGATCCGAGGAGAACATCAGGACCTTGCGCCGGTCGTCGGCATCCTGGACCCGGTAGACCAGGGAGTCGGATACCATCCGATCGACCATCTTGGTCAGGGTCGGATGATTGAGCAGTACCGCTTCCGCGAGTTCACCCATCGAATGGCCCTTGCCATCCGAGAGCACTTTCAGAATACGCCATTGTTCGACCGGCACGCCTTCCTTGCGAAACCGGGCGTCGAGCTGACGATTGATCTCCCGATTTGCCTGCGCGAGCAGATAGGCAAGGTGTTCGGTGATGGGTTTGCTGGGCGATCTAGCCAATGGCCTGAACTTTGTAATGGGGATTTGGATGAATATTGAGCGGTCTTGCTTGATCTCTATGCACCGGAATCGTTGAATGTTCAATATTTTCCAGTAGGATATTCCTGTTGTCGATCAGAGTGCCGATGGTAATCTGATCGATGCCGGACGTTGGAAGCCGAAAAGGAGAGCGAATTGCTCTCGCTAACGAAATTTGGAAAGTTCGGTGGACCATCGATGCCGCCGGAATGGCTGCTGAAGGGGTTCCCGGAGCTGGGTACGGCAACGTCGGTGGAAACGCCGAGCCCGTTCCGCGGGCGTCGCGATCGCAAGAAAATCCGGATTGCGAACTTTATCACGCTGTCGGGCTCGGCGGGACTCTGGGGCCCTGCCTGCACCAACAGCACCCTGTTGGCCGCTTCAGAAATCAACCGGCGCGGTGGCATTCTCGGGCGCGAGATCGAGATCGTTTTCCACGATGCCGGTCGCGGCATCGACGATGTCGTGCGGGCGGCGTCGGACATTGTCGCGTCCGACGACGCCGATATCGTCATGGGCTCTCATATCAGCGCGGTCAGGGTGGCGCTTCGCAAGGTCGTCGCCGGACACATTCCCTACATTTATACGCCGGTGTACGAGGGCGGGGAGAGGACGCCCGGCGTCATGGCCATCGGCGAGACGCCGCGTGCGCAATCGCGCCCCGCCATCGAATGGCTGGCAAACGCCAAGCATGCGTCGCGATGGTATCTGATCGGAAGCGACTACGTCTGGCCGTGGCTCTCCCACAAGGCCATCAAGAAGTACATCGCGGACGCCGGAGGGCGTGTGGTTGGCGAGGAGTTCGTCCCGATGGGCGAACACGACCACAGCGCACAGCTCGCCCGAATCCAGGCGGCGAAGCCCGACGTGGTGCTTATATCGCTGATCGGCACCGACAGCGTCATGTTCAACAGGGCCTTCGCCGAACAAGGCCTCGCATCCAAAATGCTTCGGCTGGCCGGTGCGATGGACGAAACCGTGCTGCTGGGGATTGGCGCCGACAATACCGAAAACCTGTTCTGTGCATCCGGGTATTTCGTGGACACGGCCTCGCGCGAAAACGACGCGTTTCGCGCCCAGTATGAGGCATCGTTCGGACGCCACGCGCCGCCGCTCGGCTCGATAGGGCAGTCGAACTATGAGGGGCTGCGGTTTCTCGAGACGGTCGCGCCGCGCGCGGGATCGCTGNCGATCAAGCCGNTGCTCTCGGCTGCCGCGAATGTGGATTACCAGGGAGCGCGAGGCACGGTCGGCATTCGGCGCGGCAGCGCAAGCATGCCGATCTATCTTGCGGCGGCCAACGGTCTCGACTTCCGGCTGCTGAAAAAGTTCTGATGACGGCATCGCTATGCCCGGGAGCAACTGCAAATAATCCTTGAAAAGGAAAACATTTCCGTTTCTATTGACGTGCGTGGGGGCAGCCTGTTGTCCGGCGACTTTCCTCACGCGCAGTCAGACGAACAGGAGAAAGCATCGTGTCAGTAGCGCTTCCAACCCCCGATCAATTGCGCGCAATTGCCGACCATTGCGGTCTGGCTTTGACCGATGAAGACGTCGCTTCCTTCCGTGGATTGATGCAGGGCTCGGTCGACGCCTACAACGCCGTCGCCGCGATGCCCGACGAGGTCCCGATCGTCAAGTACCCGCGGACGCCGGGCTATCGTCCGGGTCCGGAGGAAAATCCGCGCAACGCCTGGTACCGCAAATCGACCGTAAAGGGGGCCGCGAGCGGCAAGCTGAAGGGCAAGGTCGTTGCACTCAAGGACAACATCATGCTGGCCGGCGTGCCCATGATGAACGGGTCCGCGACGCTCGAGGGCTTCGTGCCCGATTTCGACGCGACCATCGTCACGCGCATGCTCGATGCCGGCGCGGAGATCGCGGGCAAGGTGCACTGCGAGTCGTTCTGCATGTCCGGCGGCAGCCACACCAATTCGACCGGCCCCGTGCATAATCCCCACAAGATGGGATTCTCAGCAGGCGGATCGTCTTCCGGAAGCGCGGTCGTGGTCGCGCTCGGTGAGGTGGACATGGCGATCGGCGGCGACCAGGGCGGTTCGATCCGGATGCCGGCATCGTTCAGCGGCATCTATGGGATGAAGCCGACCTGGGGGCTGGTGCCCTACACCGGCATCATGCCGATCGAGATCTTCGTCGATCATACCGGGCCGATGACCGCCAATGTCGCCGACAATGCGCTGTTGCTCGAAGTGCTCGCCGGTGACGATGGCTACGATCCGCGGATCAAGGCCCCCAAGGTGCAGGACTATACCAAGGCGCTTGGCCAAGGCGTCAAGGGGATGAAAATCGCCGTCGTCAGGGAAGGCTTCGAGCAGGTCGGCGCCGAAGCCGCGGTGAATGAAAGTGTCCGGGAGGCGGTGAAGCGGTTCACCAGCCTGGGTGCGACGGTCGAGGAGGTTTCGATCCCGATGCACCTCGTGGCCCCGGCGATCTGGATGCCGATCGGCACCGAGGGCATGACCCAGACCATGATGTACGGCGACGGCTATGGCCTCAGCCGATCCGATCTCTACTCGACATCGCTGATGGATTTTCATCGCGGCTGGCGCGGCAAGGCGGATTCGCTGTCGGAAACGACCAAGATGATGCTGATGTTCGGCACCTACATCAACGATAATTTCGGCCCGCGCTACTACGGCAAGGCCTTGAACATCTCGCGCCGCCTCACCGCGGTCTATGACAAGGTTCTGGAGGGCTATGATCTGCTGCTGATGCCGACGACGCCGATGAAGGCCACGCCGCTGCCGGCGCCGGGCGCCAGCCGGGAAGAGCAGGTCGGGCGCGCGTTCGAGATGCTCGGCAACACCGCGCCGTTCGATATCACGCACCACCCGGCGATGTCGCTGCCTTGCGGCATGGTCGACGGACTTCCTGTCGGCCTGATGCTGGTCGGCCGGCATTTCGATGAACCGACCGTCTATCGTGCGGCGCACGCCTTCGAGCAGTCCGGAGACTGGAAGAAAATGTAAGCAGCCGAACGCCGCCCGGGAGCCGGTGATGCCATATGGATAATCTGTTTATCGCACTGTTCGAGATCCTGAGTTTCGGCGCGATCGTTGTTCTGGTCGTGCTGGGGCTCGGGATCATCGCCAGCATGATGGGCATCTTCAACTTCGCCCAGGGCGAATTCGTTTTGCTCGGCGCCTATGTCACCTACATCGTGCACAGCGCAGGCCTGCCGGTCTGGCTCGGGATGGTGGCAGCGCCCTTTGTTGTCGGCGCACTGGGATTTGTCCTGGAGCGTTCGATCGTGCGGCGATTTTATGCGGCGCCGATCGTGGCGATGCTGGGCACCTACGCACTTGGGCTCATCATCCGCGAAATCGTCCGCGGCCTGATCGGCGGGCTGTATCTGTCGGTTCCGGAACCGATCGGCGGCTCGCTTCGTCTCGGCGCGATGCATTTCTCCACTTGGCGGCTGGTCATCATCCTGATTACGGCGCTGGTGATGATCGGGAGTTATCTGCTGCTTTCGCGCACCGCGTTCGGATTACGAATCCGGGCGTCGCTGGAAAATCCCGCGCTGGCTCGCGCATCGGGCATTTCGACCAACGCGATCTATGGCGCCACCTTTGCGTTCGGCGCCGCGCTGGCGGGTCTTGCCGGTGCGCTGATCGTGCCGGTGTTCTCGCTGTTCGCCGATCTCGGCCTGCGTTTCCTGATTCAGGGGTTCGTCGCCGTCATGGTTGGCGGGGTCGGCTCGTTCGCGGGACCGGTCGCGGGCGCCGGCGTGATCGGAACGCTCGCCGCCGCGCTGCCGTGGGTCATCCCGCCGGTGATCGCCGACGTCCTCGTGTTCGTTCTCGCCATCATCTTCATCAAATTTCGGCCGCAAGGCCTGCTTTCGGGAAAAGGGGTCTAGTCGATGCTCAATGATCGCAGCAATCTCAGCCGTCGCCGGTTTCTCTCCAATTTCGCCTTTGCCAGTACCGCCATTGCCACGGGGGTCGGCAGTTGGGTGATCCGCCCCGATTGGGCGAACGCGGCTGCCGCCCCGATCAAGGTCGGCATCGCGACGGATTTGACCGGCCCGATCGGCTACGCCGGCAACGCCGATGCGAATGTCGCAAAAATGGTGGTCAAGGAGATCAACGACGCCGGCGGCTTGCTTGGCCGGCCGCTGGAATTGTTCATCGAGGATACCGCCTCGAATGAATCGGTCGCTGTCGGCAACGTCCGCAAGCTGATCCAGCGCGACAAGGTCGATCTCGTGCTCGGTGGCGTCACCAGTTCGATGCGCAACGCCATCAAGGACGTGATCGTCGCGCGCGGAAAAACGCTCTATATCTACCCGCAGCTTTATGAGGGCAAGGAATGTACGCCCTATCTGTTCTGCACCGGCCCGACGCCCGCGCAGCAGTGCGACGAGTTCATTCCCTGGCTGATCAAGAACGGCGGCAAGAGGTTCGCGCTCCCGAGCGCCAACTATGTCTGGCCCCACACCCTCAACGTCTATGCGCGCAAGGTGATCGAGGCCAATGGCGGCGAAGTCATCTTTGAAGAATATTATCCGCTAGACCAGATCGATTTCAGCGCCACGGTGAACCGCATCATTTCCAACAAGGTGGATGTGGTGTTCAACACCGTGATTCCGCCGGGGGTTGGGCCGTTCTTCAAGCAGCTTTACGAAGCGGGATTTCTGAAGAACGGCGGCCGGCTGTCATGCGTTTATTATGATGAGAACACGCTCAACATCAACCAGGCGGCGGAGATCGAGGGACTTGCGAGTTGCCTCGACTACTTCAAGGCGCTCACACCGGAAGAGCCGTTCAGTGCCAAACTTCAGGCCGCCTATGACAAGCAGTTCCCCGGCACGTTCCTGTTAGCCGCAGGAAGCGCGGCGACCGGGACCTATCGTGGCCTCAAGCTGTGGGAAGCCGCCGTCAAGGAGGCGGGCAAGGTCGATCGCGATGCGGTCGCCGCGGCACTCGACCATGCGAAGATCGCCGAAGGTCCGGGCGGACCCGCGGAAATGGTTCCCGGCCAGCGGCATTGCAAGATGAAGATGTACACCGCGGTTGCCAAGGGCGGCAATTATGAGATCGTTGCGCGCAGCGCGGGCCTCGTCGATCCGAAGGAATGCTGAGCGTAGCGCAGCGGCGGTAGACCGCCGCTGCGAACTCTGGAGCAGGTTTGCTGGCAATTTAATGACAGAAACGACACCGACGACGTCGCTGCGGCTTCCCCTTCGTGTTGGCCGCTCGCGCCGATGGCAAGTACTGCCGATCATGGAAATCGTGGTGCTGGCGATCGGTGCGCTGCTGCCACTCGTCCTCCAGGACTATCTGACGGTCTATGCCACGCGAGTCCTGATCCTGTGCCTGTTTGCGCTGTCGTTCGATCTGGTGTGGGGATACGCCGGAATCATGAGCTTCGGGCAGGCCGTGTTCTTCGGCACGGCGGGTTACGGGGTCGCGCTGATCGCCCGCGATCTCGGGGTGACATCCATCCTTATCGTGTTGCCGGCCGGCCTGCTGATCGGCCTCGCATTCGCCCTGGTGCTCGGGGGCTTTCTGCTGCTCGGGCGTCATCCGTCCAGCGTGATCTTCGTTTCCCTGGGGACGCTCACGGGGTCCTACGCGGCGGACCGTGTGGCGCGGGGCTGGTACTATCTGGGAGGTCAAAATGGCATCCCGTCTATCCCGCCGATGAGTCTCGGCAGCTACGATATCGTCGAAGGGCCGGTCTACTATTACCTGGCGCTGGGTATTCTCCTGCTCGTCTACCTGCTGTGCCGCTTTCTGGTGCGATCGCAATTCGGCCTTGCACTTGCCGGTTTGCGCGAGAACGAGCAGCGGATCGCCTTCTTCGGCTACCAGGTGCAACGTCTCAAGGCGATCATCTTTTCGTTCGCCGGCGCGATCGCAGGCCTTGCCGGCAGTCTTTACGCTTTTCATGAAGGTTTCGTCTGGCCCAACATGCTGGGCGTGGTGATGTCGACACAGGTCGTCCTCTACGTGTTGTTCGGCGGCTCCGGGACCCTGATCGGGGCCGTGATCGGCACCGTCGCGATCGAAGCCGTCAGTTTCTGGCTGTCGAACAGCTACCAGGACATCTGGCCGATCATCCTCGGCGTATTGCTGCTGCTGGTCATTCTGTTTCGTCCCGCAGGGCTGATCAGCCTTGTCCTCGGCGAACGCGAGCGCGTCGGCCGTTTCGGCCGGCCGCCGGGAGAGCGCGACTGATGGCACTTCTCGAGGCGCGAGGCCTGATCAAGATCTATGGCAAACTGACGGCATTGAACGGCGCCGATCTCACCGTTGCGGACAATGAATTCCACGGTTTGATCGGACCAAACGGTTCGGGCAAGAGCACGCTGATGAAATGCGTGGCGGGCGCAGAGATCCCGACCACCGGCACCGTCACCTTTGGCGGTCGCGATATCACGCAAGCCTCTCCCGCCGAGCGGGCGCGCGCCGGCATGAGTCTCAAGTTCCAGATCACCAGCGTGCTGCCGGCATTGACCCTGTATGACAACATCCTGCTGGCGCTGCAGGCCCAGACGTCGCTCCCAAGCCTGGTGTTTTCGCGCACGCGCGGGGTTCTGCACGATCGCGCCATGGCCATGCTCGAACAATTCCGGCTGGTCGATCGCGCGGCGGATCCGGCCTCCGCGCTCTCCCACGGCCAGCAGCAATGGCTCGAGATTGCGATGGCGTTGGCGCCCGAGCCGAGGCTTCTGCTGCTGGACGAGCCGACCGGCGGCATGAGTCTCGAAGAACGGCGGGTTACCGGTGAACTGCTGCAGCCCATCAAGAAGCGTTGCTCCCTCGTGATCGTCGAGCACGATCTCGATTTCATCCGCGACATCTGCGACCGGCTGACCGTGCTCGATCAGGGAAGCGTACTCGATTGCGGTTCGGTTCAGCATATCCAGTCGAGCGCCAAGGTTCAGGAGGTCTATCTCCGCCGTGCCTGACGACAAATACCTCGATATCCGCGATCTCGACGCAGGCTATGGCCGCAGCCAGGTTCTGTTCGGCGTCAATCTGAGTGTGCCGTGGCGCGGCGGCGTCGCCATTCTTGGCCGCAACGGCGCCGGCAAGACCACGTTGATGAAGGCCATCATAGGCGAATTGCCGCTGCTCGGCGGGTCCGTGAGCCTCGATGCCCGCGGTATCGGACAGCTGCCGACCGAGCAGCGCATTCGTCTCGGACTGGGGTACGTCCCGCAGGAACACTCGGTGTTCGGCAGGCTTTCGGTGCGAGACAATCTTGCTGTCGGCGCGCTGACAAACCGGGACAGCCAGGCGGTAAATCGCGTGCTGGAAATCTTTCCGAAACTGGGCCAGCGAATGGATCAGGTGGCGGGCACGCTGTCCGGAGGCGAGCGAAAAATGCTGGCCATCGCCCGCGCCTTGCTGTCGGATCCCCGGGTATTGTTGCTCGATGAGCCGACCGAGGGAGTCTGGATTGGCGTGATTGAGGAAATCACCGAGCGCCTGATTCTGCTGGCAAAAGAAATTGCCGTCGTGATCGTGGAACAGCATCTGGATCTCGCGCTTCGTGTCGCAGATCGGGCCTTCGTGCTCGATCGGGGCAGGGTCGCGATCACGGGATCAGCGCAGGAAGTTCGCGACGATCCGAGGCTGTTGCAGTATCTCGCGCCCTAGCGCCGCGGCGAGATCGAGATCGGTCGCGCATCAGCCGCTTGCGAAGATGGCGGTCATGGCTGGGCTTCCTGGTCTGGTGCTGGCGGCGCTTCCACGAACCCGGGTCCGTCCCCACAATAA
>JGI12053J15887_10001604_pt1 | contig 10634 bp, 7 predicted proteins | sample MedBloCAOM1_O3_FD_15887 | JGI IMG/M metagenome (IMG submission 15887) | reverse complement strand
GGAGGCGGTCGCCCGCCACGAGGCGACGCTGAAGCGCTTCGTGCCGCTGCTGAAACCGGGCCGCAAGCTCAACCCGCGCCGGGCCGAGCTGCCGGACACGCTCGAGGACACGCTCACCGGCGGCGTCCTCTGGGTGATCAACCAGCGCCTGATCGCCGGCGAGGCCGAGGCGCTGCGGGCGCTGCTGCCGGAGACGATCGAGTTCGTGCTGCGCCCCTACGTCGGCGAGGACCGGGCCGCGCACGAGGCCGCGCTCGCGGCGTCCAGCTGATTCAGGCCGGAGAGCCTTAGGAGACGCTGCCGCGCGGGACGACCCAGCGCGTGGGCTGATCGGTCACCGCGGCAATTCGCTCGAAGTCGGAGTCGTAGTGGAGGACGGTGAGCTCATTGACCTCGGCGCAAGCCGCGATCAGGAGGTCTGGGATGGACAGTCCTCGGTGCTGAGAACGCGAGGCGAGCGTCGCTTGCACTGCCAACGCTCTGCTCAGGCACACATCTTCGACCGGCGCGTGGGGCATGCCCCGCAGGCCATCTACCGCGGCACCATAGATCCGTGGACTGCTGGCGCCATAGAGGAACTCGAGATCGACGATGCCGCAGGTAGCGGCTTCGCCCTCGCGGATCAAAGGGTCCAGTGCTTCGCGGACCTCGGCTCGGCTCTGCCGCCGGACCAGCGCGCTCGTGTCTATGAGAAAGATCTCCCACCCGCTCTCCAAGCGCCCTTCATCACCTCTGGGTTGTCGAGCTCCAACGCGCCAGGGGTATCCAGCAGCTCGAGCAGCTTTTCTCGCTGTCGTCTTTTCACGATCGCGTCGAGCGCCGCATCGACCGTCTCGGTCATCGTCTTCGTCCCCAAGATCTCCTTGGCCGCGTCGACCTTCTCAGTGTCGACCTCGAATGACGTCTTGCGCCTGCTGATCGTGATCACGCTCCTCAGGATATAGCGATTTCCAGCTATCTAGATAGCAAGTTACAGAGAATTTGCTATCTCGTGACATATTGCTCAGACGGCCATATCCTTCATCCGTGTCCGACGAAGAGCTCGGCCCGCTCCCCGCCGGCCGCCACGGCTTCACTCGCGAGCAGGTCGCCCACAACCAGCGCGAGCGCCTGATCGCCGGCCTCGCCACCGCCGTCGCCGAGCACGGCTACAACGCGGTCACGCTGACCCACATCACCAAGGCGGCGGCGGTCTCGCGGCGCGTCTTCTACGAGAACTTCGAGAGCAAGGAGGCCTGCTTCCTCGCCGCCTTCGACGTCGTCGTCGAGCACATTCGCGAGCTGGTCGGCGAGGCGGTCGGCGCGGCGCCGGACTGGCCGCACCGGGCGATTGCCGCGGCACGCGAGGTCCTCGCCTTCCTCGCCGCCGAGCCCGACCTGGCCCGGCTCTGCCTGGTTGAGTCCCAGAGCGCCGGCCCGGTGGTGGCGGCGCGCTTCCACGACGCCGTCCGCGAGCTGGTGCCACCGCTGGAGCGGGGGAGGGGAGAGCGCGCCGCCGAGCGCCCCCTGCCCGCGACCACCGAGGACTCGACGATCGGCGCCCTCGTCTCGCTGGCCGGCCGCAAGGTCGCCGCCGGCGAAGCCGCCCGCCTCGCCGATCTCCTCCCCGACTTCACCGAGTTCATCCTCTCGCCGTACCTGGGCCCCGCCGAGGCCGAGCGCCTCGCCCGCCAGGCCGCCTGAGCCTCCACAGTTCTAGGAACTTTCCTTTCCTTTCGGGAACTTCTCCTTGACAAACCCGCGTGTCGCTGGTTCACTTACCGCGCTTGCCGGTACGGACAGCATCTTTTGGGAACTGTCTCTAACCATCGAGCAAATCAGGGAACACGCTGCACCGGAATCAATTTCGCAGGGACAACAGGGACGGGACCCAGGGACGGGCCCCAAAAAGGAGAGATGCAGATGTCGAAGCCTCGTAGGGCCGTCTCGAGCGGAGCTCACCGGCGCTGGCCGCTGACCATCTTCCTGCTCGTGGCCGCATTTCTTGTCGTGGCGACCTGCGCGTCCGCGAAGGAAACCCGCATCGTCGAGTCGTCCTTCGGCACCGGCGAACTGTCCCTCGGCACGCACAGTGGTGTCGCGGTTAACGACGCCACCCACGACGTCTACGTCGCCGACAGCGGTCACGGCGCGGTCGCTCGCTTTAAAGCCGACGGCACTCCGATTGCCAGCTTCGCCTCGCTGAGCAGTCCGACCTTCATCGCGGTCGACAACTCCGGTGGGGCCTCGCAGGGGGCGGTCTACGTCGTCACCGCCGAAAGCGAAATCGCCAAATTCTCCGCCTCCGGCGCTCCCGAGATGTCCTGGGGCACGGCGGGTGTGCTCAGCGGCTTCCCTGGCATCGCCGGGATCGCTGTCGGTCAAACGGGGACGCTGTTCGTGCTGCAGGAAAGCAGTGCTGTCCACGGCTTCAGCCCTGCCGGTGTCGAGCAGGTGAGCTTCACCGCTCCGCGTGGAACGAGAACCAACGGCTTGGCGGTGGATTCCGCAGAGAACCTCTACAAGGTCGACGGCACCCCCGAAGTGACGAAGTTCAACGCCGCCGGAACCAACCTCTCCGACAACCTGACCGGCCGCGAAGACGCTGCGGCCCTCGGTCTCGACTCGGCCACTGACGATCTCTATGTAGTCAACGGAGGCTTCGGTGCGCTTTTCGTCAGCGTCTTCGAAGTGAACTGCGGCGAAAGGTGCAGCGCCAAAGAAGAGTTCGGCGGCGGTGAACTCGGCAACCCGTCCGCCGTGGCGATCGATGCGGCCTCCGGTGCCGTCTATGTGGCGGACGCAGGTACCGGCCGGGTGAATCATTTTGGCTCACCGGTCATCGTCCCGGACGTGACGGTGGAAGCGGCGACGGAGCTGACGCCGAAGAAAGCGACGCTCCATGGCTCGGTCAATCCCGATGGGCTGGCCGTCACCGAATGCAAATTCGAATACGTCGCGGAAGGAGATCCAGCGAGCTCGGTGCCGTGTCAAGGCGCGATTCCGACCGACGAAAGCAGCCATCCGGTTGAAGCCGCGATCACGGGCCTGAAACCGAACACCACCTACACGGTGCGATTGATCGCGCGCAACGCCAACGGCAAGAATGCCAGCACGGCCGGCAACTTCACGACGGCGTCGACCGCGGGCGCCCAACCGGCTACGGAGATAACCACGACGGGCGCAACGCTCAACGGGCTCGTCGCACCCGAAGGCGAAGCAGTTACGGAATGCTTCTTCGAGTACGGCGAAACCGAAAGCTTCGGCTCGACCGCTCCCTGTGTGGGTGCGATCCCCGCCGACGAAGGAGTCCACCCGGTACAGGCGGCGATAGGCGGTCTGGCGCGGGAAGGCCACTATTTCTTTCGCCTGGTGGTCAAGCAGGCCGGCGGCGAAGCGCAGAGCACGGTCCAGTCCTTCGAATCCGCGGGCGCGCGGGTCAGCGAAGAAGTGCCGCACGACATCGGCGTCAGCGAAGCGACGCTGGAAGCGACGATCGATCCGCGCGGTCTCGCCACCAGCTACTTCTTCGAATACGGGCCGTCGATCGCCTACGGCGAGCAGACCGAACCGGAAACCGTCGACGGGGCCGAAACGGTGGCGCAGACGATCGGAGATCTCGCCGCGAAAACCGCCTATCACTGGCGGATCGTTGTCACCGACTCCTTCGGTGAGGTGGATGGCGCGGATCACATCTTCGAAACCCAGTCGCCGATCGAAGCGCCGGAAACTGGCTGCCCCAATCAGGTCTTCCGCAGCGGCGTCGGGGCCTTCCTTTCCGACTGCCGCGCCTATGAGCAGGCCTCTCCGGTGAACAAGAATGGCGGTGGGGTGCAGGCCGCTCCAGGCACCCTGCGCGCCTCCGAGGACGGCAACGGCGTCACCTTCTTCAGCCAGGCGGGCTTCCCCGGCGGCGTCGGGGCCCAGGAGGTCCCGACTTTCCTCGGGTCTCGCAGAGGCGGAGCCTGGACGACCCAGGGCCTGTTGCCACCCCAGGCTCTCGGCGAACAGGCGTCCTACATCGGCTTGACCCCGAACTTCGACTACGCGATCGCCGAAGCGACGCTCGAAGGCAAAACCGCCGTATTCGCTCGCAATCTCGGGAACGGCGCGGTAACGATGGTGGTTCCGTATCAGCCGGGATGCGAAGGCGGGTGCTTCACCCTAGCCGGGGCCAGTGCCGACGGCTCGAAGATCTTCCTGGAAACCCGACGTCCGCTGACCGCAGGAAAGGCAGGCGAAGAAACGCCGCCTGGTCAGCCGAACCTCTTCGTCTGGGACCGCGGAACCGGTGAAATCAGCCTGGTCGATGTCGGAACGAACGGAGAGCCGCTGCCTGAAGGTGGCTTTGCCGGTCCCTACGTCTGGTTCGGCGTCCTAGACAAGAGGAACGGCGGCTCCGCGGAAAATCTCTACACCAGCGCGATTCACGCCATCTCGACCGACGGAGATCAGGTTGTCTTTACCGAAGCGGGCGAAGAAGAAGGCCACACCCAGCTCTTCGTCCGGCGAGGGTTGAACGGACCCTCTCCTGCCTCGATCCAGGTTTCCGCCTACCAGGATGGCCTCGAAGGCGCAAAGCGCCCCGCGGTGTTTCTCGAAGCGACGCCCGACGGGCGCTACGTGTTCTTCAAGTCGAAGGCGGAGCTGACCAGCGACGCGAACAACGGCATCGAAGAAGAATCGTGGAATCTCTACCGCTTCGAGGTGCCGACGGAAGAACTGATCGACCTCACTCCGGATCCGGCGAACCTGCGTGAAAATGGTCCCGGCGTCCTGGGCATGCTCGGGTCGAGCGCTTCCGGCGACTCCGCCTATTTCACCGCCACCGCAGCCCTGACCACTGCACCGAGCCCGACCGGGGAAAGCCCGGTTCCAGGTGAAGCGAACCTCTATCGATACGAAGCGGGCGTGAGCCAGCCACTCAGCCTCGTCGCCGTACTCCAAAACGGTGGACAGGAAAGCCCGGAAAAAAATGACACCAGCAACTGGAGTCCGATAACCACTCGGCAGGGCAGCAATCTGGTCAAGGTGGCCCGGGTCAGCACAGATGGTCAGATCGTTGTCTTTTCCTCCCACCACGCACTGACCAATGTGCCGAACAGCATCCGGGGATGCAATGGCGGCTCAGAACCCGGGTCGCCCTCCGAACCGTGCGCCGAGTTCTTCCGCTATTCGAATCTGGCCCACTCACTCGCCTGTCTCTCCTGCGACCCGAATGGCGCCTTGCCACGGGGAAGTGCGACGATCGGCACCAGGGAAATAAACGTCGGTGAATTTCCAGCCAATAGTCCGGCACCGGCGCTCCCCCGGAATCTATCCGCCGACGGCGACCGCTTCTTCTTTCAGACTCCCGACTCGCTCCTAGCCCGCGACGTCAATGCGAAGTCAGGGTGTCCCCTCCGCAGGGAATCGGGCCTTGCATGCCTCGACGTGTACGAGTGGGAGGCACCAGGGACGGGATCCTGCTCGCAGGCGGTGGTCGACGGCGGCTGCCTCTACCTGATCTCCAGCGGCGAAGGCGATCATCCCTCCTACTTCGCTGACGCGGATCGCGAAGGCAAGAATGTCTTCGTCCTCACCGAATCCCAGCTGGTCCCGGCCGATCGCGACCAGCTCTATGACGTCTACGACGCCAGCGAAGGCGGAGGGCTGGCTTCCCAGAACGAACCTCCACCGGTCCGCTGCGTCTCCCAGGGGGCCTGCCAGGGCCCCCTGGTCGGACCCGAAGCGGGCACGACCCCGGGCAGCTCCACGTTCACCGGACCTGGCAACCCGAAGTCCGCGAAGTGCAAGGGCGCCAAGAAGTGCAAGCAGCAGCACAAGAAGAAGAGTCGCAAGCACAAGAAGAAGCACGCCAAGAAGCGAACCGCCCGTCACGGCCGGGGAGGAGCAAAATGAGGACCACCAAGAAGTCGGGCGTCTGCGGCTTCGGCCTGCTCGTCGCGCTGTTTGCTCTTGCAACCCTCCCTTCGGATGCCGCCGCGGCAGGATCCGCTCCCGCCTGGGGTCTCGATCAACTCTCGTTCCCGACGGTCTTGGTCCCAGGATCGTCTGCCTCCCCCGCCTACGACGCCCCCAATTCGCTGCCGCAGTACACCACCGTGATCACCAACGTCGGTGGAGAAGAAACGCACGGCACCGTCACCGTCACCGAGACTCTTCCTGCGGAAGTTACGTTCGACCCGGCACAGCCTGCGGAACAAGAGAGTTCGTCGAGCGTGGGAATACAGCCCTGTCAGCCACCGTCGGGGCAGACGGTGACCTGTGAGATAACCGCATCGATCCCACCTCAGGGAACCATCCTGGTGACGGTCCCCCTGGACGTGTCGGTATCTGCTTCGGGGTCTGTCGTCAGTCATGTTGAAGTGAGTGGCGGCGGCGGCGCCCCGGCGTCGAGCGCCTTGACGACTGCCGTCGGCAGCGAGCTCCCCGCGTTCGAGTTCTTGCCTGGTTCGCATGGTCTCTCCGGTCAGGCGACCGCCGAAAATGGACTCGACGCCGATCTGGCCGGCTCGCATCCCTTTTCACTTCTTCTGCAGAGTAATTTTTCAGCCAGGCTGGTTGGGACCCATGCACGCCCGGTCGAGACCCCAAAGGAATTCGCCTTCCGATTGCCCCCGGGTGTGGTCGTGAACCCCCAGGCCCCGTCCAGGCTCTGCACCGAGGCCGAGCTGACTACGCGGATCGAAGGCCCAGGAAAGGGCGGCTGTCCACCGCAGTCCCAAGCCGGCTCGGTTCGCATCGAGACCCATATCAACGGGGTCAGGCCGCTGTCGCTGTCGCTTTACCAGATGCAACCTCCCCCTGGGGTGGCAGCCGAGTTCGCCTTCAGCCTCCTCGGCACCATGATCCATATCCAAGGCGGGGTCGACGGGAGCTTCCGTCTGACGGCGACCAGCAGCGACATTCTTGCCAAGGCCTCGGTGCTGGGCATCAGCGCCTTCCTCTGGGGTAATCCTGCGGATCCGCGTCACGATTTCTCGCGGCGGGGTGCAGGGTGCGGAGAAAATGAAGGAGGTTGCTCGATCGAACCGACCATCCCCCTCATCACCATGCCCACCTCATGTACGGAACAGATGCGACTCGGCTCCGCCGTCTCCTCCTGGGAGGGCACCAGCGCCACCGCGGACTCCTACTTCCTCGACGCCGAAGGCAACCCGCTCGAGATGAGCGGCTGCAACGCCCTCGAATTCAAACCGACGATCTCCTCCAAGGCGACCACCAACCTCGCCGACTCCCCCTCGGGCCTTGACTTCAACCTCCACCAGCCCCAGAACCAGCAGCTTGACGGCTTCGCCACCGCTGCCCTCAAAGACGCCAGAGTCACCCTGCCCGAGGGCATGGCCCTGAACGCCTCCGCCGGCAACGGCCTCTCCTCCTGTGCCGAGGCCCAGGTGGGCTATGCACCTGAGGAAGGCAAGATCCGCTTCGCCACGACCCCGCAGAGCTGCCCCAGCGCAGCCAAGGTAGGGACCCTGGAAGTGAGCACCCCGCTGCTGGATCACAAGCTGCCCGGCGCCGTCTACCTGGCCAAGCCCTATGAGAACCCCTTCGGATCGCTGCTGGCGATCTACCTCGCAGTGGAAGACGAAGAAAGCGGCGTCATCGCCAAGCTCGCCGGCAAGGTCACCCCTGACCCCGTCACCGGTCAACTCAGCGCCACCTTCACCGAAAGCCCGCAGCTGCCGCTCGAAGACATCCACTTGCACTTCTTCAACGGCCCCGGCGCCGCATTGACCACGCCGCTGACCTGCGGGACCAAGACCACCACCTCGACCCTCACCCCATGGAGCACGCCCGAAGGGGCCGACGCCACCCCCGCGGACTCCTTCCAGACCCAGGTCGCGGCCGGAGGCGGTGGCAACTGCCCCAGCTCGGAAGCCAACGCCCCCAACGCCCCGTCCTTCACGGCGGGAACGATCGCCCCCGAAGCAGGCGCCTACTCGCCCTTCGTGCTCAAGCTGGCGAGGCCCGACGGCACCCAGCGCCTCACCGCCATCGACACCACCCTGCCCAAGGGCCTAGCCGCGAAGTTCGCCGGCATCCCATACTGCTCGGAGGCCCAGATCGCCCAGGCGCAGGCAAGGAGCAACCCCAACCAGGGTGCCCTGGAGAAGGCAAGCCCCAGCTGCCCCGCCGCCTCTGAAGTCGGCACCGTCGAGGTGGGAGCGGGCTCAGGCCCCACCCCCCTCTACGTCCAGGGCCACGCCTACCTATCCGGCCCCTACAAAGGCGCCCCCCTCTCCCTGGCGATCATCACCCCCGCGGTAGCCGGCCCCTTCGACCTCGGCGCGGTCCTAGTGCGCACCGCCCTCTACATCAACCCCGAAACCGCCCAGGGCCGGGCGGTGAGCGATCCGCTGCCCTCGATCCTCCAGGGCATCCCCCTCGACATCAGGTCGATCGCCGTGAAGCTCGGCCGTCCCGACTTCACCCTCAACCCGACCAGCTGTGATCCGATGGCGATCGTCGGAGCCGCAACGGCTCTCAGCGGTCAGAGCGCAGCTCTGACCTCTCCCTTCCAGGTCGGAGGCTGCTCGGCTCTGAAGTTCAAGCCGAACCTGAAGATCTCCCTCAAGGGCGGTACCAAGCGCCACCAGTTCCCGGCGCTGAAAGCGGTATTGACCTACCCACAGGGCGGGGCCTACGCCAACATCGCCTCCGCCCAGGTGACCCTGCCCCACGGCGAGTTCTTGGAACAGAGTCACATCGGCACCGTCTGCACCAGGGTGCAGTTCGCCGCCGATGCCTGTCCCAAAGCATCGATCTACGGCAAGGCGAAAGCGATCACGCCATTGCTCGACAAACCGCTCGAAGGCCCGGTCTACCTGCGCTCCTCCAGCCACGAACTGCCGGACCTGGTCGCATCCCTTAACGGCCAGATCAACGTCGTCCTCGCAGGACGCGTGGACACCGGCAAGGGCGGCGGCATCCGCAACACCTTCGAAGCGGTCCCCGACGCCCCGGTCTCCAAGTTCGTGCTTGAAATGAAAGGCGGCAAGAAGGGGCTCTTGGTCAACTCCGAAGACATCTGCCGCAAGACTCAGAAGGCGAGTGTCTCCTTCACCGCCCAGAACGGAGCGGCCCTGGCGCTGACCCCGACGATCGCCAACAGCTGCGGGGGGAAGGCGAAGAAGAAGAGTGCGAAGAACGGGTTGGGCGGCAAGAAGGGGCACGGGGGGAAGAAGTAGTCGCCGCTCCCCTGTTGCCCGTCCGGGCTACCGTGACGGCAGAGTTGATTTGACCTGTCCCGACCCCACCCTCCGAAGGACGCTCTGATCCCGCCCGAGGAAGACGACGGCAGGCGCCTGCCGTCTGGGGCTCACGGGATCCCGGCTGATGTCGTCGCTCGCAACCAGCGGGAACGGCTGGTCGCGGCTGTCGCCGAGGCCTGCGCAGAGGAAGGGTACGCGGAGATGTCCGTCGCCGACCTCACGCGCCGGGCGGGCATTTCCACTGCGACCTTCTACAAGCTCTTCTCCGGCAAGCTGGAGTGCGCGCTGGAGGCGCACCGGGAGCTCTTCGGGCGGCTGCTGGAGGAGGTCGACCGGGCTTGCCTGGGGGAGGAGGAGCGATCGGCCAAGCTCGTTGCCGGGATTCACACCGTCCTCGCGCTGTTCGCGGGCGACCCGCCGACTGCGCGGTTGCTGACGATCGAGGTGATGGCGCTGGGCCCGGCCGGAGCCGAGCGCAACGACGCGGCGATCGAGACCCTGGCGGCGCGGCTGCGGGCGGGCCTCGAGGAGGAGGGCGATCCGCAGCGTCCCGATGCCGAGTGGACCCTCGTCGCCGGTGCCGCGATGCTGATCGGCAAGCGCGTCATGGCCGGTGAAGCCGCGGCGCTCCCCGCGCTTGAGGATGAGCTGGTGGCGATGTTGGTCCCGCTGAGCTGACGCTTTCCGCTCGAAGTTGGCCCACCTTTTTCACGTCTCGGGTGTAACACGTACACTCCGGCCTGAGACAATAAGTTTCATGTTCGGCCATCGCGACATCCTTCAAGAGCTTCTTCGCAGGCAGCGGGAAGAGTCCGGGGAACGCAAGAAGGAATCCAGGGAACGCAAGGAAGAGTTCAGGCATCTCCTGGAGGAATCCGAGCGGCGTTCGGAGGAAACGCGGGAGTTCAACCGCGAGATTCTTCTGCGCAACGAGAAGGTCTACACCTCGATGATCGCTCAGCTCGAAGAAAACACGGCGCAGACCCGAGCGAACACGAAAGCGGTGCTCAGCATGCTCGATCGTTTCAATGGCTCGGGTGGGATTGCTGCGTAGCCCTTGAATCTGCCGGGTCGATATACGAACATACGTTCGTATGGAGATCGCTTGCGTCCTAGATAGCCGTTTGGGGTCTCCTGCGCGCCCGGGCCTTTCCGGGGGGCTACGGCCCGGGCGCCACTTTCTTCCCGATCCGGTCGAGGCGGCGGAGCGGACCGAGGCGATGGTGCGGCGGCTGGAGGCGATCGGCGCCGCGGTCGAGTCGGAGCGGGCGGGGGAGGCCTTCTTCGCGGTCGACGGCCTCCGGGGGATCCATGGCGGCGATAGTGCCGGGGTCCTAGCGACGGCGCGGGCGGCGCTCGAAGGGCCGCCGCCACGGAGTGGACGGGTTCCGAGTCGCCGCGGTCGCGCCGCTGCCGGTTCCTCACCGCCCACCGGAT
>JGI12053J15887_10001603_pt1 | contig 10636 bp, 10 predicted proteins | sample MedBloCAOM1_O3_FD_15887 | JGI IMG/M metagenome (IMG submission 15887) | reverse complement strand
TTCGGTCCCCGAGCGCTGCTCATTCCAGGCCTGGCGACGATCACGATCGCGCTGGGACTCATGGCGACGACCGACCCGAGCGCCGGGTACTTCCCAAGCGTCTTCGGCGACTATCTGCTGTTCGGAATCGGAGCAGGGACGTCGTTCATGCCCCTGACCACGATCATGATGGCCGAGATTCCGGCCGCGGATGCCGGCATCGCGTCGGGGGTCGGGAATGTCACGATGCAGGTGGGCGGCGCGTTCGGGCTGGCCGCGCTCGGCACGATCTCGGCCGATCACACACAGGCGTTGGTGGCTCAGGGTCTGCCACTGGTCGGGGCGCTTGCCGGCGGTTACCAGCTGGGTTTTTCGATTGCGGCGGCCTGCGTCGCTGCCGGACTGCTNATCGTGCTGCTCGTGCTGCGGTCACCGCGCGGAGTCCNGGTTGGGCAGCAGGTCACCCGGTATGACGATGCGACAGCTGAGGTGGCCGAGGCCGCCTGACGGAATCAGAGGGCGCCGCTCGACGCGGCGCCCTCTACTTTTCGCTTGTAAAAACGGCACGGCGGCGACTCCGCGGTGGTGTGGAAGTTCCAGTGACGGCACCACGTGGTGCCGTCGAACATGCGACAGGTGCCGCACGTGACGCGAGGGTTCTCCACACGCGTCTTCTTCATGTGTTCCTCCGGCCGCTCACCTTCGAACCCGTCTGTCACAGCTGCGAGCGCACGTCCCACAGCTCCGGGTAGAACCGCTTGCCCAGCGTGGTGCGCAGGTACTCCGCGCCGGTGCTCCCCCCGGTGCCCGTCTTGCCTCCAATCTGGCGTTCCACCATCAACACGTGCCGAGCGCGCCAGTGCGCGAACGCCTCGTCGTGGTCGAGCAGCGCCTCACAAAGGTCGAACAGCTCTCCGTACCTTTCTCGGTCTCGGAAGATGTCCAGCAGCGACGGAGATCCCCGGCGCTGCACCAGACGCCGGAAGGCGTCGTCGAGCGTCGGTTCCTCGAGCCGCTTGCGCAGCCGCGCCATCTCCTCCGGCGCAGCATCCAGGCGGGCGAGGTACTTGGGCTCCTTGAGGCCCGAGAGAAACTCGATCTCCCTGAACTGAACAGATTGGAATCCGCTCGCGGGCGACAGCTTCGAGCGAAAGGCCAGGAAATCCTGGGGCGACATCGTCTCGAGGACCTCGATCTGCTCGACCAGCACGCGCTCGATGACGTTGACGCGGCGCAGGTGGTGGCGCGCGAAGAAGATGGCGTCGGCGTCGATGCGGTCTCGGGCGGCCTCGAGCTCGAAGAGCAGTACCTTGAACCACAGCTCGTAGACCTGGTGCGCGACGATGAAGAGCAGCTCGTCGTGCTCGTGGCTCAGCCCGGTCTGAAGCCCCAGCAACTCGGGCACCTTCAGGTAGGTGCCGTACGACAGCCGGCGCCCCTCTTCCCCGAATCGCGAGCCCACTTAGTGCCTGAAGTGACGCTGACCCGTCATCACCATGGCGATCCCGGCTGCGTCCGCAGTGGCGACCACGTCTGCATCCTTGACCGACCCGCCGGGCTGAATGACAGCGGTCACGCCGGCGCGGATGCCCTCTTCGAGTCCATCTGGAAACGGAAAGAACGCGTCAGACGCCATGACCGAGCCGGACGCACGGTCTCCGGCGCGACGTACGGCGATCTGCACCGCTTCGACGCGCGACATCTGACCCGCGCCGACCCCGACCGCAGCTCCTTCCTTGAAGAGCACTACGGCGTTGGACTTCACGTGCTTGACCGCGATCCAGGCATAGCCAAGCTGGGCCCACTCCGACTCGCTCGGACCACGCCTCGTCACCACTTTGAAAGCTGAACGATCAAAACCGGTCCGGTCCCAGTCCTGCACGAGAAAACCCCCTGGGACCGAGCGTACGTCGAAGTCGAAAAGGCCGCCGCGCGGGGGCTCGACAGCGAGCACGATCATCCCCTTGCGCCGAGCGAGGACATCTCTGGCCTCGTCCAGGACCTCGGGGGCGATCACGAGGTGCGTGACAATCTGCACGATCTGCTCGGCGGTCGTCCGATCCAGCGGACGGTTCACGGCCACGATTCCGCCAAACGCCGAGATCTTGTCGCACTCGTAGGCGAGCCTGTACGCCTTGGCGATGTCATCCGCGACCGCCAGGCCGCACGGGTTCATGTGCTTCACGATCGCGACGGCCGGCGGCTCGTAGTCGCGCACGAGCTGATAGGCGGCCGACGCGTCCTGGATGTTGTTGAAGCCGAGGTCCTTGCCCTGCAGCTGCACGGCGCCGCCGAGCCCGCCGGGATTTGGCCCAAACCGATAGAACGCCGCTTTCTGGTGCTCGTTCTCGCCATATTTCAGCGTCTGTGTGAGCACCCCGGCAAAGGTGGTCTCCGGCGGAAAACCGTCAGCTTCCGGTCCACGCAGGTAGGCGGCGACCCACGAGTCGTACGCGGCCGTGTGTGCGAACGCCTCGGCTGCCAGGCGCTTGCGCATCGCCACGTCAAGGGTCCCTTCGTTGAGGGCTCCCAACACATCCGTGTAACGCTCGGGCCTTACGACCACCGCCACCGAATCGTGGTTCTTGGCCGCCGCCCGGATCATCGCCGGCCCGCCGATGTCGATCTGCTCAACCGCCTCCTCGACTGTTACACCGGGGCGCGTGACGGTTTCGATGAACGGGTACAGGTTGCAGCACACGAGGTCGATCTGGCGCAGGCCGTGACGGCGCAGCGCCTCAAGGTGTTCAGGCCGGTCGCGCCGGGCGAGGATGCCGGCGTGCACGCCGGGGTGAAGCGTCTTGATCCGCCCGTCCATCATCTCGGGGTAGCCCGTCAGCTCGCTGACAGGCTGCGCGTCGATCCCCGCATCCAGGATCGCCTGCAGCGTGCTCCCGGTCGCGAAGAGCTCGTAGCCGAGGCGGTGCAGCCCGCGCGCGAACCCGGCAAGGCCCGCCTTGTCGCTGACCGACAGTAGAGCTCTAGCTGTCATTTGGCCGCGGGCCCGGCACGAGCCTGACCTCCATCAATCGGATGGCCTGGGGCAGGATCCGGTGCTCGGCCTCGTGCACACGCTGGCGAAGAGTCTCCACCGAATCTCCCTCGAGGATGGGGACCGCTTCCTGAAGCAGGATCGGTCCCGCGTCCAGGCTCGCGGTCACGATGTGCACGGTGGCGCCGGTCACCTTGGTCCCGCTGCCGAGGGCTTGTTCCACCGCGTCCATGCCCCCACCAAACTCCGGCAGCAGCGATGGATGGACGTTGATGATCCGGCCTTCGAACGCTTCGAGAAAAGCCTGGGAATGAACGCGGTCGTAGCCCGCGTCGATGACCAGCTCGACGCCGTGCTCCCGAAAGAAATCGCGCATGGCGGCGTCGCGATCCTCCACGGAGGCGAAGCCTCTTTGCGACAGCTCGCCGACTGGGATTCCTTGGTCACGGGCAAAAATGGCCGCGCTGCATGACGGTCGATTGGTCGCGACCGCCACCACGCTGAACCCACGCTCCACGAGGTTGCGCAGGTTGGATCCCTTCCCGGAGACGGCGACGCCCAGCTTCAGCGGATGACCACCCGATCTGGTCCCGCCTGGTGGACGACCTCTCCGACTACCGTCGCGCCGGCCGGCACGCTGGATGGACTCATCACCAGGATCATGCCAAGGCCCATGTTGAACGTGCCGTTCATCTCGTCGTCAGCGATGCGTCCCCGCTTGCGGATGAGCCCAAAGATCGAGGGCGCCTCCCATGACGCCTTGTTGAGATGTGCACCCAGGCCGTCCGGAAGGCAGCGGGGAAGATTCCCCAGGATGCCTCCGCCGGTGATGTGAGCCGCTCCTTTCCAGTGCATGCGGCCCAGGTCCTCGAGATAAGAGGTGTGCGGTTCGAGTAGCACGTCGCCCAGAGGACGCCCCAGTTCGGGATACACACGGCTCAGAGGCACGTCCTCGAACACCTTGCGCACGAGCGAGTAGCCGTTGGTGTGAAGGCCGCTCGACCGAAGTCCGACGAGCACGTCGCCCGCCTTGATCTGCTCACGCTTCACGCCCGGTTCGACCAGTCCGACGATGAACCCGGCGAGGTCGTAGTCGCCAAGGGCGTACACGCCCGGCATCTCCGCCGTCTCTCCGCCCAGCAGCGCACATCCGGTCGCGCTGCACGCTTGCGTCATGCCCTCGATCAGCTGCGTGAACACATCTGGATCGAGGCGGCCGGTGGCGAAGTAGTCGAGAAAGAAAAGGGGTCGGGCGCCTGCGGTGGCGATGTCGTTGACGCAGTGATTCACGATGTCGATGCCGATCCCGCGGTGCGACCCGGCGGCGATTGCGACCTTGATCTTGGTCCCAACGCCGTCGGCGCTGGATGCAAGGTGGCCGCCGCCGGGCAGCGTGTACAGCCCAGCGAAGGGGCCCACGCCCACGGCCACGTCCTTGCCGTGCGTCGCGGCGATCAGCGGCTTCACCCGCTCCAGCGCACGCTCGTAAGCCGCGATATCGACCCCGGCCGCGGCGTACGAAAGGCCTTCGGCGCCCATCAGGCCTTGGTCAGCAGTGGAGATGGAGGTCCGGCAATGTGGTCGGACTTCAGGGGCAGCTCGAACTGCATCTTGTCCATCTCAAGCTGCTGCGGCACCGGCACGGGATACGAGCCGTCGAAGCACGCGCGGCAGAACTCCTGCGACGTCCCGCGTCCGATGGCGCGCATCAAGCCCTGGATGGACAGGTACTGGAGGCTGTCGGCGCCGATCTGCTGGCGCACCTCTTCGACTGAGCGGCCGGACGCGATGAGCTCCTTGGTCGAGCCGATGTCGACGCCCATGAAACAGGGGAACCGCATCGGCGGGCTCGATATGCGCATGTGTATCTCGCTGGCGCCGGCGGCTCGCAGGCGCTCGATGATCCGCCGCGACGTGGTGCCGCGGACGATCGAGTCGTCGACGGCGATGAGACGCTTGCCCTTGATCGATCGCGGCAGCGGGTTGAGCTTCAGCATCACGCCCGCTTCCCGAAGCGACTGGTCCGGTTGGATGAAGGTGCGGTTGATGTAGCGGCTCTTCATCAGGGCCTCGCGAAACGGTATCCCCGCGGCCTCTGCGTAGCCGATGGCCGCCGGCGTGCCCGAGTCAGGGAACGCGATCACCATGTCGGCCTCAACCGGAGCTTCCTTGGCCAGCTCGTGCCCCATGCGGATGCGCGCGTCCTCCAGCTCGCAGTTCATGAGGATGGAATCCGGGCGGGCGAAATAGATGAACTCGAAGACGCACATCGCGTGCTTGCTCGAGGTCTGGAAGGTGACGCTGTGGACTCCGTGCTCGTCCATCACCACCATCTCGCCGGGCTGGACCTCGCGGACGAAGGTGGCGTGTACCGTGTCGAGCGCGCATGTCTCCGACGCGATGACATGCGCAGGTTGGCCCGGAAGAGGGATGAATCCGATGCAGAGCGGGCGGAAACCGTACGGGTCTCGCAGCGCGATGAGCTGCGTCGGCGTGATGATGCCGCACGAATAGGCGCCCACAACACGGGCGAAGGTGCGGCGGATGACGTCCTCCCATGTGCGTCCGTGCGTGTGCTCGATGAGCCGGGCCATCACCTCGGTGTCGAGCTCGGTGTCGAAGGTCGCGCCCTCCTCTTCGAGCTGCTTCCGCAGCGCCTCCGAGTTCAGCAGGTTCCCGTTGTGCGCGATCGCACCCGGACCGAGGGTGGGGTGATGGAACGGAAGCGGGTGGGCGTTCTCAGCCCGGCTCGATCCGGTGGTCGAGTAACGGGTGTGTCCTAGGGCAAGGATCGATCCCTCGCCCATGTCCTTGATCTGTGCGGGTGTGAACACCTGCGCCACCAGCCCCATCGCCCGATGCACGCGCACATTGGTGCCATCAGAAACTGCGATGCCCGCCGATTCCTGCCCGCGATGCTGCAGCGAGAAGAGTCCGAAGTAGGTGAGGTTGGCGACATCCACCCCCTGCTTCGAGCAGATCCCAAAGACCCCACACACGTTTAGACCAAGGCTCCTTCCCAAGCTTGACGCATCTCGTCGAGCGAGAGCCGGAACTGCCCCTCGAACTCGAGCGAGTTGCCACCGGCAAGTCCGAGCATCGAAATCTCCACGTGATGGCGCCGCGCCAGCGACTGCAGCTCAGGCATCGCACGCGAGGGCAGGCTGACGATGAAGCGGCTCGGCGACTCGCCGAAGAATGCGGCGTCCAGCCGGAGTGGAGTCTCAGGCCGGATCGCTGGGCAGCGCACTCCGACGCCCCCGAGCAGGCAGCACTCGGCCAGCGCGATCAACATGCCACCATCGGCACAATCGTGAGCCGAGTGGAGGAGCCCGTTCTCCGCCGCCGCGAGCACGAGCCGGTAGACCGCGCGCTCCCGCGCGAGGTCCAGCGCCGGCGGCCGTCCGGCCACCATTCCATGCTCGACCTTCAAATACTCGCTGCCGCCCAGATCGTTGTGACTCGAACCGACGAGCATCACGAAATCGCCCTCGGCGCGAAGCCCCGCGCCCAGCCGCTTGCCGTAGTCCTCGATCACCCCAACCATGCCGACCACCGGAGTCGGGTAGATCGCAGACTCACCTGACGAGTCGTTGTAAAGGCTCACGTTTCCGCTGACGATCGGCAGGTCGAGAGCGCGGCAGGCGTGCGCGAGACCGGCGACCGTCTCCTCCATCTCCCAATAGACCTCCGGCCGGTCGGGGTTGGCGAAGTTCAAGCAGTCGGTCACGGCAAGGGGCTGCGCGCCCGTGGCGACGATGTTTCGCGCTGCTTCGGCCACCGCCAGCTGCGCGCCGAGGTGCGGATCGAGGTGGCAGTAACGCGAGTTGCAGTCGGTCGTGACCGCAAGCCCGATCCGAGTGCCCTTCACCCGCAGCATCGCCGCGTCGCCTCCCGGCGAGATGACCGTCGCCGCGCCGACCATATGGTCGTACCGCCGGAAGATGCCTCGCCGGCTGCTCAGGTTCGGGCTGGCGAGGAGCCGCAGCAGGACGGCGCCAGGGTCGACCACCGGCGGCAGCGCATCCATGTCGAGGCCTGGCGGTTGCTGGGGCGCCACGCCCACGAGCCGCCGGATGGGGGCGCCGTCGGTGAGCAGGCCGACCGGGAGTCGTGCAACCTCGTCGGCACCGTCCACGATGGTCAGGAGGCCGTCATCGGTGACGTGGCCGATCACCGCGGAGGTGAGGTCCCAGGCCTGGAAGATGGCTTCGACCTCGGCCTCACGCCCACGCTCCACNACCACNAGCATCCGCTCCTGGGACTCGGACAGCATCACGTCGTANGGGCTCATCCCACGCTCGCGTCTCGGCACGCGGGCCACGTCGATGCGTGCCCCGGCGCCAGGGACTCGTCCTGCGCATTCCGCGACCGACGACGTGAGGCCGGCCGCGCCGAGATCCTGGATGGCGACCACACCATCGGTGATCGCCAGGTCCATGCACGCCTCGAGCAGGCACTTCTCCAGAAATGGATTGCCGACCTGAACCGCAGGCCTTCTTTCCGAGCTGCTTTCGTCCAGCTCGACCGACGCGAAGGACGCGCCATGGATCCCATCGCGACCGGTATCGGCACCGACCAGCATGAGGCTGTTACCGGTGCCCTCGGCGCGTGCTCGCATCAAGCGATCGACCCGCACCAGGCCCACGCACATCGCGTTGACCAGCGGGTTGTTCGTGTAGCACTCATCGAAATAGACCTCGCCGCCGACGGTCGGGATGCCGATGCAGTTTCCGTAACCGCCGACACCTGCAACCACTCCTTCGACGTGGTGGCTGGACTCCGGCTGCGGCCCAAAGCGCAGCGAGTCGAGCAGCGCGATCGGCCGGGCGCCCATTGCGATGACGTCGCGGATGATGCCCCCAACACCCGTCGCCGCACCCTGGTAAGGCTCGATGGCAGAGGGATGGTTGTGGGATTCGATCTTGAAGACCGCCGCCCAGCCGTGGCCGATGTTCACGGCACCCGCATTCTCACCCGGACCCTGAATCACGGCCGGACCGGTGGACGGCAACCTGCGCAGCAGGGCTTTTGAGCTCTTGTACGAACAGTGCTCCGACCAGAGGACACCGAGCATGCCAAGCTCGACCTCGGTCGGCACACGCTTCAGCTCCTCGACGATGACCCGGTACTCCTCGGGGGTGAGCGCGACCTCTTTGAGCCTGCGCTCGTCGACCATGTCGAGGCTCAAGAAGCCAGCACCTTGATCGCGTTGGCCGCCGCGGAGCGGAAAAGCTTCAGCCCGTCGGTGCCCCCCAGCTCGGCCTCAGCGCACCGCTCCGGGTGCGGCATCATGCCGAGCACGTTGCCGCGTGCGTTGACGATCCCGGCGATGTTGTGCAGCGAGCCGTTCGGGTTGGCGTTGGAGGTAACCCTGCCATCCGCGGCGCAGTACCTGAAGACGACCTGGCCCCGCTGCTCGAGGCGCGACAGGGTGGCCGGGTCGGCGAAATAGCTGCCTTCGCCATGCGAGATCGGGACGCGAATCACCTCGCGGTCTCTGCATTGCGATGTAAACGGCAGGTCTGTGCGCTCGACCACGAGGTTCGTCCACTCGCAGCGGTACTCCACCGATGCGTTGCGGATCAGAGCGCCTGGAAGCAAGCCTGCCTCACACAGGACCTGGAAGCCGTTGCAGATGCCCCACACCAGGCCGCCACGATCGGCGAACTCGCCGACCTTCTCCATCACCGGCGCAAACCTCGCGATCGCGCCCGTACGCAGGTAGTCGCCGTAGGCAAACCCGCCGGGCACGATCACGCAGTCGCAGCCTTTGAGGTCCGCATCCTTGTGCCACAGATACGAAAGCTCGGCGCCGACGACCTGGTCGATCACCCAGCCACAGTCCCGATCCGACCACGTCCCCGGAAATACCACGACACCGAACTTCAACGGCGGCGGTGACCGTCCGTTTCGATCTCGAACCGGTAGTCCTCGATGACGTGATTGGCGAGCAGCTGCTTGCACATCGCCTCGACCCGCTGCCTCGCCTCTTGCTCGCTGGTCGAATCCAGGTTCACCTCGATGTACTTGCCGACCCGCACGCTCGAGACTTCACGGAAGCCGAGCGTCGCGAGGCCCTGCCTGACCGTGATCCCCTGCGGGTCGTTGACGACCGGCTTCGGGGTCACCACGATGCGGGCGATCACTATTCGTTCCTCGGCTTCGGTGGAAACAGCGGCTTGCCGACCAGACGCTGATAGGCGGTGAGATACCGCTCGCGCGTCTGCGCGACCACCTCGCTGGGAAGCTCCGGCGGATCCGACTCCTTGTCCCAGCCGGCGGCGGTCAGCCAGTCGCGGACGAACTGTTTGTCATAAGCCTCGGGCGAGCTCCCCACCTGGTAGGTCGCGGCGTCCCAGTAGCGTGAGCTGTCGGGAGTCATCGCCTCATCGATCAGGATCAGGTCGTCCCCGATCAGGCCGAACTCGAACTTGGTGTCGGCAAGGATCAGACCCCGGCGCAAGGCCAGCTCTGAGCCGAACTTGTAGAGCTCGAGGCTGGCATCGCGAAGCTTCGTGGCCAGCTCGTCGCCGAGCTCCTTTTTCAGCTGGGCGAAGCTGATGTTCTCGTCGTGTCCGCTTTCGGCTTTGGTGGCGGGCGAGAAGATCGGGTAGGCGAGGGCTTCGCTCTGGCGAAGGCCGGGCGGCATCTCCTCGCCGGCGAGGGTGTGCGATTCCTGGTACTCCTTCCATGCGGAGCCGGCGAGGTATCCACGCACCACGCATTCGAAGTCGATGCGCTTCGCCTTGCGGACGATCATGAATCTACCAGCGAGCGTTTCGCGGTGATCCCTGAGCGCCGGAGGCAGGTCGGGCACCATGCCGGAGATGAGGTGGTTCTCCTGGAACGTGTCTGTTTGCGAGAACCAGAAGATGGACAGCTGCGTCAGGACCTTCCCGCGGTCGGGAATGCCGTTCGGCAGGACGTGGTCGAAGGCGGAAAGGCGGTCGGTGGCGACCATCAACAGCTGGTCGGGACCCAGCTCGTAGGTGTCGCGCACCTTTCCGCGCGCAAACAGCTTCAGCGGAAGGTCCGTGTCGACTACCGCCGGTCCTGCGATCAATGCGCCTTCGCTCCCAAACCAAGGCGATCGTATGCAATTTCGGTGTGCTCGAGCCCAACCCAGGGGTCGAACACCGCATCGAGCTTCGTCCCGATACGCGACGTCACATCTTTGTCCTGCTCGAGCAGAGCCCTGAAACCAACCGGGTGCTCGCCCGCGTCTATCTCATTGATGGCTTGCATCGCCGCCCTCTGGACGATCAGGTACGCGTCGTCCCGCGACATGCCACTCTCGACCAGGGCCAGCAGGACGCGCTGCGAGAACACCACCCCGCCGGCGAACTGCAGGTTGCGCAGCATCCGTTCAGGGCGCACCTCCAGCCCGCGCAGCACCTTGGCCATCTCTTGTGCCATGTAGTCGACCGCGGCGCACGCGTCTGGAAAGACGATCCTTTCCGCCGACGAGTGGCTGATGTCGCGTTCGTGCCACAGCGCAGTGTTCTCGAGCGCGGTTACCAGGTGTCCACGCACGACCCGCGCCAGGCCGCACACGCGCTCGGTGAGCACAGGGTTGCGCTTGTGCGGCATGGCCGAGCTGCCCTTCTGCTCCTTGCCAAACGGTTCGAAGGCCTCGCCGATCTCACTCCGCTGAAGATGCCG
>JGI12053J15887_10001601_pt1 | contig 10647 bp, 6 predicted proteins | sample MedBloCAOM1_O3_FD_15887 | JGI IMG/M metagenome (IMG submission 15887) | reverse complement strand
CGCCATCGGCGGGCTCATGAGGTGGGTTCGGCCGCCCGAGCCCTGCCTACCCTCGAAGTTGCGATTGCTGGTGGAGGCGCACCGCTCGCCGGGCGCGAGGATGTCAGGGTTCATGCCCAGGCACATCGAGCAACCTGCATTGCGCCACTCGAAACCTGCCGCCTTGAACACCAGGTCGAGGCCCTCGTCCTCGGCCGCTCTTTTCACCGATGTCGAGCCAGGCACGACCATCGCGCGCACCTTCGAATGGACCTGCCTGCCGGCAATCACGCGCGCCGCGGCGCGCAGGTCCTCGATCCGGGCGTTGGTGCAGGAGCCGATGAAGACCCTGTCGATAGCGATGTCCGCCAGCGGCGTCCCCGGCGCAAGGTCCATATAGCGAAGCGCCCGCTCGTCGGTGTCCGAGTGGGGGATGGGCACGCGACCTGTCACGGGAGCCACCTGGCCCGGGTTCGTGCCCCAGGTCACATGCGGCTCCAGCCGGCTCGCGTCGATTGAGATCTCGTGCTCGAAGACCGAATCGGGATCCGATTGCAGCGTTCGCCAATGATCGAGGGCGGACTCCCAGGCCGCACCACGTGGAGCGTGTGGCCGGCCCTCGAGGTACGTGAATGTGGTGTCGTCAGGCGCGACCATTCCCGCCTTCGCGCCCCACTCGATGCTCATGTTGCACACGGTCATGCGGCCCTCCATGCTCAGGCCGCGAATCGTCGAGCCACGGTACTCCACGAGGTGACCTTGCCCCTGGGAGATGCCGGTGCGGCCGATCAGGCCGAGGACAACATCCTTGGCGGTGACGCCCAAAGGCAGCTCGCCGTCCACTGTCACCGCCAGGTCCCGCAGCCGGTTCTGTGGCAGGCACTGCGTCGCCAGGACCATCTCGACCTCAGACGTGCCGATGCCGAAGGCGAGCGCGCCGAACGCACCATGGGTCGAGGTGTGCGAGTCACCGCAGACGATCAGCATCCCGGGCTGGGTGAGACCCAGCTCGGGGCCGATGACGTGAACGATGCCCTGGCGGCGGCTGCCGACCTGGTGGAGCGGAATGCCTTCGCGCCGGCAGTTCTCCGCGAGAACCTCCATCTGCCGCCGCGAAAGCTCGTCCGCGGCGCGCACCCCGCCTCTCGTGGGGACGTTGTGGTCCATGGTCGCCACGGTGAGGTCGGGCCGTCGCACCTTGCGCCCGGCCAGCAGCAGTCCTTCGAAGGCTTGGGGCGAGGTCACCTCGTGGATCAGGTGGAGGTCCACGTAGAGAAGATCCGGCTCTTCAGGCACGGAACGGACAACGTGCGCGTCCCAGAGCTTTTGGGCGAGCGTGCGCGCCGTCGGGTGGGGGGCTTGCGGCCTGGAGTTCTTGACCTTGGGCATGGGCGGGAGCCCCACTCTACCGGCCCCCGAGCGGCTCTGTCCGTTGCGCCGGTTCAAAGGCAGGGCCGGAGAATTTGTGTCTTACGCACAACTGAAAGGCGTCCAGCTTCGTTACTATGCGAGATCCACATGGTTGCCAACGCCCGCGTACTCGTAGTCCTGCTTGGGATCCTGGGCCTTATTGGCCTCGGCCGAACGGGGGCGCGCGCGACCTAGTCAGAAGAGTCAAATCGCAAAAGCCCCCGACCGAAAGGCGGGGGCTTTCTTGTTTAAGGAGAGAAAATGCCGAGTCACGCCCCGCTCCCCAACCCTCCCCCCGAACGGGGCGAGGGAGGTTTGATGTGACCGGAGCGGACATGGTGCTGGAGGCGCTGGAGCAGGAGGGCGTCGACCTCATCTTCGGCTATCCCGGCGGGGCCAACCTGCCGATCTACCAGCGCCTGCCCGATCACCCGAGGCTCAAGCACATCCTGGTTCGTCACGAGCAGGGCGCGGCGCACATGGCCGACGGCTACGCACGCGCCTCCGGACGTCCTGGTGTCGTCTTCGCAACCTCCGGCCCTGGCGCCCTGAACCTGGTGACCGGACTGTGCACCGCCTACATGGACTCGGTGCCGATGATCGCCATCACCGGCCAGGTGAACAGCGCCCAGGTCGGGCGGGACGCCTTCCAGGAGTCGGACGTCATCGGCGCCACGAGCTCGGTGACCAAGCACAGCTACCTGGTCACCAACATCGCGCAGCTTCCTCGCGTGATCCACGAGGCTTTCCATATCGCCACCACAGGACGGCCCGGCCCGGTCCTGATCGATATCTGCAAAGACGTCCAGATGGCTGAGGCCGAGCCGCGTCCGCGAGAGCAAATCGATATCCCCGGCTACCAGCTGAACGGCCACGTCAAGCTCGACCAAGCGCAGAAAGCGGCGATGGCTCTCACCCGCGCAGAGCGCCCTGTCATCCTTGCCGGCCACGGCGTCCTCCTCAGCCACGCGGAGCAGGCGCTGCTCGACCTGGCGGAGAAGGCAGGAACGCCGGTGGGCACCACGCTGCTGGGCATCGGCGGCTTTCCGGTCAACCACCCCCTCTCGCTGCACATGACCGGCTTCATGGGCACAGGGTGGTGCCTCAAGGCGGTGCAGAACGCCGACGTCTTGATGATGGTCGGCATGCGCGTCGACGACCGCGTGACAGCGCGCCTCGCCGACTTCGCGCCGAAAGCGGAGACCTTGATCCACGTCGACATCGACGGCTCCGAGATGGGCAAGAACGTGAGGCCGCACATCGAGCTGGTCGCAGACGCGCGCAATGCGCTGGAGGCCATGCTGCCGCACATCGACACCCTCGACGAGGGTCGGGGGCGCTGGCTGGCTCAGATCGACGCCTGGCGCGAGGAGCACCCACTCCGCTATACGCACTCGAACGGTCACCTGCAGCCGCAGGACGTCCTCATCGACATGTACAAGCGCTGCCGCAGCGAAGCCGTGGTCGTTGCGGACGTCGGCCAGAACCAGATCTGGGCGGCCCTATGGTGGAACTACAACCGACCCGGGCTTTTCATCAGCTCGGGCGGTGCGGGAACGATGGGCTTCGCCCTGCCCGCCGCGATCGGAGCCAAGTTCGCACTGCCCGACGTGCCTGTGTGGTGCGTCGCCGGCGAAGGCGGCTTCGTCATGACTGCGCAGGAGCTGTCGGTGGCCGTCGAGCACAAGCTCGACATCAAGATCGTCCTCCTCAACAACTTTTCGCTTGGCATGGTCAGGCAGTTCCAGGACGACTTCTATGGCGGCGTGCGTTCGCAGGTCGACCTCACCCACATGCCTGACTTCGTGAAGCTGGCCGATGCCTACGGGCTGCCGGCTGTCCGCGTCGATAAGCTCTCAGACGTCGGCCCCGCCCTGGACGCGGCCGAGCGTACGAAGGGCCCATTCCTCATCGACTTCCGCATCGACCCCGAGGCCAACGTCTATCCGATCGTGCCGCTAGGCAAGAGCCTTAACGACTTCTGGGAGGCACCAGTCGGTGAGTGACCCCCACGCGCCAGGGTCGCCCCACGACCGCGACGCGGGGGCCCCAAAGCAACCGGTGCCGACCTCCCCGCAAGGTGGGGAGGAGCGAGTGCGGGTCCTGTCGGTGCTCGTGGAGGACAACTCCAACACTCTGAGCAAGGTCTCAGGGCTGATCCGCCGGCGGGGCTTTCACGTTCGGGCGATCTCGATCGGCGCCAGCCCGGAGCCGGGCCGATTTCGCATGACGCTCGAGGTGGACGCTGGGCATGCCGAGGCCGACCAGGTCCTCAAGCAGCTCGAGCGCCTTGTCGACGTGGTCGAGGTCGAGGACCTCACAGACCACGACATCCACAGTCGGGAGCTGGTGGTGGCGCGCGTCGGTGCCTCCGAGGTATCCAAGCTCGTCAGTAAGGGTGCAAGGGTGTTGGACTCGAGCCCCACCTGGACGACAGTCGAATTTGCGGGGGAGGGCGACGAGGTCGAAGGCTTCGTCGAAGAGTTGAGGCGTCATGGAATTCTCGACGTGGTCCGATCGGGCCCCGTCGTCATGAGGAGGACAGCGTGAGTTCGATAAGGCCGCCGGCGCAGAAAGCTGAACGCGTATTCATCCTGGACACCACCCTGCGCGATGGTGAGGGCTCACCCGGATTCCACCTGGACGCCAACTCGAAGGTTCGGATCGCGCGCCAGCTGGAGAAGCTTGGCGTTGACGTCATCGAGGCCGGCTTCCCGATTTCCTCCCGCGGCGACTTCGAAGCCTGTCGCCGCATCGCGCGAGAGATCCGAGGCACTGGCGTCACAGCCCTGGCGCGGGCTGTACGCGAGGACATCGATGCGGTTTGGGCCGCCATCAAGGAAGCCGAAACGCCACAGATCCACATCGTCCTCTCGGTCTCCGATGTGCACATCGACCGCAAGCTTGGCAAGACGCGTGCCGAAGTTTTGAAGCAGGGGGCCGAGATGGTCGCCTACGCGCGCACTTTGTGCGAGCGCGTCGAGTACTCGCCGGAGGATGCCGGTCGAGCAGACCCGGAATACCTGCTTGAAACCGTCGAGACGATGATCGACGCGGGCGCGACGGTGATCAACATCCCGGATACCACCGGCTACTGCCTGCCTGGAGAGTTTGGGGCGCTGGTGCATCGGCTGATCGCCGATGCCCGAGGCGCGGACAAGGTCCTCTTCTCAGTTCACTGCCACAACGACCTCGGGCTGGCCACCGCCAACGCGCTTGCCGCCCTCACGGCCGGCGCACGGCGCGTCGAATGCACTGTCAACGGGATCGGCGAGCGTGCAGGCAACACCTCGCTTGAAGAGATCGTGATGCTGCTTCGGGTCCGGCAGTCGAGGCTCGGGCTCACGTGCGGCGTCGACCCGACTGAGATAACGCGGTCTTCAAGGTTGGTCGCTGAGCTGACCGGTACGCCGGTGCAGCCGAACAAGGCTGTCGTCGGCGCGAATGCATTCGCCCACTCGGCCGGCGTCCACCAGGACGGCATCCTCAAGGACCACTTGAACTACGAGATCATGAAGCCCGAGGACGTCGGACTTTCGGACTCGAAGATCGTCCTGACTGCCCGCTCCGGCCGTCATGCGTTTCATCACCGCCTCGGCCGTCTTGGAATCGTGCTGTCAGAAGCCGAGACGCAGGCCGCCTGGAAACGTTTCAAGGAGGTCGCCGACACCAAGCGTGAGGTGACCGACGAGGACCTGCGCAAGATCGTCACCGCCCCGGACACCGGCGGCTTCGCCGACCAGTCCAATGACCATAACCACGTCGCGGACACGCTTCGTCATTTGATCTTCGGCTAGAGGCCCCGCCTAGAGTAGGTGTTCCCTCCGGCCCTGCGCGCCGCCTCCCCATACCGACGGCACGGGGAGGAGCTCGGTCCGCGTACCGCCGACCTGGTGCGCAGGCCGCGGCGGGGAAGCACTCTGACCGCGGGCCTGCGCACCGGAAGGCGATGCGCCGAATCTCACGATTTCAATCTAAAAGTAGCTTAATGGACCTGTTAACTCTAGCCTTTACGTGGGCGTGCGTCAGTTCGCGCCGCCTGGGAGGTGAGAGAGATGCGCAGGTTCGGGTATGTCTTCACGCTGGCAACCCTGGCCGCCACCCTGATGGTCCTGTTCGCGGGTATGACCGCGTTCGCCGATGGATGGCCACCGGTTTTTAAGTAGAGCTGAGTCCGGCGCGGTGCTGTCTGTGCTCCCGGCGCGCTTGTCGCGTCAGATGCCATTTTGTCCCATGGCGCCGTTAAGTAAATTCGGCTAAGCTCCCAAACGTGATTGAGCCCGGCGACGACCGGCGTACGGTTGCGCCCGATCGAGGGGACGCCACTCGGCGACCTGGACGTCGACGTCTCCCTGGGGTCGATCTCAGGCCGGGAGCTGTAAAACTCGCGCGCAAGGAAGCCGGTCTCAGCCTCGCACAGGTTGGCAAGGGCCATGTGACGGCGCCGGCGATCTACCTGATCGAGACCGGGCGAACCCGGCCGTCCCTTCCGACCCTGGAGCACATCGCCCGCAAGACGGGCAAGTCTGTCGAGTTCTTCCTCGCCGACCAGAGCGGAAACACGGACGAGACCAAGACGGGGTTGATCGAGCTGGAGGCGAAAGTCGCCGAGGGCCGTTATGAGGATGCGATCGCGCTGGGCGAGCAGCTGCTGAACCTCGGTTCATCAGCTCACCGTCTGGGGCACATTCGCTACCTGGTCGCCCAGGCGCACTTGCAGCTCGGCAAGCCGGACGCGGCGGGGGCGTTGCTTCGCGAAGCCCATGCGCATTTCGAGTCGGTGGACGACGCCCTGATGCTCGCCGAGTGTTTGGGGTCGGAAGCCATGGTTGCCTATCTCACCCAGAAGCCGGAAGCCCTCGACCTGGCTGAGCGTGCCCTGGCCATCTGCCGCCGGCTGACGCACGTGCCCGACGCGACGCACGCCAGGTTGCTCTCGATAGTCGCCACCGTCCACGTCGCCAACCGGGATTGGGACAATGCGATCAGGCTGTACGAGGAAGCCATCGAGGCCGCGGGCTCGCTGTTCGACCTGGGCCGGATGGCCAAGATGTACAGCGGACTAAGCCTGGCCTACCGCGAGACAGGACACGTCGATGCTGCCGTCAAGTACGCCGGTCGGTCCATCGCGCTGCTCGAGGTCCTGCGGGACCGCGTTTCGCTGGCCCGGGCGGAGAACAACCTCGGCTTGATCTTGCTGGCCCAGGGAGACCGCGCGGCTGCGCACAAGCATCTTGATCGTTCGCTCGAGCTGGCCGAAGAGGCCAATCTCGAGGTCGGCCGCAGCCATGTGCTGATGAGCTTGGCCGAGCTCAGTCTCATGCAGGGCAACGCGCAGTCTGCCCGCCAATTCGCGGAACAAGCACTGGCGATGGCCGAGCGAATGCACGAAGCCGCCAACGTCGCCGAGGCGCACGTCTGGCTGGGACGAATTGCAGACGAGGTCGGCGATGACGCGCTGGCCGACATCGAGTTCGGAATTGCGATTCGTGGCCTGACGGAGGTCGGCGTCGAAGAGCGCCTGCTGCGGTGCCACGGAATCTATGCCGAGATCCTCGAGAAGCGCGGTGAGCTGAAGAGAGCCTACGAGCACATGAAGAAGGCATTCTCAGCCAGCCGCCCCGGGCTGCTGCAGCCGGCGACGGAAGAAACCGAGGAACGCGCCTCCTTAGCCTAGTTCGGAGTCTTTGACCCCAATCGACGATGCGCTGACGGGTGCTAACGTTGGTTTGCGGCTCGACCATTGAGTCGTGAAAAGCTAGGGAGGTAAGTCCGGCTGGCCAGGTCGCTGCGCAATTCGAAGGTTTCGCTTGCAGCCGACACCGTCATCGCCGACTACCGCCTGGCCTACAGCAGCCGCCGGGCGAGCATCATCGGTCGCGCGGAGGTGCTTCGCGGCAATGCAACGTTCGGGATCTTCGGCGACGGCAAGGAGATTGCACAGCTGGCGATGGCCAAGGCTTTCCGTCCAGGAGATTGGCGCGCCGGCTACTACCGCGACCAGACCTTCATGTGGGCGACCCGTATGTCGAACATCCGCGCTTTCTTCTCCCAGCTCTACGGCAACGCGAACGTCGACGCCGACCCGGCGTCGGGCGGCCGCCAGATGGGCAATCACTTCGCGACGCGGTTCCTGGATGAACGGGGCGAGTTCCAGCGATCGGTCGACATGCCGAACTCCAGCGCGGACGTATCGAACGTCGCCGGCTGGATGCCGCGACTCGTCGGCCTCGCATATGCATCCAAGCTCTACCGCGACAACCCACAGCTGAAAGCGGCGCAGGACGGTTTTTCGGTGGACGGCAACGAGGTCGCGTTCGGCACCATCGGAGACGCTGCCACGAGCGAGGGCCCGTTCTGGGAAGCGGTGAATGCGATCGGCGTCCTGCAGGTGCCCGTCGCTCTTTCGGTTTGGGACGACGGCTATGGCATCTCCGTGCCGATCACGGCCGAGACCACAAAGGCATCGATCTCGGACGTCCTGCGCGGCTTCATCCCTGACGACCGGCCCGGCATCGATATCCACGTCGTCCCTGGCTGGGACTATCCGGCGCTTGTCGACGCCTATGTGAAAGGCGTCGAGCGAATCCGGCGAGAGCACAAGCCCGCGATCTTTCACATCACAGAGGTGACACAGCCGCAGGGCCACTCCACCAGCGGCAGCCACGAGCGCTACAAGTCAAAGGAACGGCTCCGGTTCGAAAAGGAGTTCGACTGCATCGCGCGAATGCGGGACTGGATCATCGAATCCGGGATAGCCAGCGAGTCGCAGCTAGAGGGCTGGGAAACTGCTGACAAGGAAGCTGTCGAGGCGGCCCGCGACCTCGCGTGGGAGGCGTTCCAGTCCCCGATCCGCGACGAGCGCGACCGCCTGGTCGCCATCCTCAACCGCTTCGATTCGTCGGAGGTCGCCGACCTGTCGGCCACGCTGGCCGAGGCCTCAAAGGTGACACGGTCACTGGTGATGTCCACCGCTGCGAAGGCCCTCACCGAGCTGCGCGGCAGCGACTCGCCGGAAAGAACGGAGCTCACTCGGTTCGCGGAGGCCTACCAGGGCGAGAACGTGGAGCGGTACAACTCACACGTCTACAGCAGCTCGGCAGACTCGCCGTTGAATGTGCCTGCGGTGCCTGCCGAATTCTCAGACAAGTCGCCGACGGTTGACGGAAGGCAGGTTCTTCTTCGCAACTTCGACGCCAACTTCGCGCGGGACCCGCGGCTCTTCGTCATCGGTGAGGACGTCGGCAAGCTTGGAGATGTGAACCTCGTTTTCGAGGGATTGCAGGCAAAGTACGGTGACCTGCGGGTCACCGACACGGGCATACGCGAGGCGACCATACTCGGCCAGTCGATCGGGTCGGCGATGCGCGGCCTGCGCCCGATCTGCGACATCCAGTACCTGGACTACTTTCTATATGCGCTGCAAACGGCATCGGATGACCTGGCGACCATGCACTGGCGTACGGTCGGAGGCCAGAAGGCGCCCGTCGTCATCCGCACCAAGGGCCATCGTCTTGTCGGTATCTGGCATTCGGGCTCCCCGATGGCGGTCGTGCTCAACGCACTGCAGGGCATCTACGTGGCAGTGCCGCGCAACATGACTCAGGCTGCAGGTTTCTACAACACTCTGTTCCGCGGTGACAACCCCGGACTCGTGATCGAGGTCCTCAATGGCTACCGGCTCAAGGAGCGTGTGCCTGACAACATCGGAGAGTTCACGGTTCCGCTGGGCGTGCCCGAGGTACTGCGCGAGGGATCGGACGTGACAGTGGTGACATACGGCGCGTGCTGCGCGATCGCTCTCGAGGCCGCGAAGTCTCTTCATGATCTCGGGGTCTCATGCGAGGTCATCGACGTACAGACGCTCAATCCGTTCGACCTCGACCACACCATCGTCCGCTCGGTGGAGAGGACGCACGCCGTTCTGTTCCTCGATGAGGACATGCCGGGTGGAGCGTCGGCATTCATGATGCAGAAGGTGCTGGAGGTGCAACAGGGTTGGTGGCACCTCGACTCGGCGCCGCGGACCCTTGCCGCATCGCCAAACCGACCCGCGTACGGGCCCGATGGAGACTACTTCACGAAGCCGAATCGCGAGAGCATCGTCAATGCCGTGTACGCGATGGTCCGCGAGCGTCAGCCCTGGCGCTTCCCGGAGCTCTGATCAGGGCTCGTCAGGTAGGTAGTTCATTACCGCGAGCGCAGGCGCTCGGTTCAGCATGGCCACTCCCTCCAGCAAAAAGCCGATGTAGCCGGCCGCGCCTTCGTGGGTGCGAGGCGGGATCATCCTGCGTGGCACTCGCACCTCGCGAGCGGCCGTGCCTTCAGGAAGCCCGCCGAGGTTGCGTGCCTTGCGCAGTCCGGCGTCCAATCCGCCTAGCTCGTCCACGAGCTTTCTCTCGAGTGCCTGGCTGCCGGTCCACACCCTTCCGGCTGCGATCGGGTGCAGCTCCTCACGCGCCAAGCCGCGGGCGCGCCCCACGACGTCGAGGAAGAGGTCGTAGATCCTGTCGATCTCACCCTTGACGATCTGGCGCTCCTCTTTTGAGTAGGCGCTCTCGTCGCTGCCGATCGAAACGTGCTTGCCGAATGCGATGGTTTCGCGATTGACGTGAAGCTTCGCCCACAAGCCACCTGTGACGAACTTGCCGCTGAGCACGCCGATCGAGCCGGTCAGCGTGCCTGGCCGCGCCACGATCCAGCGCCCGGGGGTCGCCACCCAGTAACCGCCGGAGGCGGCGACCGGCCCCATGACAACCACGAGTGGCTTGCGCGCATTGATCCGGTCGAGAGCCTGGCGCATCGCCTCGGACGCGGTGGCGGAGCCGCCCCGCGAGTTGACGTAAAGGACGGCCGCCGCTGCTCGCTTGTCGGCAGCTACCTGGCGCGCGAGCTGGACGACTGAAAGGTCGCCTGCGCGCGCGTCACCGAAGATGGGGATGTCGATCGGGGGCTTCACGGGCAGGCGACTCGAGCGCCCGTCGACAATCGTCCCGTCGATGCGAAGGATGGCAACGTATTTGCCGCGGTCGAGAGTTGGCGGCGGGGTCCGCAGCTTCCTCTTCGCTTGATCCCAGGTCGCGATCAGGACGCGCGAGCCGCGAGCCAGATGGGTGGGGAGATCCTCTTCTGCCGTGATGCCGTCCACCACGTGCTTCTCGAGAGCCGCATCGTCGGAGTAGGGGGAGTCGTCGACCAGCGCCTTCGCAGCCGTTGCATCCACTCCGCGGCTGGTGGCGACGGCCGCGAGGAGCTCCT
>JGI12053J15887_10001600_pt1 | contig 10647 bp, 8 predicted proteins | sample MedBloCAOM1_O3_FD_15887 | JGI IMG/M metagenome (IMG submission 15887) | reverse complement strand
GCTGCGGGGTCCCATTTGAGGATGTACCGTGGGTGGTACACACTAGCGCGTCAGATCAGGGGGCAGTATGAGCGCCAGGCGACCGCCGGTCGAATACAGCGAAGCAACACCTGAAGTGCGGGAGATCTACGACGACATCATGGCGACCCGCAAGACCGACTGGATCAACAATTTCTGGAAGGTCCTGGCGCACGACCCGCGGACCCTCAAGCGTATCTGGAGCAACATCAAGGAAGTCATGGGTCCCGGAGCGCTCGATCCGTTGACCAAGGAGCTCCTGTACGTCGCGGTNAGCGCCTCGAACGGCTGCCGGTACTGTATAGCTTCGCACGGCGCCGCGGCGCGCANCAAGGGCATGACGGAGGCCCAGTATNCCGAGCTGCTCGCGATTGTCGGCCTGGCAAACGAAACCAACCGTCTCGTCATCGCGCTCGACGTAGCTGTCGACCCGCAGTTTCTCTGAGGGAGGATACATTCATGGGCGTCGCCGACTTCAAGAGCGTGAGCCACCATCGCTGGGATCGCATTCCGGAGGAGCCACTTAAAGGCACGATCACGCGGCGCCTGGTCACAGGCGAGCGGATGATGATCGCGCACGTGTACCTGAAAAAGGGTGACGACGTTCCGCGCCACTCGCACGAGAACGAGCAGCTGACCTACATACTCCAGGGCGCGCTGCAGTTCTGGTTTGGTGCGAATGACGAGCGCGAGCTGACCGTGCGCGCGGGCGAGGTGCTCGTCATTCCGTCGAACGTGCCGCACCGTGCTTTGGCGCTCGAGGACACCCTCGATGTGGACGTATTCAGCCCACCGCGGCAGGACTGGCTGGCCGGCACCGACGCCTACCTGAGGAGTTGAAGTGAATCTTGGATTGGAAGGGCGTCGAGCGCTCGTAATGGGCGGCTCGCGCGGGCTCGGCAAAGCCATTGCACAGGCGCTCGTTGCGGAGGGCGCGCGCGTGGCGATCTGTGCTCGTAACGCCGAACGTCTCGCCGCGACCGCCGTCCAGCTCGGCGTAGAGGGAATCGTCTGCGACCTGTCGACGCCTGGCGCTGCTGCGGCCCTTATCCGTGAGACGGAGAAGCGCATTGGGCAGCTGGACGTTCTGGTCGTCAATACCGGGGGACCCCCGCCGGGGCTGTTCGTTGACTTGTCGGATGCCGCATGGCGAGACGCCTTTGAAGGCTTATGGATGAGCAGCGTCGGCGCCATTCGCAGCGCGCTTCCCGGGATGCGTGCGCGGCGTTGGGGGCGAGTAATCCTGATCACGTCAATCGCCGCGCGAGAGCCGGTAGCCAAATTGATGCTGTCCAACTCACTGCGTGCGGGCTTGCATGGTCTCGTCAATGCGCTTAGCCGGGAAGTTTCCGGGGACCAGGTCACCGTCAATGCGATCATGCCGGGATACACACTGACCGAGCGACTCCAGGAACTGCAGCTCGATGCAACCAAGCTGACCGCTGAGATTCCGGCCGGCAGGTTGGGACGCCCGCAGGAGCTTGCCGCGGTGGCGGCGTTCCTGGCGTCGGATCCGGCAGGCTACGTGACCGGCCAGGCCATCGCCTGCGATGGCGGGCTCCTGCAGTCAATTTGAAGTCGTTTGCTCGATCGCGGAGCCCTCAAGTGCCGACGGCCAACTACGTTGTTCGGGATGAAGTCTGGAAATGCCTCGCGGATTTCAGGCTGCCGGGTTCCCTTGGCTTCGGACTGGTAGCCGCACCAGTGATGTACAGCGCGACTTTTGCGGGCGGGCAATGGAAACAGGGCGAGCTGCTGCCGTACGGCCCGATCGAACTAATGCCCGGCGCCCGCGCCCTGCATTTCGCGGAACAGGTATTCGAAGGCATGAAGGCCTACCGGGTTGGTCGCCCGGCTGCGAACCTGTTCCGGGCACGAGATAATTACCTGCGCTTCAAGAGATCCGCCGAACGACTCGCAATGCGGCCAGTACCGCAGGAGCTGTTCCTTGAAGGCATTCACGCGGTGGTCGGGGCTTGCACTGCGCTTGTACCGGACAAGTCCGGCCAGTCGCTGTACGTGCGGCCGTTCCTGTTCGGCACCGAACCGGGGTATGCCGTGCGCGCCTCCGCTAGCGCGCGCTTCATGGTCATCGCGAATCCGTCCGAGGCCTACTCCGCGGGCGCCATGAAGGTTCTGATCGAGCGAGAGCAGGTCAGGGCCGCAGCCGGTGGGCTCGGAACGGTGAAGGCAGGGGCGAACTATGCGGCTTCGTTGCTTGCATCGACGCGGGCCGTCGAACGCGGCTACACGGTCGCTCTGTGGCTCGATCCTACGACGCGGCAGAACATTGAAGAGCTCTCCGGCATGAATCTGTTCGCGGTCATCGGCGACGAACTGCACACGCCGGTTCTCAACGATTCGATTTTGCCTGGAGTGACCCGTGACTCCCTGATCGTGCTGGCGCGTGATTCCGGCTGGCGTGTCATCGAGAGAAGCATGTCCATTGCGGAGCTGCTGCGACAACTCTCGAGCGGCGAGTGCAGTGAGGTATTTGCCTGCGGCACCGCGGCAATCGTTTGCCCGATCAGCGTTATCGGTGATACCGACGGTCGTGAATATCGGCCGGCAGTGATTGACGGTCGGGCGCGTGTGCTACGGGAGCGACTACTTGCGCTCCAGGAGAGGCGGGCGCCCGACCCTTACGGTTGGACGAGTGACGTGATTCCTCTGGTGCCGCCCTGAGCGGCACTGGCGTGTACCAATAAATGTGGCAGAACACCATGAAAAAACGCAACCACTCAGAATCGACGACTAAAGCGGGAGTCATCCTGGCCGGCTTGGCGGCGTGCGCGTCCCCAGCGCTCATGCAGACGGTTGGCGCCCAGCAGGCTGCTGCTTCGACGGAGCCGGCCGGCGGGCTCCAGGAGATCATTGTCACGGCGCAGAAGCGGGCNCAGAACTCACAGGACATCGGCATCGCGCTCTCCGCCGTGACTGGTGAACAGCTGGCCGCGTTGGGTGCAGTCACCGCGAGTGACATCACCAAGACGATGCCCGCGGTCGTGCTAACCCAACCGAACGGGCCGTCATCCTTCAGTCTGTCAATTCGTGGCGTTACGCAAAACGATTTCGCCGATCATCAGGAAAGCCCGGCGGCGATCTACGTCGACGATGTATACGTCAGCCAGATGGCCGGCCTCGCGTTCACGATGTTCGACATGGAGCGTGTCGAGGTATTGCGCGGCCCGCAGGGCACGCTATTTGGTCGCAATGCGACGGGTGGTCTTGCGAATTTCCTGACGCGGCGCCCCACGGACGTCTATAGCGGATTCGCCGAGGGTACTTTTGGCTCGCATAACCTGACGCACATCGAGGGCGCCGTAAGCGGCCCGTTATGGGACGGCGCCGACGGCCGCTTCTCGTTCCAGAGCAATCACTATGACCCGCTGTTCCGGAATATTTCCGGGGGTGCGCCCGACGCCGAGAATGGCAACGACTGGTCGGTGCGTGGACAGTTGCTGCTCAAGGACGTCGCGGGTGGGCAATTGTTGTTCATCGCGCGCGCCAGCCGTGAGGACGTACATGCCGGTTCCTGGGAGGAATACGCGACCAATCCAGGCGCGAACGGCTTCGACACGCTTCTCGGGCCGAACCAGAACGCATACGGTACCTGCAACGGCTGCAATGCCAGCGGCCTGACCAACAGCGGTCCTTTCGTGATCCGTGACAACCGGGCCGGGTTCGCACGGCTGAAGACCGACGGGTTGAGCGGCAAGTACACCGCGACCGTGAGTGGCGCGACGCTGACGGTCATCGCCGATTACGCGGCGCTCAGAAAGGACTACCAGGAGGACTCCGACGCGTCGCCCTTTACGATCTTCCAGTTTTTCAATGGCAGCGATGTTCAGCAGCAGTCGCTCGAGGCACGCCTGAACGCAGGGGATCAGCGGCTCAACTGGACCGCGGGCCTGTACGGGCTGCGAATCGACGGCAAGTACTTCGAGGGCTGGGAAGGGCCCGCGTTCTTCGGCGCCCAGGAATTCAATACTCCGACGAACCCGAATGCCGCCTATGCGAACTTCGACGGGGCGGCAGGTCCGTGGCCGTATGGAAGCTTTCCCTTCTACACGGGCGCTCCGGAGGCTCCAAACGGTGGTCTGCCGGCGACCCGGGCGCCGTATACGCTCCTCACCAAGTCTTATGCCGCGTTCGGTCAGCTGGAGTACCGAATGACGGATTTGATCGGCTTCACTCTTGGCGCGCGCTATACCAAAGACCAGAAGGACTACAACTACACCTGGTTTCCCTTCGAGTACTTTCCGCAAAGCCTGACCGGTCAGACGCTGGCGCTGACGCGCCCGGGCAACGTGACGCTCAATGTGTACGACGCCAGTCGCAGTGACAATCTCTGGAGCGGCAAGGCGCAGGTAGACTTCCACCTGATGCCGGACTTTCTCGCGTACCTCAGCTACAACCGCGGCGTGAAAGGAGGCGGCTTCTCGGCGCCCCTGTTTCCCGCCACGATCAACGATCTGTCGACACTGACATTCAAGCCCGAAACGCTGACCTCCTACGAGATAGGCTTCAAGTCTGAGTATCTGAAGCACACGCTGCGGATAAATGGAGCTGCTTACTACTACGACTATCACGACTACCAGGCGCTGATTTACACGCTTGGCCTGGAGCAGCTCATCGTCAATGCCGACGCCACGCATAAGGGCGCGGAGGGCGAGCTCGAGTGGGCGCCGAACGAGGCGTGGGATCTGGGAATCGGCATCTCCTACGTCGCGGCGATCGTAAACAACGTCGCCGGACGCTGCTGCACGGCGCAGGGCGCGCCCGTGTTCGGCAATTTTGTTCCGGGAAACGCCCCGCGGTGGTCCGGTAACGCGATGGTTCGCTACACGGTGCCCGTCGGTGCGGGCCACCTCGCACTGCAGGTCGACGGCAACTACCTGTCGCGGTTTTGGTTTAATCTTTCCGATGCACCGGCGGTGGAGCAGCCTCCGTTCGGAATCGCAAACGCACGCGTGAACTACACTCCGGCGAGCGGCAAGGTTGAAGTGGGTGTGGCGGTTGAAAATATCGCCGACAAGCATTACGGCGTGATGGGATTCGACAACACGTCGATCAACGGCTTGGCGCAGGTCTATCCCGGCATGCCGCGGTGGTACAAGGCGCACGTAAGCTACAGATTCTAGAAACAACAGGCGGGCGGGGTCGCTGGCTGTACCGGGGGAGAGTGAATGTGAAAAACACACGGGTCGCAGCGCTCAGCGCGATGTGCGCGCTCCTTTACGCAGCGTGCGCGGCGGCCAGCCCTGCCGCGCCAACCGCAGGCCTGAGTGATGTCTACGCCACCCTGGCGACCAAGCGATTCGTCGATCTCACGCACACGTTCGGGCCGAGCACGCCGCACTGGAAGGGCTTCGGCGAGGAGAAAGTGACGACGCTGTACGCGATCAAGAAAGACGGTTTCAAAGTGCAGCAGTTCACTCATGTTGGACAGTGGGGTACCCATATCGACGCGCCGGCGCATTTCCACGAGGGTCTTCGCACCGTCGATCAGATTCCGCCGCAGGAAATGCTGCTGCCGCTCGTCGTAATCGACGTGCATGGCAAGGTTGCCAAGAATCCGGACTACACCTTGACGCTAGAGGACGTGAGCAATTGGGAGGCGAAGCACGGTCGCATTCCGGAGCATGCGTTCGTGGCCATGCGCACCGACTGGGCGAAACGCTGGCCTGACGATGCAGCCATGCAGAACCGCGACGCCGCAGGTGTTGCCCACTATCCCGGCTGGAGCAGGGAGGTTCTGAAACTGCTGTATGAAGACCGCAAGATCACAGCCTCGGGCCATGAGACCACGGATACCGATCCCGGCGTCGCGACGACGCACGATGATTACTCGCTCGAGAGTTACATACTCGGTCTCAACCACTACCAGATCGAGATGCTGGCGAACCTGGATCAGGTCCCCGAGGCCGGTGCGCTCGTCATCGTCACCTGGCCGAAGCCGGATGGCGGTACCGGCTTCCCGGCGCGCGCGTTCGCCATCATCCCGTGAGTGACAGGCGCGTTTCCCAGCCCGCGCAAGGATCTGGCACGGCGCTGTCGCGGCGCCAGGCTTGACAGAACGATCAGCGTGAACAGCCAGCGCTGGTCCTCGGATCTGGGATTCCTGCTCAGCGCCGTCGGAGCCGCCGTCGGCATGGGCAGTATCTGGCGCTTTCCGTATCTGGCAGCCGCCGGGGGCGGATTCGCATTTATCGCGGTATTCGTCCTCGCCTGTCTGGCGTTCGGTGCCCCGGTCTTTATCGCTGAGACAGTGATTGGCCGATGGTCGAGGCACTCCCCGCCACGGGCGGCAGGGGTCATAGCCGGACGCTTTGGGTACTCAGCGCTATGGGACGTCGTCGGTTGGACCGGCTCCATTGCCGGGTTCCTGATCATTTCGTACTACACGATGATCGCCGGCTGGGTGCTCGCATACACATGGTTCTTCCTTTCCGGCAACTACGCTCGTGGAACGCCCGCGGTCGTCGCGAAGTTCCACGCGTTTGTTGCCGATTCACGCGCTGTATCGCTATGGCAGCTGGGATTTTTCGCGCTTGTTGCTGTCATTTCGGCCCGGCAATTGAATCGNGGGGTCGANTGGGCNAACCGCTGGCGTGCGCCGGGGCTGCTCGCGATTCTGCTGGTGCTGGTCGCCTACTCNCTNGCTACCGGAGATGTGGCGCGCGGACTGCGGTTCGCATTTGCNCCGGACCTNAGCCGGCTTACCTCTGTGGTTGTTCTCGGCGCCGTCGGCCAGGCGCTCTTTGCAATGGGCGTGAGCGCCGGCATCATCATCGCCTACGGGGCGTACATGCCCGTCGGCGAGTCTCTGCAGCGCAGCGTAGTGGCCGTTGTCGGTTCGATCTTCGTAGTATCGCTGCTCGCAACCGTGGTCATTTTCCCGCTGATGTTCCACTACGGTCTGAACCCCGCCGAGGGTCCGGAACTGGTCTTTCAGGTTCTGCCGATAGCGTTTGCCGAAATGCCCGGCGGACGCGTCATCGGCACTTTGTTCTTCGCACTTCTCGCGCTGGCGGCATTTACTCCTTCGATTGGCCTCATGGAACCCTGGATTGCGTGGTTGTCGGAGCGCGCCGGCCTGAAGCGCACAACTGCGGCGTGCCTCTGCATGGGCGCTGGCTGGCTGATCGGTCAGGGCTCGGTGCTCTCGTTCGGCCGCTGGACGGACTGGCATCCGCTGAGGTCGATTCCCCACCTGGCAGAATTGAATTTCTTTGCTCTGGTGGATTTTCTGGCTGCCAACCTGCTCATGCCGATATCAGCGCTTCTGGTCAGCGTGTTCATCGGCTGGCGGATGGGGAAACGGATTCCGGAAGGTGAGCTGAGTGGTCTATCCGTCCCGTCACGACGGCTGCTGTTGTTCGCGCTGCGATACGTTTGCCCGGTTGGGATTGCCATCGTGCTCGTTGTAGGATTCTCGAGGTAGGCGAGCAGGGGAGTCGGCCGCACTCGCTCGATAGTGTGGTTATGGGGGGCGTGCACAGAGCAGGCTGTCGAGGAGCACTGCGCACCATGTTGTTCGGCGCCGCCGTGCTCGTGAGTGCGCAACAAATGCGGATGCCGTCACAAAACGGATAACGCGCCGCTCTTGAGACACGGAATTTCCGCGTCTTGTGCACCAGGTCCGCTCCGAAGCCCAACGCGTTCTCAGGTCCGGTGCCGTTTCGTCATAAGATGGCAATCATGTGGTTTTCGATGACCGGATGACTGAGCTTCTCACTGCCCTGCGGTTGCCCGGGTGGTCCGTGGGCGCCCGTCTGCTGCTGATCAACGGCTTGTTGATCGTGGCACTGGTGGGGGTCACCGTGATTGCCTGGCGGGCACTCAGCGCCCAGAGCCGCGCCATGGAGGAGCTGGCGCTGATCAGCAAGGCGGCTCGTTATCATCAGGATGCCGATACGGTCCACGCCAATCTGCGGGCCGACGTCAATGCGGCTCTCGCGAGCAGCACGCTCTCGGCGGATGAGCGCTCGACCGTCGCCGATTCGCTGGCGGAGAACGCCAAAGACCTTCGCCGCGATCTGCTGACGCTGGAGCACTTCGAACTGGCCCCCGATGTGGTCGAGACCGAGACCAGGGTCCGCACCCTGGCCGATACCTTTCTGGCCAGGGCCATGGAAACGGGGCCACTGGCGCTTCGCGACGCTAAGGCGGCTGAAGCGCTGCTGCCGGCCTTTCGGGCAGCCGGCGATGCGTTGGATGCCGGCATGCTCCGGCAGACGGCAGCGTTCACGTCACATATCACCCAGGCCAGCAACGATGCGACCAGTGCCGAAGCGAATGCCAAGCGCTGGCTGATCACGGCCGGCCTTCTCACCAGTGTCGTGGTCGCGATGCTGGTCGCATGGCTGTCGCGCTCCATCCGGTACTCACTGCGCAGGGTTCGCGACGTGGCCGTGACGATCTCCGAGGGCAATCTCGGTGTCCGAAGTGTTGTCGCAAGCCGGGATGAACTCGGACAACTCGGTCACGCGATCAACAACATGGCCGATCGCCTGAATGAAGTCATCGGACGATTGCGGGCTGAGGCGGACCGCGACGCCTTCGGCACCCAACTGGTCGAAGCGCTGGAGATGGCCGACACCGAAGAAGAGGCCTACCGGGTGCTCGCGCGCGCCATGAAGGTGATCTCGCCTGACCTCGCCACCGAGCTGTTGCTGGCCGATTCCAGTCGAGCGCACCTGGAGCGGGCGACACAGCATCCGGATGCGGGTGCCCCGGGGTGTGATGTGGAGTCTCCTTTCAGCTGTATGGCGGTGCGACGGGGCAATCCGGTGATATTTCCCGACAGCGAGGCGCTTAATGCCTGCTCGCGCCTGCGCGGCCGTCCCTGTGGCGCGGTTTCGGCAGTGTGTGTTCCCGTGAGCTTCATGGGACGGGCGCTGGGCGTTTTGCACACCGCGGGGCCCGTGGGCCAGTCCCCGACGACCCGCCAAGTCGCCCAATTGACGACGCTAGGCATTCAGGCCGGAGCCCGGATCGGCACCGTGCGTGCATTCAACAGCACGCAGCGCAGGGCAACGACCGATAATTTGACGGGGTTACCCAACCGCGGCTCCGCTGAAGAGCGGGCGCGGACGCTCAACAGCGAAGGCAGGGCGTTTGCCCTGGTCATAGCGGATCTCGATCATTTTAAACGCCTCAATGATTCGCGGGGACATGGGGCGGGTGATCAGGCGCTGCGGCTCTTTGCGGAAACCGTGCGCCTGAGTTTGCGGGATGGCGACATGGGCGCACGCTGGGGTGGTGAGGAATTTGTTCTGATTCTGCCTCACGCCAGCGCCTTGCAAGCCGAGGAAGTGGTCGATCGGCTTCGCGCCAAACTTGCTGAGAGCCTACTTGCCGGGAACATCCCAGCCTTTACGGCCAGCTTTGGCATCGCCGACACAACAATGAGCCCACGTTTTGAGCAACTGCTGAAAATGGCCGACGAAGCGCTCTATTGCGCGAAGGAGTCCGGTCGGGACCGCGCGATAATTGCGGGCCAGCGTGTGTCCGGGACCGGGGCTACACGTCGTCCGGTAGAGCATCCGGCCGCCCCGGATGTGGGCCTGATAGCCAGCGCCGAATAGCCTTGGCTATGACAGCTGCATTGGCTGCCTAATCGCGGCAATAGCGTCCGGCTCATTTTTGTCATCCGCGTCTTCAGCCACGCACCCGCACGTTTTGACGAGCCAGACGAACACGCGAATGGCCGTGGATAACCGTGGCGACCGGGGCTTAGACTCCAGGGCAGTGCTGCGGGCATGGCTCGCACTTCGAGAGTCGCACTGATTGGCCCGATGCGACCGGGGCTTTAGGATCGTCGCAGGGGGCGGACGAGACCGCAGCGCTGCAGGGGGATGCCTTGGCCGACAGCAACAATGATGCCGCCGCCGGACGGGCGGTGACGACATACCTCGACAACTCCGCGCGCGACGACCGCTTCTCCGGCGGCATACGCCGCATACCGGTGACGACGCCGTACGGCACGTTCCGGGTGTGGACCAGGCGCTTCGGCAACAATCCCGGCATCAAGCTGCTGCTGTTGCACGGCGGCCCGGGTTGCACGCACGAGTACTTCGAGCCCTGCGACTCCTACCTCCCCGAGGCCGGGGTCGAGTTTTACTACTACGATCAGCTCGGCTCCTACTACGCCGACCAGCCGGATATCCCGGAGCTGTGGGAAATTGCCCGCTTCGTGGACGAAGTGGAACAGGTCCGGATAGCGCTCGGGCTCGAGGCAGCGAATTTCTTTCTGCTCGGCCATTCATGGGGCGGGATCCTGGCGCTCGAGTACGCGCTGCGGTATCAGCACCACCTCAAGGGGCTGATCATTTCCAACATGATGGCGAGCATCCCGGCCTACAACGAGTATGCCGAGCGCGTGCTGATGCCGATGATCGATCCGGCGGTGCTTGCGGAAATCAAAGCGCTCGAGGCAGCGAAGGACTACCAGAACGCGCGTTACATGGAGCTGCTGATGCAGCACCACTATGTTCATCACGTCCTGCGTGTGCCACTTGCTGCCTGGCCCGACTCGGTCGAGCGCACTTTCAAGCACCTGAATCCAAAAGTCTACATACCGATGCAGGGTCCGAGCGAGCTGGGCGCGAGCGGCAAGCTCGC
>JGI12053J15887_10001599_pt1 | contig 10648 bp, 11 predicted proteins | sample MedBloCAOM1_O3_FD_15887 | JGI IMG/M metagenome (IMG submission 15887) | reverse complement strand
GTCCTTCACCATGCGCGTCAGGGCAACCCGGGTGGCGCGGTCGGCGATCCCGAACAGCTCGCCGACCTTCACCAAGGCGCTGATCGGAAGCGCCGGGGGGTGGTAGCCGAGCAGCGTGCTCAACGCGACGGACCTCGCGGTAAGCGGGGTGATCGACGGCAGGTGACGGTCAGGGACGGCGGGATACATACGCGAACTCCATCACTTGTCCTACAACACTCGATCGCAATGCGCTCACGCATCGGCAATGCAAACTGGCAATGCAAACTTATGCACTGCACACTCGGCCCATTTCCTTGATACCGCCCGATCCCCGGCATGACGGGTGTGTGGTCGGCCTGGTCGGGCGGCACACCCGACGGCATGGCGCCGGATCACACCAGGTAGACGGTCACGATCAGCGTGGTGACCGCGAGCAACCAGCCGTCGCACACCAACCGCAGCGACAAGGGCGCCCGACGCACCTCCATGAACTGCCACATCACCAACCGCACCTTGACGGCGGCGATGAGCATGATGGCCACCGTCGCCACCTCGGGCGTGACCGAGTTCTTCGAAAGCAGCCAGGTCGATGCGCAGGTGGCCAGCATCAATGCGGCCCACACGATACTGACCGGCTTGCGAAGCAGCTCCACTACTCACCTCACCAGATACAGGAGCGGGAACAGGATGATCCAGAGCAGGTCGACCATGTGCCAGTAGATCGCGCCGCATTCGAGAACGACGGGCCGCTTCGGGTCGAACGACTGGGATCGGGCCTTGAACCACAGCACGGCCAGCACCACATTGCCCGCGACCACATGGAACAGATGAATACCGGTCAGCGTGAAGTAGTACATAAAGAAGTCGTTGGTCAACATGCTGATGCCGGCGTTCAACTTCTCGGTGTACTCGATGCCCTTCGAGACCATGAACGCGAGGCCGCAGAGAAAAGCGCCGCCGATGAAACGCTGCGCCAGCGCAAAACGGGACTTGCGCACGGCGTCGAGCGCGAGCGCGGCAAACCACGAGCTGGTGAGCAGGATGAGCGTGTTGACACCACCGAAATTCGGGTTCATGGCGTGTCGGGACGCTTCGAAGAGGGCGGGGTTGTGGTGCCGGCTGACCATGAAGGACCCGAACAGGACGGCAAAGACCGTCATGTCGGCCATCACGAAGACCCACACGCCTTCGACTCCGGGCAACCGCCGCGTCGGTCCGCCGACCGGCACGAGCTCGGTGCCGGTTTCCGAACTCATCAACGATTCACTCATCGACTCTCTCCGCGAGACGCATCGACACTCTCCCGGCGCGACGTGGTGACCGGTCCTTGCCCGACGACCGATGAGCAATGACGCGGGCAGGGCGGCAGGCACGCATAGCCGTCCGCTCCCGACCGCGCGCGACGCATGCGAACTTCGCTCGCAACACTGTCGAATCGCGCGGAGGGGAGCGGCGACATGCTTGCCAACGGTGGAAAGGTCAGGAAGCGAGAGCCGTCGCCCGAGGGGTCCCGCCATCCACCGAGGGGCCGCTCTCGAACTCGCGCATGCGCCGACGAACATCCTTGATCAAATAGGTGCTCGCAATTATTTCCCAGCACAGCCAGCAGAAGTACGGGAAGTAGTAGCTCATGATGCCATTCCAGGCGAAGGGGCCGGTCTTCAGAACGCCGGTGAGGCTCGCCGGGAAGAAGCTGACCGCGCAGAAGATGGTGAGGTAGCACACCCAGTTCGGCATGAGAGGCGTGGCCTTGTTCTTCCGATCCGCCAGAACTGCCAGGGCGAGCGCCACCATCTGCAACGTGGTGCACGCATACTGCAGGTCGATGATCAGCCAGCCGGTGTCGGTGAGCAGCTGGATCAGCGCAGGGTCCCGCTCGGGCCGGAATGCCGCGATGGCCCAGAAGCAAGCGCTGAACGACACGACCATGACGGTCAGAGCGCCACCGATGAGCTGCAGGTTAGCCAGGACCGGGTACCCGCCCTCGATCTTCGCCATCCGGGTGCTGATATATGAACACCACGGCATGTACAAGCAGACGATGATGAGGGAGACGATGAAGCCCAGACGAATCTCCCCTAGGTTCTGCGAATAACGAGCGGCGAGGTCTGTCGCGCTCAACGCGGGTGACGGATTCGGCAGGTTCTGCCCGATCACCCCCCAGAACAGCACGAAGGTGACCAAGAAGGCGGGCCCACACCAGGCGCTGATGAGCTGGAACCTGAAGCTAGTTTTCTCATCCATGTCTCGCTCCTTTCCGATCTTTTCCGATTGATCGCTGATTGTGCTCGCGAACGCACGAAACAGCATCATGTGATGTGGAAATGTAACATCACCGAGGACAACGTGGCAACACCCCCAAGGAAGGGGCTTCTCGGTGAGTCGTCAGCGGCGAATCGCAGATTGGTGGCGCAGATGAACACGGCGTCGTCCAGCGCGGGTTTGTCGCGCGAACCAAAAAGCGCGCGCGCCGTCGGCCTCAGAGGACCGCGCGCCGTCGGCCTCAGAGGACACTGAGCCGTCTTCGATGCGGCGGCCTCGGTGGAGTCAATGATCGGAATCGATTGTTGCGCAACAGCCCTCAAGCGCCATGCGGCCTGCCTGCAATCGATGCGCGGAGATTTCGCGTTCCGGTTCACCACCGGTCGGCTGTGGATCCCGCCGGAGACGGCGGACCGCTTGTCCGACAGCGTGTCAGGCGAACGAGCCGGCGGCGCGGATGATGGGCAGATCAAGAAACGAGCAGACCCCTGAGGGTGCCGCGCAGACGATGGGGATCGAGTTCACCGCTCTGGCCGCGGTGGCTACGCATCCAGCGGTGGTGGGGTCGGCCTCGTCGAATACGACCTCGGCGGTGAACGACGGTGTGCCCTCGATGAGGGCTGTTGCGGTCGGCGGTGGGCCTATGCTGGCGCAAATAGCGTGTTATTCTCTCATACGGCAACTCGAAGTACCGCTTTGGTAGAACCCGAAGGGCGAGCAGGGAGACTTCCGCAGAATTCATCGGACTTGCTCAGCTGAAAAGCTGCGGTGTCGCACGCGGTATCTGACTCTGAAAGAGAATTGCATTGTCGCTCGAAGGAAGTCATGGCTGAGCAGCAGGGCGGAAGCGTCGCGGCGACGTATGACCGTGACGGACTCACGCTGGGATACTCCGTCGTGGGTGACGGATCGCCGATTGTGTTCGTCCACGGGGCGACCGCCACCGGCGAGTTTGAATGGGGCCGGTTGGCGGCCCGGTTGGCGCCACGCTATCGCTGCATCCTGCCCGACTTGCGCGGTCACGGCCGGTCGGGCTTTCGCGAGTCGGACAACACAGGTGAGGAGATCCGCGCGGATCTGCTGCACCTCATTGATCACCTGGAGCTCGACCACCCGCACATCGTGGGCTTCTCCTATGGTTCGGAGATAGCGTTGATGCTCGAACTCTCGCGACCCGGCACTGCGGGCTCGCTGGTACTCATCAGTCCGGGCACCGGACGCCCGAGCGACTACCGGATTCCCCGGCTCGAGGATCTGTACCGGACCTGGCCGTTCGCATTGCGGCGCCTGCACGAGGCCCACCACGGACCAGAGCATTGGCGTGACCTGGTGACGGATCTGCATGCCGATAGCGCGACGCGTTCCGAACTTTCGACGGAGACCTTGGCCGGTGTCGGGTGCCCGGTGCTGCTTCTCGCTGGTGACCGCGACGAGCGGACACGACAGGCCCAGGGCCGACGGTTCGCCGAGGCAANGGCGCAGGCGCGTTACGTTGAGATAGTGGGCGCGACACATGCTGCCCACCACGAACGCCCGGACAGGGTTTCGGAGGTCATCGAAGACTTCCTCGCCGAAGTCGACCTTGAGAAAGCGGGAACGCCATGGCGCGGCAAAAGTCAGCTGAGCTGAAACCGAACGTCGAACGGCCAACCGACGAGTACGTCCCGGGCTGGCAACAGAGCAGCGTCGATCGATCGCTGCGCAACGCCCGCGCACGTGCGCAGAAGCGCAGTGACCGCTTCGTCACGGCTGCCATCGAACTTCTCAGCGAGCATGACGAAAGCGACTTCACCGTCCAGGACGTCGTCGATCGCGCCACCATGTCGCAGCGCACGTTCTATACCTTCTTCGACGGCAAAGACAGCCTGATGCTCGCCGTCTACGAGACGATCCTGCGCACCACGGCTGTGCCGATGCTGCGGGAGCGCTGCGAGGGTATAGACGATCCGGTGTTGCGGCTCAAAGCCTTAGTCGAGGCGTTATCCGATATCACTGCGATGGAATCGCCGCTGTCTCGCGGGTTGAGCGTTCTTCATCTGCGGCTCACCGAGACGCGCCCGATCGATCTGGCCCACGCGTTGGAGCCGTTGCACGAGCTCATCGTCGAACTGCTGACCGGCGTCGCCGCGGCGGGTTTGCTTCGTGAGGACGTCGGACTGACCACGCAGGCGGCGCTGCTTCAGGAATTGCTGTTCGCCTCCGCGCACTCGGCGGTGCTGTCTGCCGGAAATGCTCGGACAACGAGTGTGGACGACATGTGGGCGTTCTGCTCGGCGGCCATTTTGCGGCGCGACTGAGAAGCCGCAGACGGCTCAGGTGACCGCGCCGGACACTTTGAGATTGATCAGCTCGTCGTCGGACTTGCCGAGTCCACGCAGGATCTCATCGGTGTGTTCGGCGAACTGCGGCGCGCGTGTGAGTTGCGCCGGCTTTTCATCGAATTGGACCGGATTGGCGACCAATTCGCGGCGTGTACCTTCGGAATCGATCACTCCGGCGATCAGTCCGTTGGCCCGCATCGCCGGATCCTGGCCCACCTCCCACGGGTCCTGTGCGATCGCCCATTGGCCTTCCATGCCGGCAAAGCGCGATGTCCATTCGTCCAGCGTGCGGGTGGCAAGGACCTCTTGAACGAGCTCCGCGGCCGATGCCGCGTTGGCCATCAGGGCCTCGACGGTCGCGAACCGCTCGTCAGAGATCAGATCCTCACGATCGATGCGCTGACAGAATTCCGGCCAGTATCGGCCCGGCTGCAGCATCGCGAGCACCATCCAGCGGTCGTCGGCGGTGCGGTAGTTACCGACCAGAGGGTTGGTTCTGGCCGAACTGCCTGGTGCCCGCCGCGCCTGCGGACCGCCCGCCAACAGCGCGAACCCCACCGACAATGCCGTCGCCCAGGCGCCGACACCGAGCAGAGATACATCGACGACCGAGGTCTCGCCAGTGCGATCGCGTGCGAACAGCGCCGCGGCGATGCCGGCGGCGATCGTCATTCCACCCAGTGAGTCGCCGTAGGCGCCAGCCGGCATGGTGCACAGGCCGTCATAGTCGGTTGGTGTGGTCCCCAACGCGCTGCCGCCGCGGGCCCAGAACGCGGTGCTGTCATAGCCGCCCTTCTCGCTGTCGGGGCCGGCGGCACCGAAGCCCGAGCCGCGCACGTAGACGATGTTCGGATTGATCTTGCGGACGTCGTCCAGCTCGATGCCAAGCCGACGACGCGCCCGGGGCAGGAAGTTGGTCAGGAAGACATCGCTGGTGCGGATAAGCTCGTGCAGCACGTCGAGGGCTTCGGGCTGCTCCAGCGCCAAGCCGATGCTGCGCTTGCCGCGGTTGGGGTGCTCCATCAATGGCGCGAAGGACCCGCTGCCCACCGGCATGCCCATCAGAGCGCTCAGGCCGCGTTGCGCGTCGCCGGTCTCGGCGTGCTCGACCTTGATCACGTCGGCGCCCCAGTCCGCGAGAACCGCTCCTGCGGCCGGAACGAAGGTGAACTGCGCCACCTCCAGGACGCGGACGCCCTCCATTGGTCGGATCACAATCGTTCTCCTCTTGTGCTGCCTGTGATTTCCGGTTTATGCCGTAAGGGGATTGGGTCAGCTGCTGGACGGACGAATGTGGACCACGTCCATCATCAACTGGCGTGGCCGGGTGAGAACGTCGTACAGGACGTCGGCCACCGTCGCCGAGGTGAGCAGTTGGGTTCCGCTCATGCGGGACAGGTAGCCGTCGGCCTCCCAGATCGGCATTGCCCGGTCCATGTCCTCGGCTCCGAAGTTCTCGTGGATTCCGGTGTCGCCGACGGCGCCGAGGATGACGAGCGTGACCCGGATGGATTCGTGTCGTAGCTCTCTCGTCATCGCCTCGGTGAAGCCGTTGAGTCCGCGCTTGGTAGTGGCGTAGAGCGTCATCATCGGCAGGTGGTCGAGCGTGATCTCCGAGGAGAGGTTCATGATGTCGCCGCCACCGGCGGCCCGTAGCAGTGGGATGGCCGCGCGCGTCGTGTAGATCGGCGCCAACAGGTTGGTGTTCAGCGTGACGGCGATGTCCTCGTCGCTGGCCTCCTCGATGAGCCGGATCCGGCTGGCACCAGCCGAGTTGATCAGGACGTCAACGCGCCCGAACTGGGCGGCGACCTGCTCGAAGGCCGCGCCGACCTGCGCGCTGCACGTCACGTCGGTGACGATCGGCAAGGCATTGGGCCCGATCGCCTCGGTGATCTCGTCGAGTAGCACCTTGCGGCGGGCCAGCAGAACGACGGTGGCCCCGTCCTGCGCGAAACGCTCCGCCGTGGCCCGGCCGACGCCCATCGAAGCGCCGGAGACTACGACGACTTTGCCGCCCATGCTGTTCGACATCGTGAGCCTCCGAGTCCTTACTGTCGTAATCGAACGAAATGTGCGGACTAGGGTGTACTCGAAGTGTAGGGCGCCTTGCACCGCATGCAAATATGGTTCTACCATGGCGCGTACGTCATGGTCATCACCGGGACCGTGAACGAGTGCCGGCGACGATGTTCGGAGGGAGTCCGTTGTGGTCACACATGTCACCGGCAAGGAAGCCAAGGACTGGGCGGCCGAGCATCTGTGGGGCAACTGCAGCTCGCTGTACACGCCGTTCTGCGGTCTGGACGGCGATGACATCGACTACGACGCCGTGCGAGCGCTGGTGCGCCATTGCCTGCTGGATCTGGATCAGGACGGGATCTGGCTCACCGGCGGTATCGCTGAGTTCTGGTCGCTGACCACCGAGGAACTCAAAGAGGTGGTGCGGGTGGCTGTCGAGGAGGCGCGCGCGGTCAAGCCGGGGGCCCTCGTGCAGGTGATGTCGAGCACCGACACGGCCAAGCAGTGCGTCGAGCTCACCGTCCATGCCCAGGACTTGGGCGTCGACATCTGCTACATCCTCACGCCCTACTTCGAGTGTTCCGGCAAGCCCGGAGTGCTGGAGTATCTGCGCTACGTCGCCGACCGCACCGATATGCCGCTGGGGTACTTCAACTCACATTCCACCGGGCTGGTACTCACTCCCGGCGAGTGTGTGGAGTTGTATCGCGAGATCCCGGCGTTGTGCGGGCTGAAGAATGGGCTGCTCGATGCCCGGCACAGCCTGGCGGTCCACAAGCTGGCGCCGGAGATGGTGCTGTGGGAGGCCGACGACGCGGCCGGCATTCGGCTGGGCATACCTCATCCCGGGGCGTTGGGTTCGGCGTTGTACCTCTACGAAAAGCCCGGACTCAGACTGTTTTCCGAGTGGCGTGAGCTGCTTGTGGCCGGCGATTTCGACCGAGCCGATGCGTTCGCGGAAGAGACCGGACTGGCCTCCATGCGTGCAGCGAGCCGTCGGTATCAGGCCCACCCCGCCAGGCCGGGGGCGTTCACACATTGGGGCGCGGGGTTCAAGTTCGGCGCGTCCCTGCTGGGCCTTCCGGTCGGCGACCATCCGGCGCGGCCGCCGCAGACCGCGTTCCCCGACGACCTGAAGGGCCCGATCCGCGAGGCCTACGCCGCATCCGGGTTCATCGGGTCCTAGGAAGAACGGAGCTGTGCTTTGGAGGTCGCCGAGTTCCGCGACGGCGTGCGGGCCTGGATCGACGAACGTGGCGAGGAGCTCGTTCCGGCGTCCGGGGATGGCAGCGTCGACGTCCAGTTGACTCACCAGCGCCACGTCCAACGGCTGCTGTTCGACGCCGGCTGGATGCGGTGGGGCTGGTCCGAGCGCATCGGCGGGTTTGGCGGCTCGCCGATGCTGCGTGCCGTCCTTGGCGAGGAACTCACCAGCCGGGCATTGGTGCACACCACCTCCTGGTCGATGCACGAAGTCCTCGGGCCGGCTGTCGCCGAGTTCGCCCGTCCCGACGTGGTCCAGGAGTTCTTTCCGGCGCTGCTGCGCGGCGACGAATTCTGGTGTCAGGGCTTCTCCGAGCCCGACGCGGGAAGCGACCTGGGATCACTGCGCACCACTGCCCGGCCCCACCGCGGGGGCTGGGTGATCAACGGCGAAAAGCTCTGGACCAGCTGGGCGCATCACGCCACTCGTTGTGTCGTGCTGGCTCGCACCGGCGGGCCGGGCTCGCGCGGCATCAGCGCGTTCCTGGTGGACATGGACGCGCCCGGCGTCACCGCGAGCCCGCTTCAGACGATGGCCGATGTCGACGAGTTCTGCTCGACGTCCTTCGTCGACGTCGAAGTCCCGGCCGACCGCCTGCTCGGCGAGGTCGACGGCGGCTGGCGTATCGCGCAGCACATCTTGTCCTGCGAACGCGGGCCGATCTTCTGGCAGCGCGGCGCCTGGCTCGGCCACCATCTCGGCCTGCTGCTCGACGCCGTCGACGACGCCAAATCCGAGGCGGCGCTGGGGGAGGCCTTCCAACTGCTGTGGGCATTTCGCGCCACTTCCAAGGCCACCCAGGACCGGATCGCTCACGGCGAGCTGCCAGGACCGGAAGCGTCCGTCGACAAGATCATGATCGCCGCCGCCGATCAGGCGATCTTCGACGCGGCCCGCGCGCTGCTGCCCGGCACCCTCGAAACCGGCGATACACCCCGAGCCCGGGCGTGGCGGCGGGAGTGGGCCTACTCGCGCGCGGCGACGATTTACGGCGGCACCAGCGAGATCCAGAAGGACATCGTGGCCTCCCGGCTTCTCGGGTTGGCCAGGAGCGCGTAATGGGTGACCTGATCGAGGCCACCGAGCGGCACCTGGTGTCGGTGACATTGCGCAGGCTGGCCGAGGAGTTCGACGGCGAGCCGCTCTCGATTGCACTCGGCGACTTCGGATTCGGTGAGCTGTTGGCCGCAGAGCCCCGCGAGGCGGTGTCATCGCTGTTCGATGCCATGGGCCGGGCCGGATCGATGTCGGGGGCACTTCAGGATGTGCTGCTGTCACCGCTGGGCGAGGTCGTCGCGGAGGCGACAGCGGGTCTGAGCGTCGTGTTGCCCGCGATCGGCGCGCAGCACGTCGGTACCTGTGAGAGGGGCACCGCGAATCTGCGCGGCCTGGTGATCGGTGCGCGCCCGAGCACGGCGTTGCTGGCACCGGTGGCCAGGGACGGCGGGACAGCCTGGGTGCGTATCGCCGAACCCGGTCTGCTGTCGACACGGCTGGTCGCAGGCCTGGACCCCGCGCTGGCGATGACAGAAATCACCGCCACCGGCGTGCCGGCGACGATCGTGCTGTCAGGATCCTCGGCGGTATCCGTCTGGGACGCGGTCACCACCGCGGGCAGGCGCGCACTGGCATACCAGATCCTGGGCGCGGTCGGTGCGATGATCGATCTCGCCGTCACTCACGCCCGCGACCGGGTGCAGTTCGGCCGGCCGATCGGCACCTTCCAAGGCGTGCGCAATCGCCTCGCCGACGCCTACGTCGCGCGGCAAGTCGCGGCTGCGGCCCTGCAGTTGGCGTGGGACGCCGACGACGAATACCTGGCTGCAATGCTGGCCAAATCGCTGGCCGGGCGGGCGGCGCGGATCGCCGCGACCCACTGCCAGCAAGTGCTCGCGGGCATCGGCTTCACCGCCGAACATCCGTTTCACCGCTTCCTCGCGCGCGCCCTGCTGCTTGACACCGTGCTGGGCTCGGCCGCCGAACTGCCCGCAGCGATCGGGGCGCACCTGGCATCGGCCGGGACCATCCCTCGCCTGGTCGAGTTGTGACCGGCGACGAGGGAATCTCGCTGCTCTCCGCGCCGGCCGTGTCGGTGCAGCGCGATGGAGCCGTGGCGGTGGTCAGGCTGGCGCGCCCGGACAAGGCCAACGCCATGGACGGCGAAATGACCGGCGCCCTGCTCGAGGCCGTCCGGACGCTCGGCGCCGACCCCTCGGTGCGGGCCATGGTGCTCACCGGTGACGGATCGGCGTTCAGCGCAGGCGGCGACATCGACACCATCCGGGCGATGCGCGACGACCGGGCTATGCGTGGCGCGGTCCTTGGCGCACACCAAGATCTCTTCTGGACCATGACACGGCTGCCGTTTGCGACCGTCGCGGCAGTCAACGGCCCCGCAGTCGGCGCCGGTGTCACCGTCGCACTGTTGTGCGACCTGGTGGTCATGGCCCAAGATGCGGTCCTGTCCGACCCGCGCGTCTCACTGGGTCTGCTCGACGGGGCAGGCGGATTTGTGCTGTGGCCGCTGCTGACCAGCTTGTCGGCGGCCAAGGAGCACCTTCTCCTCGGCGACCGCGTCACCGGCGCCGAAGCCCATCGGCTGGGGCTGGTGAACCGGGTGGTGCCCATCGCCGAGACTCTCGCGGAGTCGCTGCGCCTGGCCCATCGCCTGGCGGGACTGCCGCCGCAGGCGGTACGAGAGACGCGACTGCTGCTGAACTCCCACATCGAGCGCGCCGCGACGGTGCTCGACGACTGCGCACGCGCCGAGATCGCCTGCTTCGACACCGAGGAGCAC
>JGI12053J15887_10001598_pt1 | contig 10659 bp, 12 predicted proteins | sample MedBloCAOM1_O3_FD_15887 | JGI IMG/M metagenome (IMG submission 15887) | reverse complement strand
GTGCGCTCGGTGGCGAGTTGGGTGCTCGCGGCGGAAAAATCCGGCCGATTGAGGAAATGAGGGCGGAGGGCCGCGATTTACGGCTGCGCCGATCGTCGCTCCTGTCGCCACCGACCTACATAACCGAAAGCGGCATGGATGACTGACTTCGTCGGAATCGCGGGGAGGCCTAATTTCGACAGGTACTCGATAGGTCCCACGCTGCTTGGAGCAATATCGTCGCGCCATGAGGTAGAAGGGCCGACAGTCCGTCAGCCCATTGAACAGCTAGAGCGGGATGATTTTAGACTGAGTCGATTTGGGATTCCCAAAACAGGGCGGTTGTGATTCAAGATGCTGGCTGGAATGGAGGCCAGTATCCGATGGCTCGACCCTATTCCCTTGATCTTCGTGAGCTGGTGGTCGCGGCGGTTGAGACGGGCGGGATGTCCCGGCACCGGGCGGCGGCGCAGTTTGGCGTGGGCGTCAGTACGGTTATCACCTGGGTGCGGCGCTTGCATGAGAGGGGCAGCGTGGCGCCGGGCCAGATGGGCGGACACAAGCCGAAGGCGATCGCGGGCGAGCACCGCGCCTGGCTGTTACAGCGGGCCAAGGAGAAAGACTTCACGTTGCGCGGACTTGTTGCCGAACTGGCCGAGCGCGGCCTCAAGGTCGACTATCGGTCGGTCTGGAACTTCGTCCACGCCGAGAAGCTGAGCTTTAAAAAAAAGCGTGGTCGCCAGCGAACGTGACCGTCCGGACATTGCCCGCAGGCGGGCGCAGTGGATCAAGTATCAGTGCCATATCGCTCCGGAGCGCTTGGTCTTCATCGACGAGACCTGGACCAAAACCAACATGGCGCCCCTGCGCGGATGGGCGCCGCGCGGCAGGAGGCTCACCGCCAAGGTCCCGCACGGACACTGGAAAACGACGACCTTCCTGGCTGCGTTGCGCCACGACCGGATTGACGCTCCCTGGCTTCTCGATGGCCCGATCGATGGCGAGAGCTTCCAAACTTACGTCGAGAGAGTTCGCCCTCGCCGTCGCCTACTTTGCGGGCGCCCCGAGTCTTGCGCACGCCCAACTTGCTCCGGTCGTCAACCAAGCCAAGGATCAGACAGACAGGAGCGCCATCAGGAAAAGCGCCCCCGCGGCGATCGGACGCCCTCCAGCCCCATGGAAAACTACAACAAGGCGCAAAAGATTCAGAGCAGTGTGCAACAGAAAATGGATGATACCCAGGAGGGTGCAGCTAAAAACATCAAATGACGCGCGGACTTCTGCGCTTGTTAAGGGCGACGGATCGAGGGGCTCACGGTGCGTGCGCCACTTGTCCGTCGCGAATGCTTGAACAGCGGACACACGCTGGAGGGCTCGCCTTGAGATACGTCTCGAATTCAGTGCCCGATAGCGGCTTGGCATAATGAAACCCTTGCGCTTCATCACACTGCTCGTTGAGCAAAAACGCCGCTTGAGCATGCGTCTCAACCCCCTCCGCGATGACCTCAAGGCCGAGATTGTGCGCCATGCCGATAAGCGAGCGGACGATAGCGGCATCCCGCGCGTCGTCCGTGATCTTTCCGACGAAGCTGCGATCGATCTTGATTCGCGAGAGCGGAAAGTGGGTCAGATAGCTCAGTGAGGCGTAGCCGGTGCCAAAATCGTCGAAGGCAACCTTGACGCCATTTTGCCTCAGCTGCTTGAGCAGCACCATCGCTTCCTCGCGGTGCAAAGCGACGTTCTCGGTGATCTCAATCTCGAGGACTTCAGACGGCAGGCCGGTTTCTCTCAATACCTCCTCAATATCGTTCAACAATATCGCGTCATGCAACTGAGCTTGGAACAGGTTGACCCCGATGCGACCCAGTGAAAGTCCCATGGCGCGCCATGCCGACGTCTTTTCGCACGCTGTCCGGATAATCCATCTGCCAACCTCGGGTGCAATCGGGCTTTCCGCGAGTGTCTCGATGAATGCCCCAGCCGCAAGGATACCTCGAACGGGGTGCTGCCACCGAAGCAGGGCTTCCGCACCGACCAGAGCGTTGTCCGCAAGCCGTATTTGAGGCTGAAAATAGATTTCAAATTCATTTTCGGCGAACGCCCGCCGGAGCTCGATATCAAGACCACGTCGCGCCTGCGCCTGGGCACGGAGCACGGGGAGGAACAGGCGATAAGTCCCGCCGCCATCGGATTTTGCCTGATAGAGCGCAAGGTCGGCGTTGGCGATCAATTCATCGACATTCGAGCCGTCAGCAGGCGCGATAGCGATCCCTGCACTTCCTTCGAGGTGGAGAACGTGGTCGTTGATGCTGAAAGGTTTTGCAAGCCGCTTCAACATCGACTCGACAATTTCAACGGCGAGACGCGGATCCCCGCAATTGGGAATGATCGCGACAAACTCGTCACCCCCGAGCCGGCACACCTGGCACTGCGAATGGGAGCCTTCGGCGACGTTGACCAGACGTTGGCCAACCTCGATGAGCAGTTTATCACCCGTCGAGTGGCCGAGCGTGTCATTGACGTCCTTGAAACCGTCGAGATCGAACAGCGCGACAGAGGTCGGTTTGTCGCAACCATCCCCGGTCAGCAACCGTTCCAATTCCTCCTGCAATGAAAGACGGTTGGGAAGGCCGGTCAATCGATCATAGTGGGCGAGGCGCCGCATTTGCTCCTCGGCCCTCATGCGGTTTGTGATGTCTTCATGCACCCACACGACACCTCGCACGGTCCCGTCGGGGTGGTGCAATGGAGTTGCGGTGGTCTGGATATCAACCGGGGAGCCGTCCTTTCGCAACCGTTTGGACTGCACATCGCGGAACGCCTCGCCACTAAGGGCACGATGAAACACAGATTCGGAGCGGGCCATTTCTTCCGGCGGCACAGTCTTGATGACGTGACCAATGACCTCATCGGCAGTGTAGCCAAAAATCTGCTCAGCAGCACGACTCCACAGCATGATGTGCCGATTGGGGTCGGAGCAGACGATGGCCACGGGAGACGCATCGATGACAGCCGCGAGCGTGTCTTTGACTTGTCGCACCTCGTCGGCGGCGCGAAGAGACTCTTCCTGACGTCGTTCAAGCGACTGCGCCATCCGGTTGAAGGTGTCCGCGAGATCTCCAACCTCGTCGCGCGTGCAGATCGCAGTCCGATGGCTGAGTTCACCGGCTGCGAGCACCAACGCATCTTTCCCAAGTTGCTGCAACGGGCGTACGATGTGGCCTGAAAGCATCCAGGCGATGGTGAACGCCGTAATGACAGCACCGGCACTGAAGAAAGTGCCCCAACGCAGGCGTGAGGCCACCACCGCAAATGCGGTGTCCGTAGGCAGTCCAACCGACACGAGCCATGGGACTCGGTGGGCGGTCGAAGAGCCGGTAATGCGTTCAACGTTATCGGACCAGACCGCTACCTCGCTGGCTTCCTTGGCCGCAATGTGTCGTGCAACGTTCTCTGCCTTGCTGAGATCGCGACCGATCCAATTAGGGCCATTCACACTCTGTGCTACGACAATGCCGTTCTCATCCACGATCCTGACGATGCTTCCGGCAGGGAACCCTTGAGTCCTGAGCGCATCCTGGAAATGCTCGAGCCGGGTGCCAATGACGAGGACAGCCTGCAATCGACCCGCTTGATCCTCAACCGGGCGCGCCACAACAGTGACCCATTCGTCGGTCACGCGCGCGCGGATTACTTCGCTGATCGAGAGACGTTGGCCATTTAACACCTGCCGAAAATATGAACGGTCGCCGGCATAAATACGCTCTCCCCTCCCGTCGACCGCCAATCCAATATTGGTGCCATCACGGGAAAACAGAAGGACGTTACTGATAAAATCAGGAAGTTCGCTTTTGACCTGCCGCAGCAGCGCATCGTTGGCAACTGCATCAGCCGCGTCCGTTGATACGGCGCGGGCAAGTCCCGCCATCAGGTTGTCCAGATTGCCGATGTGATCGTCGACCTGCGCCGCAAGTAGTCGGGCCTCAGCGAGGGCGCGGTCGATTGCGGCGGCTCGGTCGTTCCGCCACTGGCTCCAAAGTCCGCCCCCGATGAGGGCTGTGAATGGAACTACGGTGGCGAGCACCAATCCCAACAGTCGCGATCGAATGCTGCGCAGCAGCATAGGCCATCCCCCAAATGAAAGCTGCCAGCAGATGATGCGGAAGCAGCACCTTGGACGGGTATAGCTGAGCTCCACTTCGCACGAGTTCAGAAGCCTGCGAGAAGACATCGATTTTCTTCGTTACGTTTAATCCAGCTTTAATGCTTGCTATTTCCTTTCTCCGATCGGGGGTGGGGCTCTCGATACAGCGTCTTCTTATGATTGTGTTAGCTTTATTTTTTCGTGTGGCTTCGACATCTGGCCGGGTGGTCAGAGAAGTGCATTGCACGTTAGGAGAGTGTTGCTCGCAATATTATTGGCCCACAGGTCTACACAGCGTTGCTGTGAAATACGCATTGAGCTCAATGACCGCTCCTGGCCCTTAGCGTGGGTTCGCTGCGTCGCAGCGATACGTCCGGAGTCGGGGGTGAAGGCTCTCGGCCTGCTGGGGTCAAGGGCTCCAAGCGCCTACGGCCCCGCTCGCGTCGAAGATCAACAGGAGGATCGACAATGAGCGATCGGAACGAACGCGACACCACCAATGCGAAGCCGGGTCGGATCAAGATGTGCGAGGCGATCGAGCAGGAGTTCCCCGAAATGAAGCGGGAGCAAACCGCGAGGATCGTCGAGATTTTGATGGAATGTATCCAGTAGACGGTGAACAAAATTAAACGAAATCAACAAGAGCGCCGAGAGCGCCGCAAAGCATGACAGACGACGCGGGGTGGGTCATGCTCGCCTCGCGTCCATCTAAAATCTCGGAGGGCAGATACTCATGGGTGACCTCGTCCGACTTCGCTCCCCAAAATTCATCGACAAGCTAATCAGCGCCGGCTACCTGCAGGAGCGGCAGCGCCGGAACGTGCACGCGATCGAAGCCGCTGTGACCCGGTTGCGCGAGGATTCGGACGAATTCATGCGCAGCATGCGCGGCGAGAACAACGCCGATCGCACGTAGCAGTGTTCACCACCAAGGCACCGCGACCGCGAGCGGGCAGGGCGCCCATGCGCTCGATCGGTTTGCGCTAGACTAGATCGCTACGCTCGACCGCGGCGGGATATGGTAAGGGCATCGGGATCGGCGCCCAGGCCACCGGAAGCACTTCAATTTCTCTCCGACCGGGATGACCTGCGCTCAATAGGACGTCGCGCCACCCGTCACGCTTTGATCCGTAGGCAACGACGGGCATCCAAATCTGATGGTCGGCCGCCGCCGCGTCGTAGTTATTGTGAGCGTCGGAAGCGAGCATTAAAACCGGCCGCTCCTTAGACACCTCGTCAGGCAGATCGACCAAAGACCTCCAACGACCTTTATTCATAGCGTGCCCCCTAGTTGTCGCGTCGTCACTCAGAACTCGCCGCCCATGCGCTGCGCCCGCTCGCGCCATGTTCTCGACGTCGCTGCCCTACCGGTGGCGCACAACCTGCCCTAGAAAATAGAATCATAAAGCGCCGGTAAAATCGTATTAATCCGCGGCTTCGCCCGTCAACGAGAATACAGCTCTGTGGTCCCCGCTCGGGAGCGATTTGCGTGCAAGTGTTGCAACAATGGGACTTGCGTGCGAGCCTCACAGTCAGAGTGCGCTGGCAAGCCTAATTCATTTCTATTGCAGATAGAAAAATCTGACTTCCGGACAGACGTTGAGCGCCGCCGACCCTCATGCGTCTTCGGCGCGCTGGAGGTCGAATTGACGTCGGCAGGTTGCGCGTCGTCGAGCACGAACGAGCGAACGACGCCCGCCGACGGCCGTCCTTGCGCAAAAATGTATTTGGCGTTGGAATTGGGCGGTGGATGATCGCGGCTGAAACTTATTCATGGGCCGGTCAGTACATCGGGGACGTCTGCGAGCGGTGCGAAATGAATGGAAATTCTGGGCACCGTTGCGTGTGAGCACATTCCGTGCTGCAGCCCCACATCAGACCGGCGAGCGAGCCGGTCACATCTTCGGGAAGGCCCAATGCCTTCCCGACTTCGCGCACCGCGCCGCGCGCGCGATAGCGAGACACGACGGCGGTCAACGCCGATCGCGTGCGGCCATAGGTTTCATAAATCCACTGAATGACCTCTTCGCGCCGTTCATGCTCAAAATCCACGTCAATGTCGGGCGGCTCGCGGCGTTCTTCGCTGACGAACCGTTCGAACAGCAGGCCCTGCCGTACGGGATCAATCGAGGTGACGCCGAGCACGTAGCAGACCGCCGAGTTGGCTGCCGAACCGCGTCCCTGGCAGAGAATGCCCTTGGACCGCGCGAAACGGACGATGGATTCCACGGTGAGGAAGTACGCCGCGTATTCCATCCGCTCGATCAGATTGAGTTCATGGCGCAGTTGCGTGGCGACGTTGTCGGGAAGACCCTCGGGATAGCGTTGCACCGCTCCCTCCCAGGTCAGCTTTTCAAGGCGCTCCTGCCCATTCAGCCCGTCATGCAGGACTTCGGTCGGATAGGTGTAGGTCAACTGATCCAGCGAGAACGTGCAGCGGGCGGCGAGTTCCAGCGTGCGCCGCACGGCGGGTTCGTATTTCGGAAAGAGCCGAAGCATCTCTTCCGGCGCTTTCAGAAAGCGGTCGGCATGCCGTTCTTTCTGAAAGCCCGCATGGTCGATGGTGGTGTGCAGCCGGATGCAGGTGACGACGTCCTGCAACATCCGGCGCGTCGAGCAATGATAGAGAACATCATTGGTCGCGACCGTCGCCACGCGCGCTCGTGCGGCGGCGGCCGCAACGGTTTGCAGCCGCAGTGCCTCGTCCGGCAGGAAGCGGCGTGAGAGTGCGCAGTAGGCTCGGTTGCCGAAGACCGAGCGGAGTCGCGCCAACTCGCCGGGAAGATCGTTTTTCAGCTCGTCAGGAAGAAGGATCGCCAGCAGTCCCTCGTTCCATTCTTCAACGTCCGGCCAGTCGAGGTGGCATTGCCCCTTGCCCGCGCGGGTCTTGCCGACCGTCAGTAAGCGGCACAGCCGCGCATAGGCGCGGCGGTCCGGCGGATAGACCAGCAGTGAGGTGCCGCATTGCAGATCGAGGCGGCAGCCGACGATGAGCCGGACGCCTGTCGTTTTGGCGGCTTCATTGGCGCGCACGATGCCCGCCAGCGAGTTGCGATCGACGATACCGAGCGCCGGGATGCCGAGCAGAGGCGCAGCCGCGAACAGCTCTTCGGGCGAGGAAGCTCCGCGCAGGAACGAGTAATGCGTCGTGACCTGAAGTTCGGCGTAGCTCATGCTTCGCCTACCCCGTGCAGCCACCAGTTTCCATTTTTCCCCGCAGGCCCGTCACGAAACAGCCAGTAGCGCGCGCCATCGGCCGTTTCGACCCGGTAGTAGTCGCGAATGAGATTGGTTTCGCCATCGCTCACCCACCATTCGCCGTGGATGCGCTCGGGGCCATCGGCGCGCGCCACCCGATGCCGGATATTTCGCCAGACGAAGAGACGCGGCGGATGGTCAGGCAACCGAAGCGGAAAATGCGCTCAAGCGTATCGGGGCGGCGATTCGCACTGAAATCTTGGACAAAAGACAGGGCAATTCCAGAAGGGTGGCTACGGCAGCTTGATCTTTACCTGATGCTGGGCACAGCGCCGTGGGTGGGCGGCTTTGTGGCATAAAAAACACAGTCGCGCGGCGTGGACTTCTTAGCTAACCGAGGCGAAATCGTCTTTGCTCAGACGTGCATCTGCCTTTCCCGTCCCGCTCACAATTTACCATGCGCTTGGGACTGGAGAGCGAACGTTTCTATGTCGAAACCCCCTTTTAACATTTGAATGTCACATTCTGACTAGTTCAGGCACGCAGGGGGTGAGGGCGCAATGTCTGAGAATAGGCGAGTTCCACGAGAGTTGGTCCTGAAGACGGCAAGGATACATTCCGGGCCTAATCAGAGCTCGACCGACTGCGCGATCCCAAATCTATCGCAAGTCGGTGCCTGCATTTTGGTCCCGAGTACCGCGCCCATCGCCGATAGTTTCGAACTCTTCATCGACGATCACCGCAGCTCGTATCGCTGCAGGGTGGCTTGGAGACACGACTGCAAAGTTGGCGTGACGTTCGAGACAAAGCCATTTGATAGTTCGTGTGCGTGATGATGCGCCCCTCGCCATCGGCCTTGCGCCTGTTTGAGGCATAACATGGGTAGCAATAGACGAAACGCCGATCGGGTCAGATTCGAGTCCGGGTACCACGCACGGATCATGGGAATTGACGGTACTTGGCACCAGCAGTGTTCGGTAGTCGATATTTCAGCGACCGGCGCTAAACTGATGGTACAGGGAACCTTAGATAGAATGAGGGCGGCGGAGTTTTTTCTTGTCCTGTCCCGCACGGGCCATCCGCATCGCCGGTGCAAAATGGCCTGGGTCAACGGCGACACGCTGGGGGTTCGTTTCGTTAAGCCATCCGAGACAACAAAGGAGCGCACCAAACGAACGCCCTAACAGTCGGCGTAGGGACGGAAAGGCAATCGGCGGCTCGGCGATCTCGACCCCGCCCGCGCAGCCTTCGCGGCCGCGTGCTCGCGCGCAGCGACGAGCCGCCCGAATGGCTGACCGCCTACCGAATGATTGCGGTTTTCACAGAGAGCCCGTGAATCGCCGCCAGTTTAACCCGCCGGCGGGCAGCCGACGTCATGTTTCGGCAAGATGGAACGTGCTAAGCGGTCAGCTGGGGCCTAATAAGAGACCCCGATAGTAAAGCCGCGAGTCCAGACCAATTGGACTTTCTTTCTGGTGCCGGCGTACAAGAACTCGAACCGTTTGGGGAGCCCGGCAGGCGAAGACACTTGGAGGCAAGCTCCCGTTGCCGACAGATCGATCACCGTGCAGTTGATCACCGGCTTTTTCGGATCGACGATGATCTTGCCCGTCTTAGACATCATGCCTTGCGGCTGGACGCGAACAAATCGGCGAAATTCGGTCAAAACGGCACCTTTAACGCGACGTAAGATCGCGGATATGTATGACATGATGCTTAAAACCTTATTACTGCAAATCGGTCGGGGCGAGCGCGTCAGAGTGTCGACCTCGGCGCCGATGGGCCCACCTCCGGTTGCAATTGGATGATGCGCGGTTAATGTGCGGGGAATGCCGGTCTCTGCGAATTGCCGAGCTGCCCCTTCTGTCGGACGCCGATGCGACTGGTCAGCATTCTTCCGCGTGGGGCGGGTCACCCCCAGCTCCGGCATTCATGTGCCGTCGCTGTCGCAAGGAAGTCACCGAGATCGCGGATGACGAAGAACCGTCAACAAGGCAGCCGACCAGGGAAGACATGGCGCGATCATTGAATGGTCTCGACCCCCAATTCTGGCTGGACAGTGCCGATTAGGCGCGTGCCATCGCGGCGAAGATCACCGATCCAGAGGCCAAACGAATGATGTTGGAAATTGCCATCACCTATGACCGCCTTGCGAAGACAGCCGTACAACGCGGGGCGAAGTGAGGTCGCCGGCAATCGGAGTCGATAACCGAACGGTCGCAACGCCTCGTCAATTCCGCCAATATCCTCCGGCATGAATTCGGGCCTCGCCAAGAGCGACATTTTCAAGCGGGTCGGGACCGGTCCATATAAGGCCGGCCGTTTGCGTAGGACGCAACCTTGGTTCCACCCTGACCCCAGTCTGTCCGATGGCCGCAGGGGGCTGAAACCGCGCCAGTACCGCAAAAAAACACCGCCCAACCGTGTGATTAAGCGAAATTGTACCGCTCTTTGGCCGCAAAATTAGTCGTTCGTACAGGTTTATGACGTAACGTTAGCCGAGATTGATTGGGGTGCTGGAGCCATGGGCGGACCTGGCAGCATATCCCGGACGTCGGCCCGGGACGATCGCGACCTGCTGGCGCGGCGGAGGCAGGAGGCGCAGGTTCGCCTGATGCGTGAGCGCGCGCGCGGTGCGCGACGCGCGCTCGCGGGGTTGGTGGTGCTGGCCACTTTGCTGGGCGTGGGCATTCATCATGGCTTTGCCAGTTTTGCGTCGGCGCCCCCAGAGGAACGCCTGTCGCCGGCTCAGCTGGCAGCCAAGCAGTTTGCCGAGTCGCGCATTGCCGACGTGCGCTTCAGCGCGCTCGACGGCTCCATCTGCCGCGAGATCCAGTTCAAGAACGACACCGGCCAGTTCCTTAACAACAGGCTGACGCGCTGCGACGGCGCCGACAGAAACGTCGTGCCTTCGGCGCCGACCTCTTGGCCCGCCCGCGCGCTGGCGATCGGCGAGGGATTCCAAAGACGGTAATGGAGAACATGCTGCGCCACGGGTCGCGCCCGCCAGGTTCAGCGCCGCCTCTATTATGCTAGACAAGAAAACTGGCTTTCCAGACAGCTCATCGGCTTGGATATCAATGCCCATTGATGACGCAGCCAAGACGATGCTTTTGGATGGTGTTTGGCGGACTTACGTCTTTAGGATCCCTTAACCTCGCAAGACTATAGTTTTCGAATTACTAGGCCGCGAAGTGGCTTAGCAAGACGCGCCGCGCGGTGAGTGGCAACGGGGCGGGTTGGCATGCGCGTTCTACTTATTGAAGACGATAGCGCGACAGCGCAGTCGATCGAGTTGATGCTCAAATCAGAGAGTTTCAACGTCTATACGACGGACC
>JGI12053J15887_10001596_pt1 | contig 10662 bp, 7 predicted proteins | sample MedBloCAOM1_O3_FD_15887 | JGI IMG/M metagenome (IMG submission 15887) | reverse complement strand
GCTGAGCCAGCAGGATGTGAACGAAGTGGTGCGGCAGATCCTGCCAATCGTGCCACAGATTGTCGGAACGCTGCAGGGCCAGCCGCAGCTACAATACGCCGCCATGCAGGGGGGCCAAGGTTTGGGCCAGCAAGGCTTCGGCCAGCAAGGTCTGGGCCAATTCGGACAGGGCTATCCTGGGCAGAACCTCGGGACGCAATTCGGATTTGGCGGGCCGCAAATGCAGTCGGCGTTCGGCGCCCCGGCCGCGTGGGGGCAACACCAACGGCAACTGACACAGCAGGATGTGACCGACATTACGCGCCAGCTGATCGGAGTGATTCCTCAGGTCATCGGGAACCTTCAGGCTTTCAACCAGCAGCGCATGATCTGACAGCAAATTGCAAACTGCGCTGCCAGCCCGAGTAGCGATCTGCGGCCGCCGCCTGCGGAAGGCGGCGGCCGCCACTGACCGTCATGAACGCGTCCCGATGAAGGAGAACACCTATGGCAGTTTCCAATCCTTCTGCCGCGACCGCATCGCAGCCGAAGTCGCAGTCGCCAGACCTGGATATTGAGCAGCTTGTTGGTTTGCTTGGCAGCTTGATGCCGCTTCTGCTGCACTTCCAATCGCAAACCCAGCAGCAGCCATACCAGGCCGATAACTTCATGGTTCCGAACCCGGCGCTCGATCGTCAGGCGGCGGAGAGTCTGATCGGGGACATGATCGCCGAAACGCTCCGCACTCTCTCCGTCTATCTTGAGTCCAATGCCGGGCTGCATGCTGGCCTGGAAAGTTGTGTCCCCATCGTCACGCAGGCGGCGCACCGATTTGCGGCGCGGGACTATGCTCAGGCCTTCAACCTGATTTGGCTGACGTACCGCGCGATCGAAACGATCCGGGCGGCCGATTCCCGGGTTCCACCACCGCGGGCGGCTGCGTCCGACCCGACTTCGTCATCAATTCATTGAACGGAGGCAACGTCATGACTGCAAGTTCAGACGATACGCGCTCCGCCGCGCGCAGCGATCGACGCAAGCCCGCGGAGTTGAGAGGCAACGCCGCGACTGCAAGTTCGGATGATATGCGCTCCACCCCGCGCAGCGATCGACGCAAGCCCGCGCGCGCCAGCCAATACATGATCGCGCCGGCGGCGCTGGGCATGACAAGGCAGGCACTGGTCGATCGGCTCAACCGGCAGGGCAACGTCGAAATCCTGCGAACCTACGCGGAGCGTGACACCATTTCCCCGCCGATTGCAGTGGTGCGCCTGTCCGACGCAAACGCCGCCGCGTTACGCCGGTCGACAGCCGGCGCGTTCGTCATCGAACCGGACCGGCACCTGCGCGCTGCATCGTTCACGGGGTTCGCGGGCACGTCGCCAACATTCCATGCGATGGCTGCGGCTGCGATGACCGCGCGGGGACCAGGCTTTAAAGTGACGATCCAGGTATTGAGCGAAAGCGGCGAGCCGGTTGAGCACGCCGAGGTGCGGCTGCTCGGGGAACAAGCTGCGGCGCAAGGACTGACCGGTAACGACGGCAAAGTCGATCTAACTCTCCACGACGAACTGCCGGAGACGGTCGCCGAGCTGTTGGTCAATCCGCGCGCCGGCTATTGGGGCCTGTGGCGGCATCGGCCGGACCTTCAGGCTGACACCGTGAACAGCTTTACCCTGGAACCGCTGTCGCCGCCTGAAGTGCTGGATTGGGGCGGCACTGCGATGCGGTTCGATCAACTCCCGACTGAGTGTCGCGGGGCTGGAATCAAGATCGCCCTGATCGACAGCGGCGTCGCTACCAGCCACAAGCAACTGACACGCATCGAGCACGGCATCGATATCAGGGGTGACGAGGAACGATCCTGGTCGCAGGATTTGATGGGCCACGGCACGCCGTGCGCGGGCCTCATCGGCGCCACTCCAGATAGCGCCCACGGCATCCGCGGCTACGCGCCGGACAGCGAACTGCATGTTTGCAGGCTTCCTCCCGACGCGCGTTGCAGCGACCTCGTGGCGGCGCTCGACTATTGCCTGCAGGCCGGTATCGACGTCGCATCCCTGGGGTTCGGCTGTGAGCGCGGCTCGGCCCTCGTCGAGCAGCGTATCGCCGCGGCAAAGCAGCAAGGCATCGGTATCATCGCCGCCGCCGGCAATTCCGCTGGAACGGTGCTGTTTCCAGCCTGCTCTCCGCATGTCATGGCTGTTGGAGCGATCGGGCAAACAGGAAGCTACCCGGAAGACAGCCCGCAAGCGGCTCAGGCCGCGGCAGCCGCAGCGGTCGCGGACAGGTTGTTTGTGCCGCTGTTCTCTTGTCGTGGGCCCGAACTCGACCTGTGCGCGCCCGGCGTCGCGGTCATTGCATGCCAGTCGCCGGACGGCTTCGCGGTTTGCGACGGTACCTCGTTGGCCGCGGCTCATGTCACGGCGCTTGCGGTCCTGGTCCTTGCCCACCACAGCGATTTTAAGGGCGGCTTCGCCAGGCGGGATTTTCAACGGGTCGAGCGGCTGTTCCAGATTCTCAAGGATACGGCTCAACCGGTGGGACACCCCTGGCAGACGGGGGCCGGACTACCCGATGCGGCCCGCGCGCTTGGCGTCCGGTCCAGGCGGCAGCCGCCGGTGGCGCCGCTCGATGCCGGGTTGGAAGAGATGCGCAGCGCCATCCGGCAGATGGACCAGATTCACTTCGGCGCTGACGAGGCGAATGCATTCGAGCCGCCGCGTGGTCCGGCCAACGTCAGTTACTTGCCGTTGAACCCAGTTCCACTGGCCTTCCCGGCTGACAGTCGCGCGAAAGCGGGCCTACACGAACTCAAGGCAGCGATGATGCTGGCGGGTCTGTCCGACAGCCGCTAGCCTTCCGAAAGATCTGCGGTCGCAGATCTGCGACCGTATCGCCGTGATGTAGCGCGGCGTGATCGTCGAGCTTAAATCGACCGCAACATTGTTCGCAGGCCCCGAACATCCCTCGCAGCCCAGCGTGCCCGGTCAACACAAGCCGGTGTCCTTGTCCACGTGAACGATCTTGAGACCCACGTACACTCGCCCAAGTGTTTATCCAAGTGTTTTCCAAGTGTTTATCCAAGCGTTGCCCGGGGTGCTGGTCTGCTCCCATGGGCGCGGCTTTACTCCGCCGCGGAAGTGGACGCACGCTCGAGTGTTTTGTCGTGTCCGAGTGTCAGCACGATTCCCATGGCGATGATCCCGAGTGCCGCCAGCAGCAACAGCCCGCCGGCATAGCTGCCGGTGTGGTCCTTGATCCATCCCATCGCGAACGGCCCGGCGAAGCCGGCGAGGTTGCCGATCGAATTGATCACGGCGATGCCGGCGGCGGCCGCGGCGCCGGAGAGAAAAGCCGTCGGCAAGGTCCAGAACACCGGCAGGCAGGCGAAGATGCCGAAGCCAGCCACACAAAGCGAGATCATCTTCAGCGTCGGGTCATTGAGTGCGGTAGAGACTGCGATGCCGGCTGCCGCAACGAACAGCGGGAACGCGGCGTGGAAACGCCGCTCGACGGTGCGATCCGAGCGACGGCCCCACCAGACCATGCCGATGAGCCCGACAGCATATGGCGTGGCCGAGACCAGCGTCGTGAGGAACGTATTCAGGCCGAACGCCTTGACGATCTGCGGCAGGAAAAAACTCAACCCGTAATTGGTCGCCACCGCCCCGAAATACACCAGGCCCAGCCCCAGCACGCGCGGGTCAATCAGCGCCTGTCCAACGGAATAATCGCGCAGCGCCTGACGCTGGCGCTGCTCAACCTCTAACCGGTCGGCAAGCCACGCGCGCTCGTCCGGTGCGAGCCAATGCGCGTCGGCGGGCCGGTCGGTGAGATAAAAGAACACGACGCCAGCGAGGATCACCGAGGGCACGGCCTCGATGAAAAACAGCCACTGCCAGCCGGCGAGCCCGAGCCCGCCATGCAGGTAAAGCAGCACCCCGGAGATCGGCGCGCCGATCACCGTGGAAAGCGGGATCGCCGCCATGAAGTAGCCGACGATGCGCGCCCGGTACACCCCGGGGAACCACAAGGTCAGGTAAAAGATAATGCCGGGAAAAAAGCCCGCCTCGGCCACACCCAGCAGCACGCGAAGCAGATAGAAGCTGTATTCGTTGCCGAGCCCGGTGGCCCTGGCGATGGTCGGGATGAAGGCCATCGCCCCAGACAGGATTCCCCAGCTCAGCATGATACGCGCAATCCATTTGCGGGCGCCGAATCGCTCAAGCATGAGGTTCGATGGGACTTCAAAGATGAAATAAGCGATGAAAAAGATGCCGGCGCCAAAGCCGAAGGCGGTTTGGGACAGACCAAGGTCCTGGTTCATTGTCAGCGCGGCAAAGCCCACGTTCACCCGGTCCAGATAGGCAATGAAGTAACAGACGATAAGAAACGGTACGAGTCGCTTGGTGACTTTGGCGATGGTGCGGATTTCGACTGCGTTCATGTCACGGCGCCTGACGGGCTCTTTGCTCGGCTCGCGGATTCTCCTCGCCCATTCCTCACAACGGCTCGGAGCTAATTTTGTTTCAGCCGAATCTGTTTGCTGCGGTGCACCGGCACATTAAAAAAGCGCCGACGCAGTTCGCTCTATCCTAACCCAGCATCTGCGTGTCGCCGCAGATCGAGATCGCCTGACCGGAAATCGTCCTGCCGCGCGGGCTGCACATGAACAGGATCTGGTCGGCGAGCTGCTCCGGCGTCACGTAGTCCTTGATCGAGGTGTAGGAAAACGCCGTGCGCTCCATCTCGGCGTAGGAAATCCCGCGCTGCTGCGCCTTGGCTTCCAGCACGCGGCGCTGGCGGTCACCGGCGACGAGGCCCGGCAGGATCGCATTGACGCGGATGTTATCCGGCCCGAGTTCGATCGACAGCGATTTTGTCAGTCCGATCACGCCCCATTTCGCCGCGGCATAGGGGGTACGCATCGCAAAGCCGAGCCGGCCCGCAGCCGACGAGATGTTGACGATTGAGGCGTTCTTGCTCTTGCGCAACAGCGGCACCGCGAGCCGGGTGCAGTTGAATTGGCCGGTGAGGCAAATCTCCAGACAGCGGTCCCAGTCTTCCGGATTCATCTCCTCGACCTTGGAGGTCGGTCCGGCGACGCCGGCATTGTTGACGAGCACGTCGAGGCCGCCGAGGTTTGCGAGCGTCTCCGCGAACAGATTCTTCACAGCTGATCGGTCCGAGACATCGCAGAATGTCTGCGTGATCGCGGGATCGCTGGCCGCGAGTGCGGCCAACGCCGTTTCATCGACATCACAGGTGTGAACCCTGGCGCCTTCGCCGGCAAAAGCGCGCGCAATTGCAAGCCCGATGCCGTTGGCACCGGCGGTGACCAGCACGCGTAAACCCTTGAGTTCGAGATCCATGATCGCTCCGAGATGCCTCTGCAATAAGTGTCAGGCGGCTAGACCACCGCGGGACAGAATGAAATCCGCGGCACTGCTGATGTCGGCCTTTATTCCCTCAAGCGCCGCATCGCCGTCGCCGGCGGCGATGGCCTTGCGCACATGGGCGTGAAACCGGATCGCGTCGCCCTTCGCCAGCCGTTCGGGATTGGCACGCAGATCCAGATTGATCACCGGCCCGGCTTTAAGCCAGAGCGCGCGGATGATTTCGACCAGGATCGGCGAGTGCGCCGCCTCATAAACCGCAAAATGAAAGGTCTTGTTGAGTTCGACCGCGCGCGGCAGATCGGGCGCGGGGGACGCGCTTTCCGCCTTCATCGCCTCTTCTGCGCGCGTGATCAATCCGAGGTCGGTGTTGTCCCGATGGAGTGCGGCTTGCGCCGCGGCATGGCCCTCGATGGCGATGCGCACCTTGGTGAGATCGCGAAATTGCGCCGCCGACATCAAGGGCACGCGCACCGCGCGGTTCGGCGTCACCTCCAGCGCCTTGTCGGCGACCAGCCGCGACACCGCTTCGCGTACCGGCATGATGGAGACGCCGAGCACATCCGCCGCCGCCCGCAGCGACAGTTTTTCGCCTGGCGCCAGTCGGCCGGAAATCAGCAGATCGGCCAATTTCGCATAGGCGCGCTCGCCCAGCGTCTGACGGTCCAGCGGCTCCACCAGATTGAGCGCGGCGGGCAAATTCAACGCGTTTCTCCCATGGCGGGCGAAGTTCGACAGAGGACTCGACAACGGCCCGGTCTTTTGCAAGTCTAACTGTGATCACAGATCACGGCAAGACAAAGCGCGCCTCAGGGGCTACGTCGCCTGCCGGAGAACAGACAGCCGCAGTCCACGCGGCCGTATCAGGGAGACCAAGGCTAATGTTTCACAACAATCAATTCACGCGCCGCGGCCTGTTGAAGACCGCCGGCGGCATTGCATTGGCATCGGGAATTTCCGCGCCGGCGATTTTGCGCGCGCAGACCGCTGATGTCATCCGGATCGGTCACCTGACGCCGCGCACCGGTTTCCTCGGGCCGCTCGGCGAATATGCGGTGATGGCGATCGACCTTGCGGTGGAAGAGATCAACGCGTCGGGCGGCATGATGGGCCGCAAGGTCGAACTGCTCAAGGAAGACTCGGTCAATCCGCAGACCGCCTCGACCAAGGCCGAGCGCATGATCGAGCGCGACAAGGTGGCCTGCATCATCGGCGAGATTTCGTCCGCCTCGTGCCTGACCATCGCGCAGGTCGCCTCGCGCAACAAGATATTGTTCATCAATACCGGCGGCAACTCCGATGCGCTGCGCGGCAAGGATTGCCAGCGCTACATGTTCCACGTCGAGTCGCAGAATTCGATGTATGTCAAAACCGTCGGCCGCTCGTTCCTGCGCGACGGCCTCGTCAAGGGCAAGAAATGGTATTCGCTGACGGCAGATTACGCGTTCGGCCATGACCTCTTGAAAGTTTCAAAACGCTTCATGGAAGCCAATGGCGGCAATTTCGCCGGCGACGATCTGGTGCCGACCGACGCCACCGATTTCTCCGCTTATCTGTTGAAAATCCGCGAGGCCAAGCCCGATCTGGTCGTGATCAATCTCGCCGGCAACCAGATCACCAACTTCCTGAAGCAATATGCCGAGTTCGGCCTGACCTTCCCGGTCGGCGGGTTCGGCTTCGACACGGCACTTGCCTGGGCAGCCGGCAAGGGCAACTTCGTCGGCACCTGGCCGGTGGTCTGGCATCATCTGATCGATACGCCCGGCTCCAAGGCCTTCGTTGCGGCCTTCACCAAGAAATATAACAAGCCGCCGGAAAACCAGGCCTGGGGCGATTACACCGCCACCAAGATCGTGGCGCAGACCGTGAACGAGATCAAATCGATTGAGTCGCCAAAGATCATCGAGCACTTCGAGAGGGGCGCGAAGTTCGATGTTCTCAAGACCCGGCAAGGCTACTTCCGCGACTCCGACCATCAATTGATGCACGAAATGTATGCGGTCACGGCACTTCCCGCCGACCAGATCAAGAATCAGTGGGACATCTTCGCCTCCAGCCCGGCGGTGCCGGGCCCCAACGAAGACCTGGAAGTGATCGCCGCCACCAAGGAAGAGAACAGCTGCACGTTCCCGACCTGATCGACTGACTCGAAGTGCCATCAATAGGTTGGGTCGTTTTCTCGTCATTGCGGGGAGCGAGCATCCAGCGACCGTCATTCCGGGGCGATGCCAACGGGTCCGCGCAAGGCGCGGCCCGATGACAGGCTCCGCATCGAACCCGGAATCTCGAGATTCCGGGTCTGGTGCTGACGCACCATCCCGGAATGACGCCTCGGATGCTTCTCGCAACGACGATTTGCGGACCCATCGTCTCTGTGGGGCCAAATCCATGTCCGCCATGTTGTTAGCGCAGCAAGTTCTCAATGGGCTGCTTGACGGCGTCTATTATCTCCTGATCGCACTCGGCCTGTCGCTGATCTTCTCGCTCGGCGGCATCGTCAATCTTGCGCATGGCGCGTTCTATGCGATCGGCGCCTATCTCACTTTGGTGCTTTCGCCCTATCTTGGCTTCGGCGGCGCCTTCGTAGCGGCGCCGGTCGCGGTCGCCCTGTTCGGCGTGGTGATCGAACGCACGCTGTTCCGCCGCTTCTATCGCTCCGACCCGATCCTCTCGCTGCTCTTGACATTCGGCCTCGCGATGGTGGCGGAGCAAGTCTTGCGGATGATCTTCGGCGCGCCGCCATTGTCGTATTCGATTCCACCCTGGCTGCGCGGGCAGGTCGCGATCGGCAGCTTCATCTATTCGTTCTACCGCGTGGTGCTGCTCGGCATCGCCGCGACCTGCATTGCCGGCCTGTGGCTGCTGCTGCAAAAAACTTCCTTCGGCCGCGTGGTGCGCGCCGGCGTGCAGAACCCGGACATGGTCGGCGCGCTCGGCATTTCGCTGCAGCCTTATATGTCCGCCGTGGCCGCGCTCGGCATCGGCCTTGCAGGATTGGCCGGCGTGCTGCTGGCGCCGATCTATTCGATCCATCCGGCGATGGGCCAGGAGATCATCACGCCGGCCTTCGTGGTCGTGGTGATCGGCGGGCTCGGATCGTTCTGGGGCGTGGTCGCCGCGGCATTATTGGTTGGCCTCGTCAAAGGCGTCATGGTCGGCATCGGCTATTCCGCGGCCTCCACCGCCGCGATCTATCTGCTGATGCTTCTGGTGTTGCTGTTCCGGCCGCGCGGCCTGTTCGGCGAACGCATCACCCGGTTCGAGTGAGGCGCTGACATGTCAGAGCGCCCGCCAATTCCGCTGCTGATCGCAGCTTTCGGGTTACTGGTGCTGCCGCCGGTGCTGCTCGCGCTCGGCCTCACCATGACCTCGGCGACCGAAGTCGTGATTTACGCGCTGGCCTGCATGGCGCTGAACATTCTGGTCGGGCATACCGGCCTCGTCTCGTTCGGCCACGGCGCATGGTTCGGGCTGGCGGCCTATGCCGCCGCGCTGCTGCAACGCAACTGGATGCATGATTCGTTTTTCAGCCCGGCCGTTGCCGGCGTTCTGATCGCGGCGGCGGTTGCCACGGCATTCGGCTTCCTGATCTTAAGGCGGCGCGGCGTCTATTTTTCGTTATTGACGCTGGCGCTGGCGGCGATGCTGTATGCGGTGTCGTTTCGCTGGACCGAAGTCACCGGCGGCGAGAACGGCCTCGGCGGCATCACCCGGCCGACGCTGTTCGGCCTCAACCTGGAATCCTCGACCGTCTACTACTGGTTTGTCGCCGGCATCGCATTCCTGATGCTGACGCTGTTGTGGCGCTTCCATAACTCGACGGTCGGCACCGTACTGGTGGCGATCCGCGAGAACGAGCAGCGCGCGCGCTTTCTCGGCTATCCGACCAACCGCTACAAGCTCGCAGCCTTCGTGCTGTCCGCTTCCATCACCGGGCTTGCCGGCATCCTGCTGCTGTACCAGAACCGCATGACCTCGGCCGATCCGATTTCGGTCTCATTCTCCGGCGATCTGCTGGCGATGGTCGTGATCGGCGGCATGCGCAGCTTTCTGGGCCCCGCGCTCGGCGCGCTGTTCTTTATTCTGTTCCGCGAATTTTTGGGCATCTATACCGAGAACTGGCTGTTCTGGTTTGGCCTGGTGTTCGTTTGCTTCATCGTGTTTTCGCCGACCGGCCTGATCGGTGTCGGTGAACGGCTGATCGCACCCTTCCGCAAGAAAACAACGGAAGATGCCGCGATGTCGGCGCGCCGGATCGAGGTGCTGCCGCTGCCGCAATTCCTGCGGCCGAAATCCACCGTCGTCGGACCGGTTCTTTCCGCCCGCCACATCGTCAAGAGCTTCGGCGGCATCAAGGCGGTGCAGGGCATCGACATCTCCATCATCGACCGCACGCTGCATGCGCTGATCGGGCCCAACGGCGCCGGCAAGACCACGGCGTTCAATCTTTTGTCGGGCATGTATCCGCCGGACCAGGGTGCGGTTTCGCTGATGGGCCAGCCGATCGCCGGACATGCGCCGGAGGCAATCGCGCGCGCCGGCATCGGCCGCTCGTTCCAGATCACCAATCTGTTTCCATCGCTGAGCGTGGCCGAAAACATCCGCCTCGCCGTGCAGGCGCGGCATCCCCGCCGCTTCGACCCGCTCACCAATGCGCTGTCGATCCATGCGATCAATGCCGAGACCGATGCGACCATCCGCTATCTCGGCCTTGCCGGCATCGAAAAGGCGGAAGCCGGCATGTTGTCGTATGGCGGCCAGCGCTTGCTCGACATGGGCGTGGCGCTCGCCACCGCGCCGCGGATTCTGCTGCTTGACGAGCCGCTCGCCGGGCTTGCCGCCGCGGAGCGCGAGCGCATCGGCGCCATCATCAAGCGCATCTCGTCCGATTTGCCGGTGCTGCTGGTCGAACACGACATCGACCGGGTGTTTCAGCTCGCCGATCGTGTCACGGTGATGAATGAAGGCCGGGTGCTGCTCGACGGTTCGGTGGAGGACGCGCGCGCCAGCCCGAAGGTGCAGGAAGTTTATATCGGCTCCGGCGCGACCGAGGTTGCCGCGCGTCCGCGCGAAACCGCAGCCCGCGTCAACGCGCTATTGACGGCAACCCATGTCGATACCTTCTACGGCAAGAGCCACATTCTCAACGATGTGAACTTCAGCCTGCACGAAAACGAGATCATCGCGCTGCTCGGCCGCAACGGCGCCGGCAAGTCGACGCTGCTCAAAACCCTGATCGGGATCGCGCCGGCGTCGCATGGATCGATCAGGCTTGCGGACAGCG
>JGI12053J15887_10001593_pt1 | contig 10670 bp, 8 predicted proteins | sample MedBloCAOM1_O3_FD_15887 | JGI IMG/M metagenome (IMG submission 15887) | reverse complement strand
GTGTCGCGCAGCGGGTAATTTGGCCGAAAAACCGCTGATCGCAACCCCTTTTGAACGGCTTTCAGCCTGATTTTTTCGCCGCTCCACGGGCAGATATTCCACGCCGCCGCTGCCTTGCATGCGAACGGGTTGCGGATAAAGCTTCAGCAGTTGAAAGACATCGTCCGGCAGCAATCGGACAAGAGGCCGGCCAGCCACGCAAACGGTTCGAGCGTGACCCAGCCATCCCTAACCACGAGCTTGATGGTTTCGGCGGAAATCGGGAGCTGGTGCATGTTCGCGGCGATAGCGTCGCGGGCGATGTCAGGATCAGCCGCTCGTCGATCGCCGGCAACCGCACTTCGAGATCGTTGGCCACGGCCCGGACGCCCGCGACGCGTTTCGCCTCGGATTCTGCTTCGTACTTGTCGGTAAGGCTCTTGACAAAACCGGCCAGTGTTACGACGCCGTCCTTGACCGACACCGCGATGTTGATCCCGTCAAGGTCTGGGTCCCACCGCAGTTCCTGCTCCACATCCTCCTGGATGACCTGGTCGGTTCTCATAACGGCCTCAGGGCTTAACTGAGAGACGCGAGATTCTCTCCCAACGGCCGGGTTCCGGTCAGCGGCGACCGCGCGCCCGCACGAGGCGGCACATTACATTGCCGATCATGCGTTCGGACAAAACGATCGAAGGAATCTAGTGCGGCCGCACGGCGCAGCGATGATCGCCGTCAATTTTCTAAGATCAGATGACGTGAGGGGTCCGCGATCCTGTGCACCTGTGTGCATCAAACACCTCGACCGGCGATTTTGCAGACGAAGTCTTGTTGCTCTTAATGTCGTCGTTCCGGCTTTGTCAGAGTCTGCCTGACTTCGGCGCCGCAATCGGAGCATTCATAGATAAAGTCGATCTTCGCCATGCTCCAATGCGGCTCGACGTCTCGAACGTACATAGGGACTAGTCCCACGCAGCCGGGGCAGACGATCGGAGCTGTCTCTATTTCGTGGTGTTGGACGTAGGCTGGCATGTCGGCTCTCCTTCACAGCGGAAGCACGGTAGCTTCAACCCCGAGCTAACTTACCGCGTATGACGGATGCCCATGATCAACTCTTTCGAACGTACAAAGAACGATCACATATTGTTCGTGTGTGTGGCATTCCTGTAACATTTCAATCCGCAAAGATTCCGCGCCAAACGCTTCCGATACCTCATTTTTTTTATCACCGAGCGAAGTTTACCACCCTTATTTGTTGCATGGCGTCAGGGTCTTGATTGCGGTTTCGGCTTCGGCCCGCGTTCTATAAATCGTATCGCTGGCAACGGTGATGTTCGGGGTATCGGTGCGCGGCAACTTGTCGGCGACCGTGCAGTTCTTCGTCAAAGAATTCAGCACAACGTAAAATGCGGGCGCCGCTTTCTCGACCTGGGAAAAGCCGGGGCCATCCAGAAGCATCAGGAAGCCGAAGCAGAGCAAACTTCGTTTCATCGTAACCTCCGCCGTCACACCGAGGTAACCGCATGCCTGCGACTTGGGTTCCAGACGGAACCTACCTGCCGCGCTTGCCCGGATGACCGAAGACAGGGTACGGCCGGACGGCGTGGCCTCTCCGGTGTCGATCCGTGGGGGATACGAAAGGCGAGCCATCAATCAAATGATTGGGCCCCGGTCAAATGATTGGGCCCCGGTGCATCAAGGCATCGCGGGGCCCATGGACTTCGTCTTGCGAAGTACGTCTGGTACGCACCAGCTGGATGTTGAGACCGAAAGCGCGTGGCCTTTGCGCCTTCGTCTCGCAGATATGTTTCCAAATTGTCGGCGGCGCAAATGACGGCTAGCAGCTGCTGTTCACCTCAACCTGCGCCGTGACCTCGCAAATGAGCAAGGTCAATGCAACTTGCCCGGTGGCGTCATGCTCCTCACCAAGTGTGAATTTACGGACATGGCGTCCGCATCTACTGCCGTCGTCTCGACCACATGATCGGGGCGGCATTGCCTGCAAGGCCAAGGGCCGATTACCCGTGAGCCTTCAGGTGCAGCGCCCGAAATGCTGCGGCAGATGTCGGCAGGAGTCAAGTATACAGTAGTCCGTTAAGTTCCCTCCGCAGAGGGCGTCATTGTTGTTTTCCCCCTGCCATCCGAAGAAACGGCACAGACGTGCGCAGGTTCTCNGCCTTGATCACGACAGCCCCATAAAGCGGTACCCATTCCAGGTTCGGGAACCGTCCTACGGCGTGCCACTCGGACGCTGCNTGCCGCAAGGAACGATANGGAATGTTGCCAATTGATTTGGATGCTTACCGAAAACAGGAAAGGATCCCCAACCATGAAATACCTCGCTGCTGGNCTTGCGCTGGTTCTTCTGGCGACGCCCGCATTGGCCCAGTCTGTCGGAGAAAAAACCGGCNTGAATTCCGCCCTCGGCATAAGTCCCACGACGGCGGATTTTGTAAAGGAGGCTGCGATCAGCGACATGTTTGAGATCCAGTCCAGCCAGATCGCCCGAGAGCGCGGCAACGCGTCGGAGAAGACATTTGCTGCAACCATGATCAAGGATCACACAAAAACGTTCGAAGATTTGAAATCGATGGTCTCAAGCGGAGACGTGAAGGCGGAATTGCCCACCGCGCGGGATAGCTCCAAACAAAGCGAAGTTGACAAATTGAAATCGCTTAAAGGCGCCGACTTCGCGCTATGACGACGATCAAGTGAGCGGCCACAAGGATGCCGTGTCATTATTCGAGCGCTACTCCAAGAGCGGTGATAGTCCGAAGCTCAAGGACTGGGTTGGCAAGACCCTGCCGACCCTGCGGCATCATCTCGAAATGGCCCAGGATCTGAAGGCGGGAAAGACGGTCGGAAGCCGCTAATCGGCGTGTTGATTAAGGAGGATTGCGGACGCCTTGGGCATTCGCAATCCAATTGCTTCTCCGGGTTCGGCGCAGCCAGTGCTCGCCAGCCCTGTGCGCTGAACCCGCGCAGGGCTCAACGATCTTCCATCAACATAAAGACAGCGCCGGTCAGGGTCGCACCGATGCCGAAGGCCAGCATAAAAGAACCTACGAAGACAATCATCGTCGTTTTCGGATCCGCACTGTGGGCTATGTAGGCCATGACGCCAAATGCATCGACGAGAGTCATTACAAAGGCAAGTGCCAGACCCATGGCAACGCCCATCGCCGTGTGACCGGCAACCCCCAGCAGCATTGACGGATTAAGCAATGCCGATGGTTTCCTGGTGCGCATGACGGTCACTCTGGCTAAGGCGAATGCTCCAACGCTTGAGGGTGGCTGCCGGTTCCCTTGCGCAACTGAACCCTCTTTCACCATGCATACGGTCTTAGGGCCGTGGGCAGTGCCGGCCGGCGTTAATGAAACGCTGCATGGCTTCGTCCGTTTCCTTGAGCCACGGCAGCGCAACAAACCAGCGCGTCAACAGGCGGTGATTGTTGCCTTGCGGCAAGCGTCGACCGCGAATTTGTGCTAGCGATAGCGCCAAAAATTGTAGGGATGGATGACGAAGTCACGGCTTATCGGAAGCGTCCTTGCGGCGCTTGTAGTTGGCGGCGCGATCGCTGCCTTTGCCATCGTATGGCGGCCGGCGATCGCCGCGATCGATCCGCCTGCGCCGCAATCCTTCGACGCTCATCTGGTCCGACGCGGCCGCGAGCTCGCGGCGATCGGAAACTGCCGCGATTGCCATACCGTGCGCGGCGGCAAGAACTTTGCCGGCGGCCTTCCGGTGCCGACGCCGTTTGGCACGATCTTCTCCTCGAATATTACACCTGATGCGGAGACGGGGATCGGCCGGTGGCCGGAGGCTGCGTTCCGTCGCGCCATGCGTTCGGGCGTCAACCGCGACGGGCAGCATCTCTACCCGACATTTCCCTACGATCACTTCACCAATGTCACCGATCAGGATGACCGTGCGCTCTACGCCTATCTGATGACGAGGCAGCCGGTTCACGCGCCGGCCCGCGAGAACCAGCTTCCCTTTCCGCTCGATAAGCGCTTCGTGATCGCGGGCTGGAAACTGCTGTTTCTTAGCCACGGGACCTTCCAGCCGGACCCTACCAAGAGCACGGAATGGAATCGCGGCGGCTACCTGGTTGAAGGGCTGGCGCATTGCGGCGCCTGCCACACCCCACGCAATGCGCTGGGCGCCGAACGTAAGACCGCGCAGTTTGCCGGCGGCGAGGTCGAAAACTGGTACGCCTATCCGATCAATGCGCAATCTCCGGCGCCCGTACCATGGGAGGCGGATGCGCTGTTCGCTTATCTCCGCGACGGCTGGCACCCCGATCATGGCGTTGCGCGTGGGCCGATGGCGCTGGTGGTCAGCAACCTGTCGGAGGTCGCGGACAGCGAGGTCAGGGCTATTGCGACCTATATGGCGGGCGTGCTCGGCGCGCCGACGCCGGATCGCAAACGCCGGGGCGATGAGGTGCTGGCGCAAGTCAAGTCATCTTCCGTACAGGCGTCGCAAGCCAACGCGGCCGGCGCGGCGGTCTACGCGGCGGCCTGCGCGACATGCCACGAGACCGGCAGGCCGCTGCCCTATGGCGGGGTCAACCTTGCTCTCTCTACGGCCATCAGCGCCCCGGATGCGCGCAATGCCGCCAACATCGTGCTGTCGGGCGTTCGTCCCGTAGAGGGTCAACGCAGTCCGATCATGCCGGGCTTTGCCAGCAGCATGAATGACAATCAGATTGCAGCGCTGTTGAATTACCTGCGGGCGCGGTTCAGCAACCAACCGCCATGGACCGGCGTTGAAAAAACCGTTGAGACGGCACGCCGCATGCAGACCGTTTTTCTCCAGACATCGCCCGAGCCGCACAACGTTCCGGCTGATGCAACGCAGCGAGACAAGCCATGATGACGTTGAAGGTCAATGGTCACGACCACCAGATCGATGCGGACCCTGATACGCCGCTGCTCTATGTGCTGCGCGACGACATCAAGCTCAATGCCGCGAAATTCGGCTGCGGGCTCGGGCAATGCGGTGCCTGCACGGTGATCGTCGACGGCAACGCGGTTCTTTCCTGCGTGACGCCGCTGCTTCTGCTGGAGGGTAAGCAGGTGACGACACTTGAGGGGCTCGGGACCATCGAAGCACCCGCGCCGATCCAGCGCGCNTTCATGGAGGAGCAGGCGGCGCAATGCGGCTACTGCATCGCTGGAATGATGATGCGGGCGCAGGCGTTGCTGCAAAGGAATCCCAAGCCGACGGACGAGCAGATCCGTAGCGAGCTGGAGCCGCATCTTTGCCGCTGCGGCACCCATATGCGCATTCTGCGCGCGGTGCACCGGGCCGCCAGGCTGATGGACACGGCCGACGCGGCTTCAGTAACCCACAGGAGCGCCCAATGAACGCGCCGGCTATTCTCGATCGCCGCCGTGTGCTCGCCGGCAGCGGCGCGTTGATCGTCAGCTTCTCGCTTTCAAATGCCTTCGCGCAGGATCAGAGCGCGCCAGTCGCCGCGCCGCCGCCAAGCCCTCCGGGCAGCCTGAAGGACGCGCCGTACCTTGATTCCTGGATTCGCATCGACGCAGACGGCAGTATTACGGCATTCACCGGCAAGGCCGAACTCGGTCAGGGTTTCAAGACCGCCTTTCAGCAGATCGCGGCTGAAGAACTCGACGTTCCCTGTGAGTCGTTGAAGGTCGTCACCGCCGATACGCGCCTCACCGCCAATGAAGGCTTCACTGCCGGCAGCAACTCCGTGCACAACAGCGGCACCGCGGTCCAGAACGCGGCCGCACAGGTGCGCGAGCTTCTAATCGCGGAAGCCGCGCGGCGACTTGATCTGCCGGCTGAAGGATTACGAACCGAAAATGGCGCGGTGATTTCGCCGGATGGGCGGCGCCTGGGTTATGGCGAACTGGTCGCGGCCGACATGCTGCACGTGCAGGCGCAGCCGAAATCGAAGCTGAAGGATCCGGCGACCTTCAAGGTGATGGGTCAGCCGGTGCCGCGGGTCGATATTCCGGCCAAGGTCACCGGCGGCGCGGCCTACGTTCAGGACATGCGGCTACCCGGCATGGTGCACGCCCGGGTCGTGCGGCCGCCGAGCTATGGCGCCCAATTGACGGACTGCGACCCGTCAGCGGTCGAGAAAATGCCCGGTGTGGTCAAAGTCGTACGTGACGGTAATTTCCTCGGCGTCGTTGCCAAAAAGGAGTTCCAGGCGATCCAGGCCATGAACGCGCTGTCGGCGGCTGCGAAGTGGAAGGAGAGCGCGCGTCTGCCGAAGCAAGACGATCTGCTGCGCGTCCTGACTAATTTGCCATCGCAGGATTCGACCATCTTCGAGCAAAGCAATCCGTCGGCCGTCGCTCAAAAGACCATCGAAGCCACTTATACACGGCCGTATCAGGCGCACGGGTCGATCGGGCCATCCTGCGCCGTTGCGCAATTCAAGGACGGCGCGATGACGGTATGGACCCATACGCAGGGCGTCTATCCCGATCGCCAGGGCATCGCGGAAATGCTGCGAATGCCGCCTTCGAGCGTGCGCTGCATCCATGTCGAAGGCTCCGGATGTTATGGGCACAACGGAGCGGACGATGCCGCAGCCGATGCAGCACTGATCGCGCGCGCTTTGCCCGGCACGCCGGTTCGCGTGCAATGGATGCGCGAGCAGGAGCACGCCTGGGAGCCGTTCGGTCCGGCGATGGTGACGAAGCTGAAGGCGTCGCTCGATAGCAACGGCGCAATCGCCGACTGGAATTTCGAAGTCTGGAGCAACACCCATTCGATGCGGCCGGGTGGTGCGGGCGCGATGCTGGCGGCCCAGCATATGGCGCAACCGTTCGCCGCGCCGACGCCGAAGCCGATGCCGTTGCCGGAAGGCGGGGGCGATCGCAATGCGATCCCGATCTACAAATTCGCCAACGCGCATGTTGTGCAACACTTCATCCCTGACATGCCGCTGCGGATTTCGGCGCTGCGATCGCTCGGGGCCTACCACAATGTGTTTTCGATCGAGAGTTTCATGGATGAACTCGCGGTCGCGGCCGGCGCCGATCCCGTTGAATTCAGGCTAAGGCATCTCGACAATCCCCGCGGGCGGGATGTGATCGAAAAGGCGGCCCAAGGCTTCGGATGGCGGAAGGGGCAGAAAGCGTCACAGAATCGTGGTTTCGGTTTCGGCTTCGCGCAATACAAGAATCTGGCGGCGTATTGCGCCGTTGCCAGCGAGGTGGAAGTGAACCGGGAGACCGGGCGCCCGCGTCTGGTGCGCGCGGTGGCGGCGGTCGACAGCGGGCAGGTGGTCAATCCGGATGGGCTGATCAACCAGATCGAAGGCGCGATCGTACAGTCGATGAGCTGGACGCTCTACGAAAGCGTTACCTTCGACACTACCAGGATCACCAGCATCGACTGGCAGACCTATCCGATCCTGCGCTTCAATTCGGTGCCCGACAGCATCGAGGTGCATATTATCAACCGGCCCGGTCAGCCTTTCCTCGGAAGCGGGGAGACCGGACAGGGACCGGCCGCGGCATCCATCGCGAACGCCATTGCCGACGCCACGGGTAAACGGCTGCGCGATTTGCCGTTGACGCGGAAACGGATCAAGGATGCGATCGACGCGTGAGCACTCGGCGTCAGCGCACCGATCCCGTGGTTGTCCCTGAGGGACCTGCGGCTGGCGGCGGAGTCTGGTCTACGGCCGTCGATCCCGGCGTTCCGCTCGGGCCGGGATTGCTCGCAACATGTCTGGTGTTCCACGGTCCCCATATGAGGATGGCAAATACCACAATGAAGGCAGCGACGATAATGGCGAGCGTCCCGCCGCTCATCGAGCCTTTCCGATCCTGACCATTCTGCATGCAACGCTCCCGTCAGATGTAGACAGAGAACGCGGCTGTCCGCGCGATGGTTCCCGGCCGCAGCGTCAGCCGGCCGGCCGAACAGCCGCCATTTTTCTCGATCTTCCTTCGCTGAAGCGCTCCAGCCAGGTCAATGCCACGGCCGACAGGAAAGGCAGGCTCTGGATCAACAGGATTGTGGCGAACAGATCGGCCTCGAGCACCCGGTAAAAGTTTGTTGCAAAAATTGTGATGCTGCCTGCGACCAGCAGCGCGCCGAGCACCGTTTCCGGCATCGCCATAATGCGGGTGCTGACTACCGCACCCTTGCCCTTGCGCGTGCGATGGAAATAGCTGTGGCGCGCCGGGAGCGCGGCCTTAAAGGCTGCACTCGCGACCGTCCATTGGACGGACATGAACACGACCATCGCGCCGAGCATCTGCCGGTACGGAACAGCGACGCGCAGCCGGTATGAACAAGCAAAGTGGACAAGCGACACCAGGAATGCACTGAAGATCGGCAGGGTGAGCAGTGGATCCGGGATGGCGACGATCTTGAAAGCAACGAACGGCACCCAGATCAGATTGAGCAGTGCCGCCGCGACGGCAACGACTTCGGCTCCGAACCAGTTCAGCCAGCCGAATACGAATTCTCGCTTCTGNTCATGGTCGAGCCGGCTCGTGCCTGGCAGGAATTGCCGCCAGTGCTTCTTCACGATCTGAACCGCGCCGCCGGCCCAGCGCGAGCGCTGGGTCTTGAAAGCCAGATAGTCCTGCGGGAGCAATCCCCAGCCGTACCTGCGGTTGGTGTAGTGGGCGCGCCAGCCGAGCTCGAGGATCGTCAGTCCGAGGTCGCTGTCCTCGCAAATCGTATCGCTCGACCAGCCGCCGGCGGCTTCCAGGGCCGTGCGCCGGATCAGGCACATCGTGCCGTGGACGATGATCGCGTTGACCTCGTTGCGTTCGACCATGCCGATATCGAAGAACCCGGCGTATTCGGCGTTCATGGCGGCGTGGATATGGCTGCGGTCGCCGTCACGATGATCCTGCGGCGCCTGAATCAGTCCGACCTGGGGGTCGGCGAAGCCAGGGACCAGATCCCTGAGCCATTGTGGATCGACCACATAGTCGGCGTCGATAACGCCGATGACCTCGGCATCGGCAGTGGTCTCCGCCATCGCGAGCCGAAGCGCTGCGGCCTTGAATCCCTCGAGGTTATCGACGCAAATGAACTTGAAGCGCGGGCCGAGTTCGCGGCAGCGCGCCTCGATCGGCTGCCAAAATGCCGGGTCGGGCGTGTTGTTGATGACGACCACGCACTCGAAATTCGGATAGTCGAGCCGCGCCACCGACTCGATGGTGCGCAACAACATCTCGGGCGGCTCCCGGTAGGCCGGAACGTGGATCGAGACTTTCGGTGTGTCCGCGCCAGGTCGCGGCGGCGACATGCTCAAGAGCCGCACGGGCTCGCTGCCAAGGGCAACGGTCGCCATCTCATTCACGCGGGAGCGCACGATTGGGGCGAGCAGGCCCATGAGCGGAAGCGCGATGGCGAACGTGATCACCTCGCCATGCAGCAGATAGTGGCCCTGCCAGTACACCAGTACGCTTGCGCACCAGTGGCCGACGAAATGGTCCGCGGCGGCGAGCAACGTTGCCTGGCTAACGGTTGCTCCGGGAAGCGCCAGAATCGTGATCGACAACAACAAGCCGACCAGGACGGCCAGCAGAGCTGCTTTCCAGTAGTCAGGGTCGACGATCGGTCCGGTCCAGGCGAATTTGGGCCGTAGCGATGCGTCGAAGATGCCCCAGTAAGGGCCGACATTGCCCTCGAACAATTTCTGCGGCTGATCGATAGCCTCGACGATGTTGTAATCGATGCCAGTTGCGTTGGCACGCGCAACGAAGTCGCGCAGCAACACGGCCTGGGTGATCGGGTCGGGGACGGCTTGTTCAAAATTGTGCCCGGCGCTCGGCCAGCCGAATTCGCCGATGACGATTTTCTTGTTCGGGTATGCCGCCCGCAGCTTGTCGTAGAGGGCCAGCGACCCCTTAAGCGCGGTTTCCTTGGGCATGCCCTCCCAATAGGGAAGGATATGGGCGAAGACCTGGTCCACGGAATTGACGAGCTCCGGATGGTCGATGAAGGTCTTCCAGTGGTCTGCGGTCGCCACAGGAACCGGGCTGTCCCGTTTTACGCGGCGAATAATTTTGGCAAGTTCGGCCGCGCTGTGCTCATGCCGCAAGAATGTCTCGTTGCCCACGACCAGCCGGGTGACGTTCGGATAGCGCCGAGCCAGGTCGAGCGCGGTCGCAATCTCACGCTCGTTTCGGGCGTTGTCCTTGTCGAGCCAGATGCCAAGCGTGACCGTGAGCCCAAGCTCACGCGCGATCTCGGGAACACGCTCCAGGCCTTGAGTCGAAGCATAGGTGCGCACCGCCTTTGCGTGTGCGGCAATCACGGTGAGGTCGGCGCGGATCTGTGCCTCTGGAATCTTCAGACCGTCGGGAGACGGCTCGGCAAACCGGTTGTATGAGACACTCGGCAACCTGTCTTCGACGGAAGCCGCAGTGGCATCCGGCTTTTTCACCGCCCAGAATGCGATATGCAAACACGCGACAAGGCTGACGATCGCAGCAAAAGTGCCCAGCGACATGACGCGGTGACGGCCCCTTGCCGCGCCGATCCAACTGCCACCCCGGACAACTTCGCCTGGTGTTTTCATTCTGGCGCCACGCAATCCCCGCAACCAGCGGCCTGCCGGTGCTTTCGCGCCGGCACGGATACTGTTCGGGCACAGGATTTCCCTTTGGCTGATTGCGTCGAGGGCATAGGGAACTCGTGGACGCCAGAATGCGTCTACCGCAAAGCT
>JGI12053J15887_10001592_pt1 | contig 10672 bp, 10 predicted proteins | sample MedBloCAOM1_O3_FD_15887 | JGI IMG/M metagenome (IMG submission 15887) | reverse complement strand
CTTCGGTCAAGAGAGCGCGGGTTCGCTTGATGCTGCGTGCGATCTCGCCCGCCAATGCGCTGATGGCACAACCCGAACCGGGATGGTCGCTATGTGCCTCGCTTAGATAGTCGTCGACGAGCTTGGCATAGGTCAGCGGTGGCCGGACGGACGCGACAGCGGCCGACTGACGCCGCCAGGTTCCAAACGCAGAACGAAGCGCCTCGACGACCAGGTCGTCACGGGAGTCGAAGTGCTTGTAAAAGCCGCCAACGGTAAGGCCGACCTCCTGCATAAGATCGGCAATACCGACGCCTTCCAGGCCTTTTTCCCGAAAACGCTTCGAGGCGGTCCGGACAATGCGTTCATGGTTTTTCGTTTTTTGTGTTTGTGAATGACCCATCGAAGTTTGGGAATAACAGCAACGACGGGCAACCGCGGACCGTTAATGCCTATCAACTTTTTACAATGTAGCTCAAGCGGGGAAAACTAGAAAACCGCCCGCCAATCGTGACTACGAACTCGATTCAAAGCGCCAACCGCTGATCCGGTGAAAGACCCCCCTTATTTAAATTTACCACTTCTGGTGCTGAACAAGTGTTCCTTTGGGTAAGAAAAAAAGCACCCATACAGCCAATGGTGATCCCAAACGCCCGGCGTTAACCTGGCAAAGGAAATGCGGACGAACCTGGTCGATGCTCATTCGACCGCGGAGAAGACTACTTAGGATGCAGAAGTGAGGAGAATCAGTTTAATGAAAGTCGGAGTCGTTGGGGTTGGTCACGTCGGTGGGAGCGCGGCGTTAAATATGGCGTTGCGGAATTCGTGTCGAGAGATGGTCCTCATTGATGCGAATCGTCAATTAGCCGTTTCCCAGGCACTGGATATCAATCAGACCAGCGCGGCGGTATCTGGGCCAAAGGTCCGAGCGGGAGACTACCTGGATCTAGCCGGAGCGGATCTGGTAGTGCTAACACCCGGGATCAACGAGAAAACAGGTGGCGCTGATCGGCCCGGGGACAAGGAAGGACGTCTCAGGTTACTTAACACGAATGATCCGATTTTTGTCGATATCGTTCCCAAGACAGTCGCTGCGGCTCCCAATGCCATATTGCTCGTTGCTACGAATCCGCTGGATCCAATGGTCGAGCTGACTCGACGTCTCGCAAATGGAAACGCGGTGCTGGGGACCGGTACGTTTTTAGATAGCCTTCGGTTTAAGACAGCGTTAGCTCAGTATTTGGAAGTCGCCCCGGAATGTGTGTCTGCCTTAGTCCTAGGAGAGCACGGCTTAACCTCTGTGCTTTGGTGGTCCAAAGTGACCATAGGCGGTGTGCCGCTCGAGTCCTATCTGGGCGAGAGACGCATTGATGGGCAGGCGCTGCGCAGGTCAGTCGAAGAATATGTCAGGCAAGGTAATATCAACGTAATCAAGGGCAAAGGTGCGAGCGAGTTTGCGATCGGAACTGCCATTGCCCGAATCGTCGAAATGATCCTAGGAGACGAGTGCTCGGTAATTCCCGTTTCCGCTTACAGCGAAAGGTATGCGGTAACTCTTTCCCTACCACGCAGAGTGGGTCGTAGCGGCGTTCTGAATGAGTTCGAAATTGAGGCAACTAAAGAGGAACAGATAGGACTAGAAAAGAGCGTCGAAGCGCTGAAATCGGCCATGGAACGGCTCGATCATAGGCTAGAAGCAAACTAGGGAGCAGGCACGCCAGTTCATCCTCAGTTCCATTTCGAGGCAGCTGCACCGGCCATGTTCAAATCGAGCCTGAATCCTCCTCAGCCTTGCCCAATTGGCGCTGAACTTCCGCTGCCGCAGCGGCAATCGCCTCGCGGCCGAGGCCCGATTTAACGATGCGAATCAGTTCTTCCTCGGTTGTATCGGAGGTAGAGGCATCCAGCACGATCTCGCCGGAGTGCAGAAAGTTTATGCGATCGCACACCTCGAACACCTGGTTATAATTGTGCACGATCAAAATGATCGAGACGTTGCGCTGGCGACGCAGGTTCTGGATCAGGCCCAAGACATTGGCGCCTTCCCGCACCCCCAGAGCGGCCAGCGGCTCATCCAGGACTAGGACCGTAGGTGTGACGAGTAAATCGACCGGGCAACGGCAACGGACTGACGCTGCCCGCCGGAGAGCAGGTCGACTGTGCTGTTCACACTCGGAATTTCGATGCCCAACGTGTCGAGGTAGGTCTTAGCCAGATCGCGCATTTTTCTATTGTCCAGCAGCTTCACACCCAGGATGCGCTTATGATACTCGCGCCCCAGGAACATGTTGTGGTAGATACTGAGGTCGCCGATCAGCGCAAGATCCTGGTAAACCGTCTCGATGCCGTGCGCACGCGCATCGCGCGGTGAGCCGAAGTGTACTTCTTTGCCTCTCGAAACAATCGTGCCAGCGTCAGGTTGGTGAAACCCGGAGAGGATCTTTATCAGGGTGGACTTGCCCGCGCCGTTATCGCCGACCAACGGGTGCTGCCGATGACTTTCCGCATAAGATAAAAGCCCCGAGCGCTCGGCCGCGCGCCCTATTCCGTCGCCAAATGGGGCGTTGAAGGCTTTTCGGAAGTGCTTGCTAAAGAGGTCGGCCCGCTCGGCATCAAGGTGACGATCATCGAGCCGGGCGGCTTCCGCACTGACTTTGCGGGCTCTTCAACGACGATCCGGGACAGCCGCCCCGAATATGATTCCACCGTCGGCACGGTGGCCCGTTTTCAGCGCGACTACAATGGGGTCCAGCCTGGCGATCCGGTCAAGGGCAGCGGCCGTTATCATTCACGTCGCGAGCCTTGATGAACCGCCGCTGCGGCTGCTGCTCGGCAGCGACGCCGTCCACAGTGTCGAGCAGGCCGACCTCGCTCGGATCGAAGCGGACAAGAAATGGCGAGACTTGAGCGTCTCTACGGACTTCGCGGCAGGCGGTGGGTCCAAAGTCTATCCCTGGGAGCGGAAATGAGTCCGAACGCGATTCCCAGCAATCGCTGACTTCGCGACCCTTTTCAATCGATTCCAGCCGGATGCCATTTGCGGAACAGCTTGTCAGAAATCCCCTTTTTTGAGAATGTTGCGATTCCGCGTTTCTCAAACCTTCCCCCGAGCGTTTATCTCATAAAATGAATGCATACCGACTTCAGCGCCTTTTTCATCCGGTGTCCCACCGCACCTTGATTGTGGCCATCGATCACGCGCTTTTTAATAATGCGGCGTTTCTCGAGGGCATCGAGCAGATGCAGAAAATCGTGGGTAAGGTTGCCAGGCCAACGCGGACGGAGTGTTATTGTCTGTCGGCGAGGCGCATCACCTGCAGCGCCTTCCGGGCCGGGGAAAACCGGGGCTGATGTTGCGCGTAGATCCGGCCAATTTCTACAGCGACGCTGTGCCGACTGGACACCTCCAGTGTCGCGTTTTTGATAATGCCGTGGAGCTGGCTCTACGCCTTGATGCTGCCTGCATCCTTCTTAACCTGCTGCAGATTGATGATCACCCGGAGATGCTGAATCAGTGCGTGCAGAACGTGTTGCGCGTCAAAAGTGATTGTGAACGCTACGGTATGCCGTTGGGACTCGAGCCGCTTTCCTTCAAGAAAACCAAGGATGGGTATGCGGGTGATGAAAATCCGGATCGGGTGGTTACGCTGGCTCGCATGGCCGCGGAATCAGGAGCCGACCTCATTAAGACGGATTCGACCTCGCCGGTGGAGGAGTTTCATCGGGTTGTTGAAGCAGCGTCCGGAGTTCCGGTTACGGTCCGGGGAGGAAGCCGGGCCTCCGATAGCGAGGTGCTGGAACATACCGAAAAGCTCGTCAAGCAGGAGGTAGCCGGGATCATCTATGGCCGGAATGTCATTCAACACAAAACGCCGCAGAAAATGGCACGTGCGCTACGGGCGGTGATTCATGAGAACGCATCGGCTTCGGACGCTCTGTCGTTGATCAAATCCTAAAGGTCCGCCTGTTTATGAAGCAAAGTGAAGTCAATCTCTTTTGCAACGAAGCAGCCGTCTGTTTCACTAAACACCAGTGGGCGCTCCCGCCGAAACCGCAGTGGGCGGCAACGGACTTTGGGCTTGGTGATTACAAAAAAGCCGGACTGGTCGAATTGCTCCTTGCCAACGAACCCGAGTATTGTGAGAAAATCATGTATGCGCGCAAGGACATGGTTACGCCCGTCCACACGCATGGCCAGAAAAAAGAGGACATCATCTGCTGGGTGGGCAGCTTACGGCTTTGGCTTTGGTCTTCCAACCCGCGTGAAACCGGGACGACTGATCCGGCCGCTGTCCGAGTAAACGGAGCGGAACGCACCGTAAAATCCGGTGAACCCTTCCTACTTCAGCCCGGTGAACGCATCACCTTGACACCTGGAATCTGGCATGAATTTGCCCCGGCAACCGACTATTGCCTAATCGGAGAAGTGAGCACGTGGTGCGACGAAGCTCACGATAATTTCTTTGCCGATCCTGCGATTGACATTTTTCAGGCGATCGAACCGGATGAGACTGCGAAACTGCCCGGTTGAACTGTGACAGATAGAAAGAGAGTAACCGTTCACTGGTCCCACCGCTTGAAATGAAAAACATACAGGCGTTCATCTTCGATATGGACGGGCTTCTTCTCGATACCGAGAGAGTTTACCAACGGTCCTGGAGCGAGGCTGCTCGACGGCTTGGATTTGATTTAAACGATGAAATTTATCTCATGCTCATTGGCATCACGGTGGCGGACTCCGAAAAGCGACTGGCAGAAGTTTTTGGTTTTCGATTTCCGATCGGCGAGTTTCGAAAAGATGCCAAGTCACGTTACGAGACGATCGTGGAGACGGAAGGCATTCCGCTTAAGCCAGGAGTTCGTGAAATGCTGGAATGGGCGCGCCACAAAAATATCCCATGCGCGGTCGCCACTTCGACCGTGAGCGCGGAGGCGCAAGTCCGTCTGGCCAAACACGGAATCCTCAAGGAATTCCGGCAACTCATCGGAGGAGAGATGGTAAGCCGGGGGAAACCCCATCCCGACATATTTCTCAGTGCTGCCAAGGCGCTGGGAATCGATCCACCCTATTGTCTGGTTTTTGAAGATGCACATAGTGGTGTTCGTGCGGCCCAGGCTGCGAATATGCAGGTGTTGCTCGTTCCCGACATGCTGCCCTCCACACCGGAGATGGAACAGTTGGCGACGCATGTCTGTGAAAGCCTGGTGGACGCCCGAAATTGGCTGGCAGAGGAGCACTTTCAATAATTGGACGCTCCTTGATGAAGCCCTCCGAAATTGCGAGACTCGCGCGGCAGATGGGTGCAGCGCCTGATCCGTGGACCCGCCGTCAGTTTCTTCGTGCGACCCTGGCGGGTGGCGCAGGTCTCTTCCTCAGCGGTCAAACGGGATTCGGACAACGCCGCCGGCCGGGATCGAAGCCGAGAGTCCTTATTATAGGAGCCGGATTCTCCGGACTGGCCTGCGCTTTTGAACTGCAGGGCGCGGGGGCAGATGTGATCGTGCTTGAGGCGCGCGGCCGCCTGGGCGGAAGAGTGCTTACCATGGACTCATTCATTAAGAAAAGGGTTGTGGAGGCGGGCGGCGAATTGATCGGCTCCAATCATCCGACCTGGGCGGCTTACGCAGGCCGGTTCGCTCTGCACTTCGATGACGTGGTGGAGCCAGAGGCAGGCCGATCCCCAATCATGCTGAACGGCTGCGTCTATCAAGGCGAAGCGTTGGTAGAGCTTTGGAATTCGATCCGAAACGCGATGTCCTTACTGAATAAAGACGCGCGCACGGTAAATCTTAACGCTCCCTGGAAGACTCCCGACGCAGGCAGATTGGATCATCTTTCGCTCGAAAAGGTGTCGCATACTTGGTCTTTGGATCGGAGCACGCGTCAAGGTCTGCTCGCCCTGATCGGAAATGATAACGCCGCATCTCCCAAACATGAAAGCTATCTGGGAGTCATTGCTTCCGTTGCCGGTGGAGGCGTCGAGCAATATTGGACAGAGACCGAGGTGTTTCGGTGCCGGGGAGGAAATCAGCGGTTGGCGTTTAAGTTGGCCGCGGCCATCGGCTTAGAGCGTATTCATCTGAGCGCGCCGGTCGAGCAAATTCACCTCGGCGACCAACGCGTTACCCTCTCTACTGCGGGAGGAACGACGTTCGAGGGCGATATCGTCGTGCTTACTGTGCCGCCGAGCGCTTGGAAGAACTTCAGTGTAAATCCGAAGATTCCTTCAACCTACCAGGTGCAAGCTGGGCCCGCCGTCAAATACCTATCCAGCGTGAAAAGACCATTCTGGCTCGCCGACGGACTTTCAGCCAATTCGATGTCAAATGGTCCGATCGGTGCAACCTGGGAAGGGACGGAGGCGCAGCGGACTGATCCAATGGATCCGGCCTGCCTCACCGTATTTTCCGGCGGTTTAGCCGCCCAGCGTTGTCTTGCAATCTCGCCAAAAGTACGCACCGAGATTCTTGGACGGAGATTGGAAAAAATTTACCCCGGCTATTTAGCAAACGTCGACCGATCGATGTTCATGAACTGGCCGGCGGATAAATACACCCTCTGCGGGTACACCACCCCCGCAGTAGGAGAAGTGACGACGAAGTACCCGCTATTGCGCGAAGGTTTTGCAGATCGGATGTATTTTGCCGGCGAATACACGAGCCTTCTTTTCCCCGGCTATATGGAAGGCGGTCTTCATTCCGGAGCCACGCTGGCCAAGCGGCTTGCCCAAAAAGTAAACCTCGTCTGACAGGCACAAAAATATTGAGTAGAAACCCAAGACTGCTGACCGGTCTCTGCTACGCCGCAATGATGAGTCTGGCCATCGGACTCAATTTACTGCCGGTATTTTTGAACAGCCTGCGCCACTCATTCGGTACAACGCTCCTTACGCTGGAGGAGCTTGGCCGCCTGGGCGCGTTGTCGTTTGCCGGTTTGTGCCTGGGAATTGTTGCGACCGGGCCGTTCGTGGATCGTTGGGGCCCCAAGTTGTTCGTTCAGATTGGGAACGCACTCATTGCCATTAGCTTGACGGGAATGATATTTGTCCCCAGCTATGCCGCGCTGGGATTTGCAGTGTTCGTGCTTGGTCTGGGTGCCGGGATCCTCGATATGGTGCTTAGCCCCGTGGTGGCCTCGCTGAATCCCGACAAGCGTTCGTCATCTATGAACTGGCTACACTCCTTTTATTGCGTGGGTGCGGTGGTCACCATATTGGCCGGCACTGTGGTTTTGCAAATGGGCTGGGGTTGGCGCACCGCCTGTCTCGTACTGCTTCCTCTTCCTTTGGTTTTGTTCGCCGCATTTGCCCGAATGACATTTCCATCGATCGTATCCGACGAGGAGGGTCGCACTCTTTTAGGAACGATTTTGAAGGAAAAATGGTTCCTTGGAGCGATGGCTGCCATCTTCCTCGGTGGCGCAACCGAACTCGGCATGGCGCAATGGCTACCGGCCTATGCGGAATCCGCGCTCGGTTTTCCACAATGGATTTCCGGCGTCGGGCTGCTTTTGTTTTCCGTCGCAATGGCGGCGGGAAGAATGATTGTGGGAGCCTTTGGCACGAAGCTGGACCCTTTTCATACAATGGCCTGGGGATGCAGCTCCTCGGTAGTCTTATTCCTGGCGGGATCGTTTCTGCCGATCTACTCGCTTGCCCTAGCAGCGTGTGTTCTTGCCGGATTTACCGGAAGTTGTCTGTGGCCCACAATGCTGGCAGTCACCGCGGATCGCTATCCCAATGGTGGAGCGAGCATGTTCGGGCGCTGGCAGCACTCGGTAATGCGGGCGGCATCTTCATGCCCTGGACGGTGGGATGGATCGCCGGCATACACGACTTGCATCTCGGTCTCGCGGTTTCCGCTGTCGCTCCGCTACTTATGTTGCCGCTTGTGCTTGGGTTAGGTCGTTTGGCTCATCCATCCCGGATATTCTGACCCAACAATGGAAGGCAGACGCTCCCTTTCTCCATTAGTCGCGGTCGGTTTTGCCCTCTTTACCGACGCGTTCCTTTACGAAGTGGTCATACCGCTCGCCCCGCTGTCACCCGCAGGAATCACTTCCACTTCTGATATCGCATCACTCTATTGCGCTTATGCCCTCGGAGTCGTGCTTCTTACGCCGCTTTGGGGCATCGTGTCCGACCGAATTGGTCGCAAGAACCCGCTCATCGTCGGAGCGATCGCTCAGTTGATCGCGACGTTTATTTTCGCCAGCGCAGGGAGCTATTGGATACTCATGCTCGCACGAATTATCCAGGGCGGAGCTTCCTCCGCGGCATGGACTGCAGGGCTCGCCGTCATCGCGGAGCGGTATCCCACCCAGCGAGTGCAAAAAATGGGCCTGGCCATGCTCGGCACTACGATGGGGGCGCTCATGGCTCCGCTCGCCGGGGGTGTGCTTTACGATATGGGCGGATATCTCGCCCCGTTTTGGGTCAGTGGACTAATCGCGTTTGTGGATCTGATCCTGCGTCTGACTTTGATTCCGCACGATCAAAATCACATTGCTGTTCCCAACGCGATGCCTGTCCTTTTCCGCAATCGAGCCGTGCTCGCTGCCTGCGGTTGGGGATTGATCGAGCCCGATGTGCCAGCGTTTTTAATTGATAAGGCGGGGGCATCGTCGACAGTAGTCGGGCCGCTGTTTACTCTCTCCAGTGTAGCATACGGGCTTGCAGCCACGCCCGTGGAACGTTTGACCGAGTGGTTTGGGCGGCGATTTGCGATTTCTCTCGGTTTGACCATCATGGCCGTCGGAATGCCGATCCTTGTGCTTTACCCAAGCGTGATCTTGGTGGGCACGGCATTGTGTCTTGTCACCATAGCCTACGCCTGTGCGATGAACCCTCTCCTTACCGAACTTGCTGACGCTGTGGACCGTTGCGCCGCCGGCGCCTACGCGTCGGTTTATGCCATCTTCAATATCGCTTATGCGATTGGAACGCTGGTAGGCGGCGTGGTCGCAGGCCCGATCGCCAGCCACTTTTCGGTGTTGACCGCCTCTCTGTCGATCGCTGTCATCCTCCTTCTTTCCCTGCCGCTTCTCAGGTGGGGTTTGATATCTGTTTCCGCCGCACCGACCGAGCAAACCAGAGCCGATAAGGCTTGATCTACCGGTTTCTGCACATTTACTGATGCCATTTGGCAACCCGAAAACCTAGTGAAGAGGCCGTGACTCGCCCTAATGATCGTCAGGTAAGTGGCGTGAATCGTATGATTGGCGCTCAATTTGCCCAAGGGCGTTCTCCCGCAAGGTTTTTCGGTCAATCTTTCCGGTGGGTCCGTACGGTAGGTTCTCGGAGAAAATAATCTGGTCCGGAACTTTATATTCAGCCAGGTGCATTCTGGCAAAATCGACCAATTGTTCTTGCCTAATTGGAGCGCTGCTCTGCTTGAGAACTACATGTGCCTGCACTAACTCGGCACCACATCCGTCAGGTACTCCAATGACCCCTATCTCCCGGACGCTAGGGTGTTGGTATAACACGCCTTCGACTTCGATGGGTGATACCAATCCGGCTCGATGGTTGATGATCTCCGATTTGCGACTCACGAACCAATAAAAATCGTCTTCGTCTTTATAAGCGAGGTCGCCGGTATGAAACCACCCCTCCACGATATTCCTTGCAGTTAATTCCGGGTCGCGCCAGTAGCCTGCAGTCATACTACCTCCGCGGACAATCATCTCACCAATCTCACCTGCTTGGGAGATCGGACGGCCAGAATCGTCAATCAGAGAAACTTCCATGCCGACGATGGGTTTCCCGATTGAGCCGGCCTTCTTTTTACCATACGGAGGGTTCATGCTGTAGATTTGCAACTCCGTCATACCGCAGCCTTCCGTGATTTCGACACCAAAGATTCGGTTGAATCGCTGCTGGATCACAACAGCAATCGCTTCGCCGGCGGAGAAACAGAAGTCTAGCGATCGAAGGTTATACTGACCGGCTTCCGGGTGGTTAACTAGATCATTGTATAGTTTCGGGAAGCAATAGGTCTTGGTCGGCTTATAGGTTTGTATCGCTGTCAGAGTCAACTGCGGTTCAAAATTGCGCAGCAGAATACAGGTCCCCCCGCAGCTATGGAAAGGCAGAACCTGAGAGCCAAAACCGATCAGATAGCATACCGAAAACATGATCAACGTCCTGTCATCAGCAGAAATGCCAATTTGCTGGATTTGATTGGATGTTGCCCCAGCCAAACTGCCGTGGGTATGGATCACCGCCTTGGGCAACCCCGTTGTGCCTGATGTGTAGTAAATCGCGGCCGGACTGCTCTCTTCGAAGACCGGCGGACGATCTACGCTCAAAGTCGCTTCGAGTAGCTCACTGAAAGGCGCAACTCCACCGAAATCCGAGTGGCGACAGACCACGTAATATTGCTCGACTTCAGGCAGCGACGCCCTGATTTTTTCCAACTGGGTGAACAGTTCTGGGTCACTGATTAGAACCCGAGCCCCGCTGTGGTTGATGACATATTTAAGCAGATCGGCGCCAAAACGAATGTTCAGAGGCACCGCGATCGCACCTATCTTGAAACAGGCGTAATAGCACACCACTATTTCAAGGGAGTTTGGCAGCAAAAATGCAACTCGATCTCTTGGGTTAATTCCTCGCTCCAACAGGGAACCCGCCAAGTTTTGAGTGCAGCTAAGCAGGTCGGCATACGTGTAAGTTTTATCCTCAAAAATCAA
>JGI12053J15887_10001591_pt1 | contig 10673 bp, 12 predicted proteins | sample MedBloCAOM1_O3_FD_15887 | JGI IMG/M metagenome (IMG submission 15887) | reverse complement strand
AAGCCTAAAGGCAGCGCCCCCGCTCGCCCATACGCCTTGAATTCCCCCTGCGCGGCCGGTGCATGGCACGGCCGCGGGCAGGTCTGCTACGCTTGGTGAGTGCAGGAAGGAAGCGTCGAGTTGGCAGAACGCGGCTTATCGGTCCTACGGTCTTGTCTTCGGCGAGTGCGGCGGACGCGGCGATCGCCGCAGCGCAAACGAAACGCTTCATGGCGCGGTCCCCTTTTTCGAGTTTGCAAACCGGCCCCCGGGCCGGCCGCGCGCACGATAGGAAATCTCCCGCGCTTTGGGAACTGCGCGTCAGCGCCGGCGGCGCGGCTTTCGGGCCGGGCGGCCGCCGGGGCAGAGCAACTCCACCGCTGAATCCGCCACCTGCTGCAGAAGGGCGCGCGGCTGGCCCGCCCGCGCGCGCAGGGCGAGCGTGTGCACGATGCTCGTCGCCAGCAACGCGAGCGCGCGCGGATCGGCCTGCGCTCCCAGTTCGCCCCGCGCCCGCGCCGCGGAGAAGGCGGCGCGGAACCCCTCGTCGAGGTCGCGGACCGAGCTTGCCAGCACCTCGCGGACGTCCGGATTCTCCACCGCCTCGGTGGCGGCGGTCCCGACCAAGTAGCAGCCGCGCGGGCCGCGATCGCCGGAAAGAAAGTGGTCGAGCATCGCGTGGTAGATCTCGCGAAGCACGACCCGGAGCGGCCGCCCCGAGCTCAGCGCCGCCTCCATCAGGGCACGCTTGCTGGCCAGGTCGCCCTCCAGCGTCTTTAGATAAAGCGCCCGCTTGTCGCCGAAGGCGGCGTAGAGGCTGGGACGGTTCATCCCGGTCCGCGCGCTGAGATCGTCGAGCGACGTCCCGGAAAACCCGCCGTCATAGAACGCATCCTTGGCGCGCTCGAGCGCGACCTCCGGGTCGTACGCCCGCGGCCGTCCCAAGGGCCGCCTTTCAGATTTTTGTACCATCTCGCAATAAACTCCTTGACCAGAGATTTTATACCGCTTAGTACACAAGTCAAACGGAGCGACCCATGAACTTCGTAGCCCTGCGGATGCTGACCGGCGACCGAGCGAAATACTTCGGCTTGGTCTTCGCCATCGCCTTCTGCACCTTCCTGCTCGAGAACCAGACCTCGATCTTCGCCAACATCCTGCGGCGCACCGCCAGCCAGATCCTCGACGTCACCGACGCCGAGGTGTGGGTGATGGACCCGCAGACCGAATACTGGGACCAGACCAAGGCCCTCAAGGACACCGACCTGACCCGGGTCCGCGGCGTTCCGGGCGTGGCCTGGGCGGTGCGGCTCTTCAAGGGCAACCCCGTGGCCAAGACCCTCAACGGGAAGTTTGCCGTCTCCCTTCTCATCGGTCTCGACGACGCGACCCTCTCAGGTGCGCCGCGCAAGATGCTGCTCGGGTCCTGGCAGCGGCTGCGCGAGCCCGATTCGGTGGTGATCGACCAGGCAGGATATGTGCTGCTGTTCCCGGGCGAGCCGCTCGAGCTCGGCCGCACGCTGGAGATGAACGACCATCGAGTCACGCTGGTCGGCATCTCGGATGCGTCCGCGCCTTTCTTGAGCGTGCCGGTCATGCACACCCGCTACAGCGAGGCCGTGAACTTCCTCGGCCGCGAGCGGACTCAGCTCTCCTTCATCATCGCGAGACCACTCCCCGGGACCAGCCCCGAGCAGCTCGCCGCAAACATCGCCGGCGCCACCGCGCTGCGCGCGCGAACGACGCAGCAATTCATGTGGGACTGCATTCGTTACTACCTGAAGAACACCGGGATCCCGGTCAACTTCGGCATCACCATCCTGGTGGCGCTGCTGGTGGGAACGGTGGTGGCGGGCCAGACGTTCTACCTGTTCACCGTCGAGAACCTGAAGCAGTTCGGAACGCTCAAGGCGATGGGTGTCACCAACCCCCGGCTGGTAGGGATGATCCTGCTGCAGGCGCTGAGCGTCGCCGCGCTCGGGTTTGCCATCGGCACCGGGATGACGGCGACGTTCTTCGAGATCACGCTCCGCCAGCTCGCCACGCGCGGAATGGTCCTGATGTGGGAGTGCGCCGCCATCACCGCCGCCTGCATCTTCTTCGTAGCGGCGGTGGCCAGCATCCTCAGCATCCGGCGGGTATTGGTCCTCGAGCCCGCCGAGGTGTTCCGATGATCGCCGCCACCGGCACGTTCGCCGTCTCCTGCAGCGGCGTGCACAAGGACTTCGGCCAGGGCGAGACCCGGGTGCAGGCGCTCCGCGGCATCGAGTTCGGCGCGCGGTTCGGCGAGCTCACCTTCCTGGTCGGGCCCAGCGGCTGCGGCAAGACGACGCTGATCTCGGTGATCGCCGGCCTGCTCGACCGGACCTCGGGAGACCTGTCGGTCCTGGGCGTGGACATGGACGGGCTGACGCCGGGCGAGCGCGTCCTCTTCCGCCGCGAGAAGGTCGGGTTCCTCTTCCAGCAGTACAACCTCTTGCCCGCCTTCACCGCCGCCGAGAACGCGTCGGTGCCGCTGCTCATCGCCGGCATCGCGCGGAAAGAGGCGCTCGATCGCGCCCGGTCGCTGCTCTCTACGCTGGGCCTCTCGCAGCGCACCGAAGCGCTCCCGTCGCAGCTCTCGGGCGGACAGCAGCAGCGGGTGGCCCTGGCGCGCGCCCTGATCCACGAGCCGAAGCTGGTCATCTGCGACGAGCCGACGGCCGCGCTCGACCACAAGAGCGGCGAGTCGGTCATGGAGTTGCTGGCGGGCAACGCGGTCCATCCCGATCGCGCCGTCATCGTCGTCACCCACGACTCGCGCGTCTTCCACTACGCGCAGAGCATCGCCCACATGGACGACGGAAGAATCGCGGAGATCACCCGCGCGCAGCACCCCAGGGAGGCACGCGTATGAAGCGCTTTTTGTTGCCCTTGATCGGAATTCTCGCCGCCGGCGGTGCGACGTACTCGATCGCAAAGACCACTCCCCACAGGGAACGCACGGATCCTCCCTCCCAACCGCCGGTCTCGGAGTTCCACGACACCATCGCGGCGGTCGGCGTGATCGAGGCCAGCACCGAGAACATCGCCATCGGGACACCGCTCTCGGGCATCGTCCCCAAGGTCTTCGTCGGCGCGGGGGACGCGGTCCGGGCGGGCGACCCGCTCTTCGAGCTGGACACGCGGCAGCTCCGCGCGGAGATCGAAGTGCGCAGGCAGGCGCGCGCCGTCGCCGGCTCTCGCGCGCGGGTGGTGGATGCCCGCCTCGACGATCTGCGCAGGCAGCTCGGCTTCGCCGAGCAGGTGAAGGACAAGCGCGCCATCTCGAGCGAGGAGATCTCGCGGCGGCGCTCCGCGGTTGCGACAGCGGAGGCCGAGCAGGCCGAGGCGCTGGCGCAGGTCGGGGCCGCCGAGGCGCAGATCCGCGCCACCGCCGTCGAGATCGAGCGAAGCACGGTGCGCTCGCCCATCGACGCCGAGGTGCTGCAAGTGAAGCTGCGGGTGGGCGAGTTCGCCGCCGCCGCTCCCGGAACGCAGCCGCTGATCGTGCTCGGCCGCTCGAAGCCGCTGCACGTGCGCGTCGACGTCGACGAGCACGAGGGCTGGCGCGTGCACGCGGGCGCGACCGCCGTGGGCCGCCTGCGCGGAAATGCAGATCTCAAGACGCCGCTCGTCTTCGTGCGCTTCGAGCCCTTCGTGGTTCCCAAGCGGTCGCTGACCGGCGACAGCACCGAGCGGGTCGATACCCGCGTCCTTCAAGTAATCTACCGGGTGGAGCGGGACGATCTTCCGCTCTTCGTCGGCGAACAGCTCGACGTCTTCGTCGACGCCGGGAGGGTGGCGCTGCGATGAGACGCCTCCTCTGGCTGGCGCTGGCCGGCTGCACCGTCGGGCCCCAATACCAGCGCCCGGAGATCGCGGTGCCCAAGGCCTTCAGCGAAGGCGGCGCCGCAGGCCCGGCCTCCTTCGAGCGGTGGTGGGCCGGGTTTCACGACCCGCTCCTGGAATCGCTCGTCGCCCGCGCCGTCGAGGGAAATCTCGACCTCCAGCTCGGCGCCGCCCGGATCCGCGAGGCGCGCGCCGCTCGGGGAATCGCCGCCGCGGCGGGGCTGCCCCAAGTGTCCGCGAGCGGCGGGTACACCCGGTCGAAGCTGGAGGCCTCAAATCCAATCTCGAGGCTGGCCGGCACGTCGGCGCGCAGCATCTTCGAGGCCGGATTCGACGCGAGCTGGGAGATCGACGTCTTCGGCGGCGTCCGGCGCGACGAGGAAGCGGCGCTGGCCCAGGTCCAGGCGACCGAGGAGGCGCGGGAGGACATCCTGGTCACGCTGGTCGCCGACGTCGCCCGCAACTACGTCGAGCTGCGCGGAGCCGAGCGTCAGATCGCCATTCTCGATCAGACCCTGGTCGCGCAGACGGACAGCCTGAATCTCGCCAGCGCGCGCCTCGACTCCGGGATGGGCGCCGATCTCGACGTGGCCCGCGCGGAGGGTCTCTTGGCGGCGACCGCGGCGCAGCGCCCGGCGCTGGAAGTGCTGCGGCAGAAGGCGGCCTTCCGCCTCGGCGTGTTGCTCGGGCGCGAGCCGGAGGCGCTGCTCGCGGAGCTGGATGCGCCCGGCGCGATTCCTCCAGCGCCGCCCCAGGTTCCCGCGGTGCTGCCCTCCGAGCTGCTCACCCGCCGGCCCGATCTGCGGCGCAGCGAGCGGGAGTTGGCGGCGGCGACTGCGCGCATCGGCGTCGCCAAAGCGGACCTCTTTCCGCGGTTCAACCTCACGGGCAGCTTCGGCCGCCGCAGCACCGATCTCGGCACGCTGAACGCGTCCAGCCAGTTCTGGAACGCGGGGCTCGGCTTCCAGTGGCCGATCTTCGCGGGCGGTCGCATCCGCGCCAACATCCGCGTCCAGGAGGCCCGCCAGGAGGAGGCGGTGCTGGAGTACCGCAAGGCCATCCTGACGGCGCTGGAGGAAGTGGAGAATGCGCTCTCCGCTCACGAGCGCGAGCTGCGCCGGCAGGAGTCGCTTCGGGTTTCGGTCGCCGCCAACCGCCGCGCCCTCGAGCTGGCGGTCGAGCGGTACACGAGCGGGCTGGAGAACTACCTCTCGGTCCTCGATGCGCAGCGCTCGGTGTACGCCGCCGAGGACCAGTTGGTGCAGAGCCAAAGCCACGTCGCCGTCACGCTCATCGCCGTCTACAAGGCGCTGGGCGGCGGCTGGGCAGGCTGAGGAGCGCCGGCCGGAGAGGTCCTATTTCAGGATGTCGTTCTCGTACTTCCCGGCGGCCAGCACCTGATCGGCCACGCTCTTGATCTCCTCGTCGTTGTTGCGCCCCGTGCCCGCGCGCAGGTTCGCGCGGATCCGGTGGCGCGCGTCCGAATAGAACGCGAACGTCATGTTCAGCTCGTTGGTGCACTTCTCCAGCCCGCGCACCTCGATCAGCCGGGTTGTCTGTCGCCAATATTCATCCCCGACCAGGATCGACCGCGCCGCCCTGCCCTTCTAACCTTGTTATTCCTCTACACGGCCGCCTCGTATCGGTGATGCAGGCCTCCGAGCCGCGGCCGCGACACAGCAGTGCTGCATGGAACCTGGGGTACTGCAGGGCGGCGGCCGGCGGGGGTTTCCTTTGCTAGCGCGTCGTGCGTTCGATCGTCGTGATAGTAGGCGACGTACTCGTTCAGCAGTCGCCGGAGGTGGCGCTCGTTGAACACGACGACCTGGTCGAGCAACTCTCGGCGCACACTGCCTATCCAACGTTCCGCAACGCCGTTCTGCCAAGGGCTCCGGTACGCCGTTCTTGTTGGCTGCAGACCGAGCGATTCCACCATGGAGACCACACGCCCACCGAAGCTCGCATCGCGATCGAACACCAAGTGGCGCAGGTTGCCTTCCTGCGGGAATGTTTCTCGGAGTTGTTGGACGACCCAGTCAACGATGGGGTGCTCTGTGACATCGAAATGCAGAATGCGCCGCCGGGCATGATCAATGGCGAACCAGACATACAGCACGCGGAAGGTCACGGTCGGGACCGTGAAGAAATCCATGGCCGCGATCGCGCCGCGGTGATTGCGCAGGAACACGATCCAGCGCTCGAGCGCGCCGGGAGCCGGTCGACGCCGCGGAAGATATCTGGACACCGTGCGCTCTGACACCTCGATCCCGAGCATGCGCAATTCGCCATGGATGCGAGGGGCACCCCAAGTCGGGTTCTCCGCAGCCATTCGCAAGATCAGGGCGCGAAGGTCCTCGCCGATGGACGGACGCCCCTCGCGACGATGGTGCTGAGACAGCCACGTCCAGTACTTGCGGAACCCGGCCCGGTGCCAGCGGACCACTGTCTCAGGCTGTACGAACAGAAGCACTTCGGACCATCTCACCCAGACTCGACGCAAGGTCACCCAGAACACTCGGTCAGCAACTCCGACCCTTGGACGTCGGCCGCAGTGGACGAAGGTGGATAGTTGGTGCCTCAGGGCGAGATTCTCGACCACAAGGTCCGTGCGGGCGAGGAAGGCCGCACGCACAGCGGCGAGCAGTAGCAGACCGAAGCGGAGCATGAGGCCAGGCAGGATCCATCGACCCTCGGATACGTCAAGGAATCTCGATCGGATCTGGTTTTGGCGACGGACAGCCACCGGCAACCTCGTGGGCCACGAGGAGATCGCCACCCCTTTCGCGACGCGCAAGCGCGACCCGGGACCGCTGTTCCCCTGGGAGCGCTTCTCGCGGACTGCGCCACGTCGGACCTCGCGCGGAACCCTGGCAGCCTGACCGTCATCGCGCGCGTTGGACGCAAACTACAGGTTCAAATCCAGACAAGAGTTGTTATCGAGAAGGCTCCCAACGACGCGCTGGCCCGCGAGCTGGGCGCGATGGGGCGGTTCTGAGTCAGCGCGCGCGCCGGTAGTGCATGGCGACCGCGCCGCTGCGGAGCGGCTTCGCCGAGACCAGCTCGAGCCGTCGCGTGCTGGGCAGCCCGCTCTGGTACAGGGTTGGGCCGTGGCCGGCGATCCTGGGGTGGACGAGGAACTTGTACTCGTCGATCAGATCCAGCCGGTCCAGCTCGGTCGCGAGCTTGCCGCTACCGAGGAGCACGCCGGCCGGGGTCGCGTCCTTGAGCTTCTGCACGCCCGTGCGCAGGTCGCCGGCGATGTGGTGGCTGTTGGTCCACGGGAAGTCCTTTCGCGTCGACGACACCACGTACTTCGGCTTGGCCTCCAGCTTGACCGCCCACTCGCGCATCGCCGGCGGCGCCTCCTCGTCGCCGCGGGCGACCGCCGGCCAGTAGCTCTCCATCATCTCGTAGGTGACGCGGCCCCACAGCATCGCCCCGCCCTCGTCCATGAGGCGGGTGAAGAAGGCGTGTGTCTCGTCGTCGGCGATTCCCTCCTGGTGGTCGACGCAGCCGTCCAGGGTGACGTTGATGCTGAAGGTCAAGAGTCCCATGCGGCGAGTCTAGAGCCTATCCCAAAATCCGATCCGCGTATGTCGAGCCATTCACGGTCGCCTCAATTCAGCAGTGACGCGCGTCTTCCAGCGCGACGACTTCATGACCGTCCCGCGCTCGCGCCCAGAGCGACGAGTAGCTCGTCCAGTTGCTCGAACGTCTCGGCCATATCACCACTCGTACTCCCGGAGGCGATGGCATCGTCGAGAGCTGCCTTCGAGGGATAGAGGTCGTGCACGACGACCAGCGTCTTGCCACCTTTCTCTTCGAAGGTCACCGTGGTGACGGCCCCAGCTTCACCAGCTTCCTCGTTGGTCCAGACGAGGCGCGAGTGCGGCGTCACTTCGATGTACCTACCGAAGAACGCCATGGGCTGCTCTGAAGCAGGGTGGCGGAACACGAGACGGTAGGTGCCTCCGACCCGAACATCCAGCTCGCAGGAGAGCAGGGTCAGGCCGACCGACTTCGGAACCCACCACCGTTTGAACAGGTCGGCCTTGGTCCACGCCTCGAACACGAGGCGCGCCGGGCCGTTGACGGTTCGGGTGACGACGAGCTCGCGCTCGGATTTCCGCTCCGACGTCGTGCGGTTCTTCACGGGGTCACTCTCTCTTCTTGCGTCCATGGATCTTCTTCTTTTGTTTTAGTTCCTCGACGACTTTGTCCAACTCATCGAAGCGTGCGGCCCAGAGCTCGCGGTACTTCTCGAGCCATGCAGTCTCTTGTTCCAGTTGACGCGGGCCGAGCTTGCAGGTCCGCACGCGCCCGACCTTCTTGGTGGCGACGAGCCCGGCCTGCTCCAAGACGCCGACGTGCTTCTTCATGCCCGTGAGGGTCATGTGGAACTTCTCGGCAAGGTCCGTGATCGAAGCATCTTTACGTCCGAGCTGCTCCAGAATGCCGCGCCGGGTTCCGTCCGAGAGCGCGGCGAACGAGGCATCAAGGCGGGCCTGCGAAGACTGAGCCATATGGTTCAGTATTTAGCGCACGGATTGTGGGAATGCAATAGGAGACCGACCGCGTACTGCGTTGCCGTCCGCCTTTGCCCCTAAGCCATACACTCCTGGCGACGGAACGGCAGGCCGTCGCAGAACTTGTGGCGGAGAAGCTGCTAATGACCATTTGTCGCGACTCGCGCCTGCGACGTAGGCTCCGGCGATGACCGACTCCGTCGCCTTCGCCGATCGTGCCACCTGGGAGCGCTGGCTGCGCAGCCATCACGACGACACGCCCGGCGGCGTCTGGCTGCGCCTGGCCAAGAAAGGCAGCGACGGGCTCGCCTATCCCGAGGCGCTCTTGGGAGCGCTGGCCTGGGGCTGGATCGACGCGCAAAAAAAGTCGCTCGACGATGGCTTCTGGCTGCAGCGCTTCACGCCGCGACGTCCGAAGAGCGGGTGGTCGAAGCTCAACCGCGCCAAGGCCGAGGAGCTGATCGCCCGTGGTGAGATGGCTGCCCCGGGCAAGGCCGAGGTCGAGCGCGCAAAGGCCGACGGCCGCTGGGAGCGCGCCTACGACGGCGCTCGCGCCGCGACCGTGCCCGACGACCTCGCCGTCGCGTTAGCCGCGAAGCCCAAGGCCAAGAAATTCTTCGCGACGCTCGACGGCGCCAACCGTTACGCCGTCCTCTACCGCATCCAGACCGCGAAGAAACCGGAGACGCGAGCCCGGCGCATCACGACGCTGGTGGCGATGCTGGAGCGCGGGGAGAAAATTCACGAGCGCTCGTAGCAAGACAAGCGGCGCGAGGCAGGTTGCGAACCGTGTGTACCCGAAGGCCGGGCGTTCAAATCAAAGGCCCTGAACCTACGGACCGTCTGGCGCAGTCTGCGTCGTGTTCGCACAAAGACCGCAGGTTCAAATCCGACAGGCGTGTTGACGGTAGAGTGAGCGGATGAGCGGCGTCATGGGCACTCAGCCGAGTTCTTGGGCGAGCCCAATGAGAAGTCCCTCGGGCCCCCGGATGTAGCAGAGCCGATACGCGTCTTCGTACCGGACCACCTCGCCGACGAGCTGCGCGCCGCGCTTCTTGAGTCGGGCGACCGTGTCGTCGATGTCCTCCACAGTGAACATGACGCGTAGGTAGCCGAGAGCGTTCACCGGGGCGTTCCGGTGGTCGGCGATGACAGGCGGCGTGAGAAACCGAGAGAGCTCGAGCCGGCTGTGGCCGTCCGGCGTCCGCATCATGGCGATCTCGACGCGCTGGTCGCGCAGTCCCGTGACGCGCCCTGACCACTCTCCTTCAATGGTGGCTCGCCCTTCGAGCTCTAGGCCCAGCTCGGCAAAAAAAGAGATGACAGTATCGAGCGATTCCACCACGATGCCGACGTTATCCATCCGCTTGACCGTCATCGACGCTCTGCCTTTCCGATCGGCTGGAATTCCCGCCGGACGGCCTGGTTAACATAATGACCGAGGACCGGCAGAGCATTCGCGTGCCCAGAACGGACACCTACGAAGGGCGGACGGTTACGTTGACGTAGCGCGTCCGCTGACGCTTTGTCGGGGGAATGGTGACGACCGAGCTGGAGCTTGCCGACGGAGCGAGAGTGCGGCTGACCACCCACTGGCTCTCGGCGTCGGAGCAGCTGGAGCTCTTCGAGCGCCTTCGAAACGAAATCGCGTGGAAGCAGGAGACCATCACGATTGCCGGGCGACGGATCCAGCAGCCCCGCCTTACCGCTTGGTACGGCGAGCCCGAAGCGACGTACACGTACTCAGGTCTGACGAATGCCCCGCTTCCATGGACCGAGCCGCTGATGGCGCTTCGCCGCCGTGTCGCATCCGCCACTTCCGCAGACTTTAACAGCGTCCTCTTGAACCTCTATCGCGACGGTGACGACGCGATGGGCATGCATGCCGACGACGAGCGAGAGCTCGGGCGGAATCCGCTGATCGCGTCCGTGTCGTTGGGCGCATCTCGGCGATTCGTCGTGCAACATCGCCGTGACAAGACCGACCGAAGGACGCTGGAACTTCCAGGCGGAAGCCTCCTTATTATGTCGGGCTCGATGCAACACCTTTATAAGCACGGAGTCCCACGCCAGGCGGGCGTCGGCTCCCGTATCAACCTGACTTTCCGAAGGATCTTTCCTCGGTTCCCCTATTCTGCCGACGTGCGCGGAACGGCATCGACGGCCGTGTTGAAGTTCCCAGACGACGCTACCATGGGGGGTCGGAGGGAAGCGGAGTTGACGGAACCTCTACAACCCGGACATAGAACGGGCGGTTGTTCGTCTTGGGGTCCGCGACCTCGATGCTCCTCTGGTGCT
>JGI12053J15887_10001589_pt1 | contig 10689 bp, 10 predicted proteins | sample MedBloCAOM1_O3_FD_15887 | JGI IMG/M metagenome (IMG submission 15887) | reverse complement strand
CGGAAAACACCGTCACGACCAGACCGCAGGCCAGCACCACCGTGGTCAGGATCAGCGCCGGACCGACCAGCACGGTCGCGCGCTCGACCGCCAGTGCCGGATTGATGTCCGGGGTGGTCTCCAGCCGCAACCGGTTGAGGAAGTGAATCGTCGCACTCAGACCGAGGCCGAACGATACCGTGAGCGCCACCACGCTGGCGAATTGCAGCCCTTCTCCCAGCAACCACAGCACGGTGCCCGAAAGCACCACTGGAAAAATACCGGGCAGGATGCAAGCGAACATCACCACCCAGGACCGGAACGCCAGTCCGATAAAGATGGCGACGAGGGCGAATTCGATGGTCAGCCCGCGGTTGAGCTTGTCGATCATGTTGGCGCTGTTGCGCGCGGCGATCGCGGACAGACCGGTCACCGCAATCTCGTAACCGGGATGCTTCTGGCGCACCGCGTCCAGCGAATGATCCAGCTTTTCGACGACGGGAAGAATCTGGCTTGAATCGAGATCGGGCACCCTGCCCGACACCACGACGGCGCTCTGGTCAGCCGAAATGAATCGCCGGACCAGATGCTCCGGAATCACGCTGACATATTCCTTCAAGGTCGCGACGTCGGAACTGCCGGCCTTTTCCGCAAGCCAGCGGCGCAGCGTTTCCAGCGACCAGACGTTGCCGACGCCGGCCTGGGTCTCGACCATCGAATGAACATCGGCAATGGTTTGCAAGGTTTCCGGCGCGTAGAGCGAGGCGCCCCTGGGGAATTCGATCAGCACGTCGATCGGATTGGCACCGGTCAGTTTGGCGTCGAGGCGGCCGCTGGCCGCCACCGCCTGCTGCTTGTCCGGCACCTGATCGGCCAGCCGGTAGCGCGGCTCGAGATTGGCGTAGACGACGGCGAGCCCGCCGACGAACACCACCGCGATCAGGCTGAACAGCCCGGGACGGCTGACCATGCGCACCGCGATCCAGTAGCAGAAGGCGCGCAGCGCATTGACGCCGGCATCGGCGGATTTGAATTTGGCGGCGAACACCTGTTCGTTGCGGACCAGCAAGACCCCGAACACCGGCACCAGCGACAATACCGCGAGCAAGGCGATCACGGTGGCCGCAAGCCCGGCCTCGCCGAAGGTGCGGATCAGGTCCGAATCGGAGAACTGCAGCGCGAGGAACGAGATTCCCGCGGTCGCGTGCGTCAGCACACAGGCCGGGCCGACCACCAGAACGGCGTTGCGGAAGGCCGAGAATCGATCTTCCCCCGCGAGCAGCCGGTCGCGCGCGGCAAATGTCAGCTGCATCGAATCGGAGAAACTGATGACCATGATCAGCGGGGTCATCACGTTGAGGAACATGTTGAGGCTGAAGCCGGCCCAGCCGAGGATGCCCAGCGCCAGCAGAATCGCCAATAGCGGCGGGAACGCCGCCACGATCATGAACGACACCTTGCGGAAGAACAGGATCGCGATCAGGCATCCCGCCAGAATGCCGGCGACGTTGTAGATCAGGCCGTCGCGCTCGACCGCGTTGCGGATTTCGAGCTGCATCACCGGCACGCCGGACAATTCCTTGGTCAACCCGGTATTGGCAAGATCGTCGGCCATGATCTTGCGGATTTCGGTGATGGTGGTTTTCAGCTTGTTGTTGCCGACGATCGCCGGATCCAGCGACAGCACGATCAGCGCCAGCGTGCCGTCTTCCGACAACAGCTTGCCGCGAATGATCTCGTTGGTTTTGACGGTCTCGATGAATTTGTCGTAGTCGGCGCCTTCAGGCAGTTCCGACGGAAACAGCGCCGCCGGCAATTTGCCGGGCGCCGGCGCCTGCCGCGCCGAGAACAGCGAGATCAGCCCGCGCGTACCTGGGACGAGTTGCAGGTCGGTGACGAGGTCACGGACCTTTTCCAGATTGTCGCGCCGCAGCAGGGTCTTGCCTTCGACAACGACCAGCACGTCATACTCGGTCGAGGGGAAGCGCTTGGTGACTTCTTCGTACTGCCGGTATTCCTTGGAGTTGGACCGGAACAACTGGCTCAGCGAATCGTCGATCTTGATGCGCTCGATGCCGAACACCGCGCCGATCACCATCGCGAACAGGATGATGCAGGACAGCACGGGCTTGCGGATGGCGATCAGACCGATGCGCTCGAGGCCGAAAGCGATGCTGACCCGCGCCGGCTGCTCCAATTTCTTCGCGTCCGGATCGGTGTTTCTTTCGAGCATGCCCTATCCAATTCTCACATCGGCTCAATTTGTCTAGCTTAAGTTCCCGAGCGCAAATGAGGCCAAATCGGCCACGTCTGATCGGCGCTAGCCCTTGAAAACATACAGAAAATTTGCCGCGGGGAGGTTTAGCAGGTCTATGCGGCGTCTCGCAAGCGCAGCCGGTCGTGCAAAATCGTCACGTAAAGCGCCGATCATGGGCTTCAAGTCTCTGATTTGTCACACCGGTTTGAATTCGCGGTGATGCGCCAGGGCGTCGGGCCGCTCTCATCCTTCAGCGCGACCCCGGTGACCTTGCGCCGCAGGCCCTCACGGACCAGCCAGGCGATCCGGAAAGCGGCTTCGTCGCAGCCGATCCCCCTGTCGTGGATATTGGAAACACAATTGCGCTCCGCGTCGGTGAGGCCGACCCGGGGCGCGAAGGTTAGGTAGGCCCCGAGACTATCGGGGGAAGACAGGCCCGGCCGCTCGCCGATCAACGTGACGATCATGCGCGATCCGAGAATGGCGCCAATCTCATCGCCCAATGCGACCCGCGCGCCCGAGGCGACCACGGCATGGNCGATTTCGATACGATCGGCGGCCAGCCGCGGCANGAGGNTGCGGACGAGTTCGATGGCGTGCGCGNTGACCGCCGCCGGCGACAGGCCGTCGCCGACCACGATCGCAAGCTCGCACGAAGCGGCCTTGCGGCTTGCCAGCGCATGCTCCGAGGCGGAATCGAGCTTTCGCCCGAGATCGGGACGCCCCAGGTAGTCCTGCCGGTTGCGCGCGCAACTGGCAACTTCGCTCGGCGCGAAACCGAGATCGCCGAGACCCGAGATCAGGCTGCCAACATCGAAGGCGGCATGAACCGCGTCGCGGGCTCGCGCATGAGCAAGCGCAAATTCGAGCAACGCCCTGGTCGGCATGCTGGCGCCGGCCCGGCCCAGGCCGACGCGCGCCGGCGTCAAATTCCGCCAATCGCCCAGCGAGCGGGACGGCGGCACCGGCGTTATCGTGTCGTCGTTATTCAGCAGGGACCGATGCCTCGCGCAGCCGGATCGAATAGTTCGAGGCATTCTGCTGACCAACCGACGCGTCCCGCGCGAACATGATCAGATGATGCCCGATCATGGTCGACGCGATCAGGCCCTCGATGTCGCCATGCCGCAGCCGGCCCAGCGCGAACTTCCAGAACACTCTGCGGTAATCACCGAGCACGCCGATCTTCCAGAAGATATTCCGGAGCATGATCAGGCCGCGCTTGATGTTGGCCCAGCTTTTCTGCTCGGGCGTGACCGGCACTTTGATCCGGTTGGCGTAGGTGTAATCGCACTGGTACTGGTAGCGCGCATAGAGTTTCTCGGGCTCGTAAGCGACTTCCATGCATTTGCGCCACGAACTGACGACCTGGTCATAGGGCAGCCGGAAATCGACATTGGAGTCGCGGCTGTCGTCGTCATTGATCAGGCGGCCTTCACGCTCGAGGCGATCCCACAGCGGCGTCTTCGGCAGCGCCTGCAAGAGATTGATCGTCAGCAGCGGAATCCGGGATTCATCGACGAAGGCGAGCAGCGCCTCGCCGGTCTCCGGCTTGTCGGTGTCGAGCCCCATGATGATGCCGGAGACGACCTCCATCCCGAAGCTGTTGATGGTGTGGATGCCTTCCAGGATCGGGACCATCATATTGTGGTCCTTCTGCATCGCCTTCAGCGCTTCGGGATCGGGAGTCTCGATGCCGCAGAAGATGGTGACGAAGAAGGCGTCGCGCATCTTCTCGAGTATCTCGGGCCGCTTGGCGATGTTGAGCGTCGCCTCGCAGGCTAGCCGCATCACATAGCCGGTTCGCTTCTGCCACTCGACGAGGTGCGGCAGCAGATCGAGCGCCGCCTTGCGGTTGCCGATGAAATTGTCATCGACGAAATACACCGAGCCGGTCACCCCGCATTCAAGCAATTTGTCCAGTTCGGCGACGATCTGCTGCGGGGATTTGAGCCGAGGATTGCGGCCGTAGAGGCCCGGGATATCGCAGAATTCGCACTGGTACGGGCAACCGCTTGAATACTGNATGCTGCCGAGAAAGTANTTTTTGACCTCGGCAAGCTCATANGCCGGAATCGGAAAATCGGTCATGGCGACGCGATCGGCGGTCTTCAGCACCACCTGTTGCTCCGGGCCTTGACGGATCGCGTGCCAGCCGTGCCAGCAGGTCGTCGGTCGCATCGCCCAACTCGCCGACATGGAGATAGTCGAACGAGGGATAGTAATCCGGACAGGCGCTGACCGAGGGTCCGCCGATTGCCACCGCCAGATCGAACGCATGGGCCCGGCGGCAGATATCGTTCATCTGCTGGCGCTGGATATGCATGCCGCTGACGAACACCGCTTCCGCCCATTCGAAGTCTTCCTTCGAGGCGGGACGGATATTTTCGTCGATGAAGCGGACCGGCCAGTTTTCGGGGAGATAGGCCGCGATCAGCAGCAGCCCCTGCGGCGGCATGAAGGCCTGGACCCCGTCCGTCAGGGGATAGGCGTATTCGAAGGTGCCGAAAGAAGACGTATAACGCGGAAAGACGCACAGGATGCGCCGTACCGTCTCAATGCCCTCAGCTCTCATCAAACTTCCTCTGCGCGACCCCGTTATTCCCAGCGCCAGACCGTGATTTAAGCACGCACCTCAAGGCTGGGCTACAAATTCCTCAAGATTGTGGCAGCCTCTCCAACGCCCTGAGGGCCTGATGGTTGCGTCGAAAGCGCCCCGGCGGCGGTTTCCGACGTCCGTCAGGCGAGCAGCCGCGCGGCAAAATCGGGCAGCTGCCCCGTGTCGGCGGCAAGGCGAAAGTCGGCCCCGGCAAGGCCTGCCTGAAACAGCCAATCGTCAAACTCCGGCGCGCGCTTCAAGCCGAAGAGGTCGCGGATATAGAGGGCGTCGTGGAACGAGGTGGACTGATAGTTCAACATAACGTCATCCGCCCCCGGCACCCCCATAATAAAACTGACGCCGGCGGCGGCGAGCAGGGTCAGCAGATTGTCCATGTCGTCCTGATCGGCCTCGGCGTGGTTGGTGTAACAAACGTCGACGCCCAGCGGCAGGCCGAGCAGCTTGCCGCAGAAATGGTCCTCGAGCCCGGCACGGATGATCTCCTTGCCGTCATAGAGATATTCCGGGCCGATGAAGCCGACCACGCTGTTGACCAGCAAGGGATCGAACGCGCGCGCCACCGCGTAGGCCCGCGCTTCGCAGGTCTGCTGGTCGACACCGTGATGAGCGTCGGCCGAAAGCGCGGAGCCCTGCCCGGTCTCGAAATACATCACATTGTTGCCAACGGTGCCGCGCCGCAGCGACATCCCGGCCTGGTGGGCTTCGCTCAGCAGCGCGAGATCGATACCGAAACTCCGGTTGGCAGCTTGCGTGCCCGCGACCGACTGGAACACGAGATCGACCGGAAAACCCTGATTGATCAAGCCGAGCGTCGTGGTGGCGTGGGCCAGAACGCAAGCCTGGGTCGGAATCCGCAGCCGCGTGATGATGTCATCCAGCAGGCGCAGCAACCCGCCGATCACCGCCGGATCGTCCCCGGCCGGATTGATGCCGATGCAGGCGTCGCCGGATCCCAGCAGCAGCCCGTCGAGGATCGACGCGGTGATGCCCTTGGCATCGTCGAAGGGATGATTGGGCTGCAGCCGCACGCTCATCCGCCCGCGCAGCCCGATGGTGTTGCGGAAGGCCGACGTCACCTGGCATTTTTTCGCCACCAGGATGAGATCCTGATTGCGCATCAGTTTTGACACCGCCGCGGCCATCTCGGGGGTGATTCCGCGCGACAGTTGTTTGAGAACGTCCGACGTCGCCGCGTCGGACAGCAGCCAGTCGCGGAATGCGCCTACGGTCAGCGACGATATCGCCGCAAAGGCCTCTTCGTCGTGGGTGTCGAGGATCAGGCGGGTGACTTCGTCGTCCTCGTAAGGCACCACGGCCTCTTGCAGGAATTGCCTCAACGGCACATCGGCCAGCGCGATCCGCGCGGCGATCATTTGCTCAGCGCCGCCGGCTGCGATTGCCGCCAGGCGATCGCCGGAACGCGGCGGCGTGGCCTTGGCGAGCAGATCGCGGAGATCAGGGAATACGTAGCTGGTGGAGTCGATGGCATGTCGATAGATCATGAGAACTCCGGGCCATCAGCGGCTCCATGCGCGATGGCCTGCGAAGACTATCACCCGAAGCGAAACTACGCAGCCCGCACGGTGGCGAGGAATTTGACGACTTCGGCCTTGAGGCGCTTGTTTTCGTTGGAGAGCAATTGCGCCGAGGAAAGCACCTGGGAGGACGCCGAACCGGTGTCGCCGGCGCCGCGGTTGACGTCGGCGATGGAGGTCGCGACCTGGGTGGAACCGAGCGCCGCCTGCTGCACGTTGCGGGCGATCTCCTGGGTCGCGGCGCCCTGCTCCTCGATGGCGGCGGCGATCGCCGCGGCGATCTCGGAGACTCGCCCGATCGTTCCGTAGATCTCCTTGATCGCGATCACCGAATCCTGGGTTGCCGCCTGCATTGCAGCGATCTGCGCGCTGATCTCGCTGGTGGCCTTGGCGGTCTGCGACGCCAGCGCCTTGACCTCCTGCGCGACAACAGCAAAACCGCGGCCGGCATCGCCGGCGCGCGCGGCTTCGATGGTCGCATTGAGCGCCAGCAGGTTGGTCTGCTCCGCGATCGTGGTGATCAATTTGGTGACGTCGCCGATGCGGCCGGCGGCCAGCGACAATTCGGCGATCCGCCCGTCGGTCTTTCCCGCCTGATCGACCGCCTCGGTGGCGATCCTGTTGGAATCCGCGACCTGACGGCCGATTTCATTGATGGAGCTGGCCATTTCCTCCGTTGCCGACGCCACCGACTGCACATTGGCCGACGTTTCTTCCGAAGCCGCCGCGACCACCGTGGAGAGCTGCTGGGTCGCCGCGCTGCTTCTGGTCAGGATAACGGCGGAATTTTCCAGCTCGTTCGATGCCGCGCTGACGTTTTCGATGATGTTGCCGACCGCGGCCTCAAAACTCTCGGCCAGATTATAGAGCTCGGTGCGGCGGGTCGCCGCCAGTTCGCGGTTCTTTTGTTCACGTTCCGCGGTCTCGCGCTCGGCCTTGGCGATGGCCTGAACCTTGAAATCCTCGATCGCGTGGGCCATCTGGCCGACTTCGTCGCGGCGGTCCAGCCCCGGCAGCTGAACGTCGAAATTCCCGACCGCGAGTTCGCGCATCGCTTTGGACATCGCGACCACCGGACGGGAGATATTGCGGCCGATCAAAAACGAAACCACGATGCCGGCGAAAGCCACCGCCAACAGCACCGCCATCAACGTCAGCTTCTGCTGATCGAGCTTCAGCCCGGCGCGGGCGATCTCGCGATCCTTGCTCTCGCTGCTCGATGCGATCAACTCATCCGTGAGTTTTTCGATCTCGGCAAAATTTCGTTCCGCGCCCTTGATGAACATCAGCGCCGATCCGGCGTCGCCGTCGGCCATCTCGATCGCGTTTTTCGATTGCTTGAGATAGCCGGTGACGGCCAGTTTCAGCTTCTCGAAGCCGTTCGATTTGGACTCGCCTTTAGGTTCGCCTTGGGCGCCCTCGACGGCCTTCAGGGCTTCTAAGATTTTGCCGGACGCCGCTGAGGCTTCCTTGGCCAACGCCTTGACCTTTTTCTCATCGGTCTCGTTGGCCGCGATGGCCGCGAGCCGGTACAGCCTGGCATGCGCGGTCCAGGCAACGGTATCGAGTTCGTTGATCAGTTCGGATTGCCGCACCGGCCCTGAAACCAGCGCGTCGACCGCGGCCTGATTGGAATGCAGGGCCTGCAAGGCATAGGCGCCGACGCCGATCAGAACCAGGATCAGGAACGCCGGCGCAAGCTGAACTTTCCACGACAGGCCGATGTGTTTGATCCAGCCGAACATTTCAATCCTTTGACGGGGCGATCGCCGCGCAACACCTGATGGCGCGTATCAGAGCTTGTAGATGCCCGCACACACGGCGGTGTTATCAAGCTTTTCGCAGTACATCTGCTTCGGCTCGACCTTCTTGCTCACCGGGTTGACGAATTTGTAGTCCTGCCAGAACGAGGGCTGCTTGGCGGCGAGCTCGACACGCTCCTTGACGTAGAGCTTGCCGTCTACGTCCTGCGCATCGCTCATGTCCTTGCCGACGAACTTTTCGTTCGAGCCGTGGGCCAGAACCTTGCCGTCAAGCTGGTAGACCACGACGTAGAGATCGCGATCGATGAACTTGCCGGCCTTGTTGGTAAATTCGGGGTAGGCCTTGTCGGCGCCCTGCTCCTTGATGAAGGTCACGGCCTTCTTGACCATCGCGACAGCGTCATCCTTGCCCGCGCCATCGGCGGCCGCGGCGGCTCCCGCGAAAACGAGCATGCCTGCCAAGGCAGAAACGAGCGGCTTCGTTGACCAAATGTTCACGTTCTCTCTCCGGATCGATGGGCCTGGGCGCGGTCGCAAGACCGCACACGTCAGAATTGTCATAAAAGAGCAAACCATCCGTTAAAATGCCTATCGGTAAGGCAAATGACCCCGCGAAACGGCTTTCCCGCTATCGGCGGGAGGCGAGGACACAAAGCGCCTCGAAAGATGTGCGATTTTTAAGGAGCCGGGACAGGGCGGCCTTGAGGTCGTCATTGCGAGCCAACGGGTCGCGCGAACGCGCGCCCCGATGACAGGCTCCGCGAAGCAATCCACGACTATACCAAGAAAGAAGCTGGATTGCTTCGCTTCGCTCGCAATGACGGAGGATATATCGTGCCCATCCTCGTCATACCCGCGCATGCGGGGTTCTTATTTGACGCTGACAACCGCGCCCCAGATAGCCGCAAGAACCGCTCCCACCAGAACATAAAATGGGTTCGCGCAAAAGGTACTGCCGTATCGACACATCTGAACGCCAAGGGCACCGATCTCATGGTGACCTGCGGCATAAAACAGTCCGGCGAGGATAACTAAAACAACGGCGACGAAGTACATCTGACGCCTCCCGTTTGTAGCCGTTGCCGGGGCCCATTCCGGCGCTCTAGTTGGCCACCGTTGCGTACTTTATGAACAGGCGGCTGCGGCGCAGACCCAGGTGCAGAGCAGCATCAGACCGCCCGCCATGCACTCGCGGCGGTGGAATACTGGATCGCCCGGTCAAGCCGGGTGATGACGGCTGAGTGTGTGGCGCCGTTCGCAGACAAAGCTTCGCGCGACGCGCTGGAAGCTCAAGGGCCGGGGTCATCCGACACAAATGGAAGGGCGAGTACAACGCCTCAGCGGCTGCTAACCCGCTGAGGACGCCGGTATAGGATGGTCGGCTGCGGCAACCTTCTGAAGCTAAGCAGAACTGGCACCGTGGCGATGTTCTCTATTGATCGCTTTAACATTTATTTTTCACGTTCAGAGGTCGTCATTCACGCCTACCCGCCCGGGCGCTTAAGGTTCCCGACTGCGCTGAGCCGGCTCGGCCCGATAGGCCACCTTGAAGCAAGCCCCTTGGCCTCCCGGATTAGCTTGCGCGGTCATGACCTCGCCGTACAAGGGTGTTCACCACCTTCGTGCCGAGACCCGAGGTCTGCTCTGCGTCAAAGCCGCTTGGCAAGCCGCTGCCCTGATCGCAAACGCTGAGTTCGTGCTTACCACCCTCGATTTTATATTCGACGTTGATCTTTCCAGCGCCATGCTTGGCCGCATTGGTGATCAGTTCGTTCAGCAACAGGCCAATGGGCTGGATTCGCGTTGTCGGCACCTTCCCTTCGTCACCCCGCACTTCAATCTGTGTTCCCAGGATGCCGGAAAGATCGGCGCATGCTGCCCGCTGAGACAGCCGGTTCAGACTCAAGAAACCCCTGCCATCGTTGGTTATGTGCAAAATGGTACACAGGAACGAAACCTGAAGGGTCGTGTTTTGCTCCTCACAGGAGGAGGACATGGACAATTTGAAAATCAAAGGTGCGCAAGACCGCTCGAAGATCAACATGCACGAACCCCACGAGGTTCAATACTGGACCAAGCATCTGAAGGTCTCGAAGGAGCAACTTCAGAAGGCGGTGGACAAAGTCGGCAACGCCGCGGCCGCCGTCCGGAAAGAGTTGGCGGCCTAGGCCGTCATAGAACGCGCGGTATACCGGCCATCCTCCAAGGGCCGGGGACCGCGCGTTCGCCCACATCCCCTCATCACTCTCCGGCGCGCATTTGATCGGTTTTGTCGGGCGCTTCCGCGGTCTCGGTCAGCTCCCGTTCTGCCTGATGATAGAATTCCTGGTCCTTCCCATCAGGCTTTCCGGCTTGCTCCCAAAGCTCATAGGCGCGGCGTACGATCTCGATCATGCTTGGCCTGACCACGGACAGCCTCCTGTAATTCCAGCAACCGGGTTCGCTCAACAAGGTGAAGTGCAGAACGTTCCTGGGTCGGAAACCCGACGGAGCACAGCCGCGCAAACAAAATTTCGGAAGCAGTACGTACCGACG
>JGI12053J15887_10001588_pt1 | contig 10693 bp, 12 predicted proteins | sample MedBloCAOM1_O3_FD_15887 | JGI IMG/M metagenome (IMG submission 15887) | reverse complement strand
TCAATACCGACCGTGCCGAATACGCGGCGCTTTGCTGCCACAACCCAGGCGTTCCCCGGCCCTACGATCTTGTCGACTTGCGGGATGGTCTGCGTGCCGTAGGCGAGCGCGGCGATCGCTTGAGCGCCGCCGATGGTGAACACCCTGTCGACTTCGGTAACCGCGGCAGCGGCGAGCACGAGCGGATTGGATTTTCCGTTCGGCGCGGGTACGCACATGATGAGCTCGCGGACCCCGGCGATCCTGGCCGGGATGGCGTTCATCAACACCGATGAGGGATAGGCGGCCAAGCCCCCGGGTACATACATTCCAACACGCTCGAGCGGCGTCACGCGTTGGCCGAGCGTCGTGCCGTCGGCCTCGGTGAATTGCCACGACTTCGCAGCTTGCCGCTCGTGATACTTGCGGATGCGCACCGCGGCCTGCTCGAGCGCCTCGCGCACGATCAGCAGCCGCAGGTCGCTGCGGCTCGTGCGCAGAATGAGTTTGCGCGAGGTGTCGGGATTGTCCAGCGTTTCGATGCCCGCCGCAGCGAGCAGCGGCAGCGTTTCATCGAAGATCCGGCCTTTGGAGAGCGCGAGGGTGATCACGGTTGAATCGGCCAAAAAAAAGATTTTACCGCAAAAGAACGCGGGGGCCGCGAAGGAAAACCTTATTTTTCATGACGTTCCGAAAATCCCGGAACGGATCCAGCGTCTTCGGGCGCTCTCCGCGGCTCAATGAACGCGCTTGATGCGCGCGCCCAGTTGCGCGAGCTTCTCCTCGATGCATTCGTAACCGCGATCGAGGTGATAGATCCGATCGACGCGGGTCTCACCCTCGGCGACGAGACCTGCGATGACGAGGCTCGCCGAGGCGCGCAAGTCGGTCGCCATGACGGTCGCGCCCTGCAACTTCGCAACGCCGTGCACGACAGCCGTGTTCCCCGAGATCTCGATGTCGGCGCCGAGACGCTGCATTTCCAGGGCATGCATGAAGCGGTTCTCGAAAATAGTCTCGGTGATGACCGCAGTGCCTTCCGCTATCGCGTCCAGTGCCATCAGTTGCGCCTGCATGTCAGTCGGGAACGCCGGATAAGGAGCGGTCCGGACATTGACTCCCTTGGGCCTTCCCCGCATCGTGAGCGAGAGCCTCCCGTCCCCCGTTTGCACCTCCGCGCCCGCTTCGCGAAGCTTTTCGAGCACCGCATCGAGGATCCCGGCGTTCGCTCCATGAAGAGTGACGCGGCCGCCGGTGGCTGCAGCCGCCGCGAGGAACGTTCCGGTTTCAATGCGGTCGGCCATGATGCGGTGCCGGGCCGCGCGCAACCGTGCAACGCCTTCGATCGTGATCACGTCCGTTCCCGCACCTTTGATCCGCGCGCCCATCGCCGAGAGGCATTGGGCAAGGTCCACGACTTCGGGCTCGCGAGCGGCATTCTCGAGCGTGGTCGTGCCCTCGGCAAGGCAGGCGGCCATCATCAGGTTCTCGGTCCCCGTGACGGTCACGAGATCCATCAGGATGCGGGCCGCTTTCAGCCGCTTCGCCTTCGCAGAGATGTAGCCCTGCTCGACCGAGATNTCGGCGCCGAGTGCCGCCAATCCCTTGACGTGCAGGTCCACCGGGCGCGTCCCGATGGCGCATCCACCGGGGAGCGACACTCGAGCCTCGCCGCAGCGCGCGAGGAGCGGCCCGAGAACGAGGATCGAAGCGCGCATCGTCTTCACCAGGTCATACGGAGCGAGCGGATCGGACAGACGTTCCGCCCTCAGGGACAGACCCAGCCGGTCGTCGAGCGAGACTTCCACCCCCATCTGCGCGAGCAGCCGGAGCATGGTGCTCACGTCCCTCAGGTGCGGCACGTTGGAGAGGGTGAGCTGCTCGCTGGTCAGCAACGCGGCGCACATGAGGGGGAGCGCCGCATTCTTCGCGCCCGAAACGCGGACCTCGCCCGAGAGCGGAACGCCTCCCTGGATGATGAGCTTATCCATCGGCCGCTTCCTCGGGGGTCAGCGTGCGCATCGACAGGGCATGGATCTCCCCGCGCATGCGCTCGCCGAGCGCCGCATAGACGAGCTGATGGCGCTGCACGCGGCTCTTGCCGCGGAACGCTTCGCTCACGACGAGCGCCTCGAAGTGCTCTCCGTCGCCCACGACGCGCACCGCGCTGCACTGCAGCCCCTTCTCGATGTAGCTTTGAACCTGCTCCGGCGTCACCATGCTAGTGCCTCAACCTGTAACCGCTCTTGATCATCGCGAGCGTCATTGCGGAAACCANGCCCAGAAAAGCCGTCACTACCGCCAAGCTCCGAAACGGGTGGACGTCCGAAACGCCGAAAAAACCGTAGCGGAACCCGTCAATCATGTAGAAAAACGGGTTGAAATGCGATAGCCCTTGCCAGAAAGGGGGGAGCGAATGAATCGAGTAGAACACTCCCGAAAGAAAGGTGAGGGGCATGATGAAGAAGTTCTGGAAGGCGGCGACCTGGTCGATTTTCTCGGCCCAGATTCCCGCGATCATCCCGAGCGAGCCCAGCACGGCGCTCGCGAAGAAGGCAAACGCGACGATCCACAGCGGGTGGCGAAATTCGATTTCGACGAAAGGGACCGTGACCAGCAGCACCGCCGCGCCCACGACCATCCCCCGCGCGGCGGCAGCCAGTACGTAGGCGGCAAAGAACTCCCAGTACGCAAGCGGCGGCAGCAGCACGAATATGATGTTGCCCGTCATCTTGGACTGGACGAGCGACGATGAGCTGTTGGCAAAGGCATTCTGCAGCACCGACATCATCACCAGGCCCGGAACGAGGAACCCCGCGTACGGAACCGTGTCGTACATCCGGATCCGGCCTTCCATGACGTGGCTGAAGATGAACAGGAAAAGGACCGCGGTGAGCACCGGCGCGCCGATCGTCTGCGTGCTCACCTTCCAGAAGCGCAGCACTTCCTTGTACAGCAGTGTGGGGAATCCGCTCATGAGCGTTGCATCACGTCGACGAAGGCGTCTTCGAGATCGGGCTGCATCAGCTCCATTTCCTCGATGCGGCAGCCGGCCCTGCGGATGCACGCGAGGGTCTGCTCGACGTCCTCGTAGCCCTTCAAGCGCAGTATGTGGGCGCCCGCGGTGCTGCCGTGCTCGAGCGGNCGCAGCTCGCCGGGAAGCTCGCCGTCCAAACGCAGGCGAAGAAACAGGTGGTGCACCCGCTTGAGCAGGTTGGAGGTGGAATCGAGCGCCACGACGCGCCCCTGTTTCAGCATTGCGATGCGCTCGCAAAGCGCTTCGGCCTCCTCCAGGTAGTGCGTCGTCAGGACGATCGTGTGGCCGTCCCGGTTGAGCCGCCGGATGAACTGCCACAGCGCCTGGCGAAGNTCGACGTCGACGCCCGCGGTCGGTTCGTCGAGCACGATCACGGGGGGCTTGTGCACCAGGGCCTGCGCCACGAGCACCCGCCGCTTCATCCCGCCCGAGAGCGCGCGCATGTTGACTTCGGCTTTGGAAGCGAGGTCGAGGTGCCGCATCACCTCATCGATCCACGCGCCGTTGTTGCGCACTCCGAAATAGCCCGATTGGAAGCGCAAGGTCTCGCGCACGGTGAAGAACGGATCGAATACCAGTTCCTGAGGGACGACGCCGAGGGAACGGCGCGCGGCGCGATAGTCGGTGCGCACATCATGGCCCATCACCCGGGCCGAGCCCCGGTCGGCGCGCGCGAGACCTGCGAGAACGCTGATCAGGGTGGTCTTGCCGGCTCCATTGGGTCCGAGCAACCCGAAAAACTCTCCCTGCCGGATCTCGAGGTCGATCCCCGAGAGCGCCTGCAGCTCGCCGAAGCGCTTGTGGACGTCGCGGACTTCGATCGCGGCAGGCATGCCGGTGTTCGCCCGCGCGAAGGTTCAGCTCGAAGCCGACTGTAGCAGCTCGGAGACTCCGTAGAGTTTGGCGAGATTCTGCATCGCAGCGGGCAAATTGGCGAGGCGCAATCCGCGCCCGCTCTCTGCGGCCCGACGCAGCCACTCCAGTGCAAGGGCTACCGCGGCGGAATCGACGTCGGTCACGCTGCGGAAGTCGACCACGCGCACGCCCTGCCGCAAGTGCTCCTCCGCAGTCCCGACCAGCCCCGGTACGGTATCCAGCGTCACCGGGCCTTCGAGGATGAGCGAGTCGCCCTCTCGACGGATCACGTCTTGCCCGCTTTCGAGCGCTCGGGCTGGCGGTTTTTCGCGACGAGCGATTTGATCAGGCCGTCCACGCCGCGCTCGCGAACTTCGCCGGCGAAGGTGTCGCGGTAGGTCGTAACCAAGCTCACCCCGCCGACCTTGACGTCATACACTTTCCACCCGTTTGGAGTCTTTTCCATCTCGTAGTCGATGGCGACCGGCTGGGACGAGCCCGATTGCTTGACCTCCGACCTCACGGTGACCTCGGTATCGTCGGGCTTGGCGCGCAGGGGCTTGTAATCGATCTGCTGGTCGCGGTAGTTGGAGAGCGCGGTCGAATAGGTCCGAACCAGCAGCGTCTTGAATTCATCGGCGAGCACCTTTTGCTGCTCGGGGGAGGCGAGCCGCCAGTTGCGTCCCATGGCGATCCGGGTCATGCGGATGAAGTTGAAGTGCGGGACGATCCTGGTCTCGATCAGATCGGCGGCCTTTTTCGTGTCGCCTGCCTGAATGTCCTTGTCCTGCTTCAGGATGCCGGCGACCTCCTCGGTGATCGATTTCACCAGGACGTCGGGCGCAACCGGCTGCTGAGCGTGCGCGAGAGGAATCAGCAATGCAAAGAGCGCGTAGAAAGGGATTTTCATGGCCATAGGATTTTGGTCACTTGGTGGGTTCATCATCGGGCTCCTCGGGCTCCCGCGGCGGATCGCCGTCGTAGACGAGGTTGCGGCGGCGCTGCATCCAGGCGTCGCGCACGAACGAGTATTTGTCGAGCGCGGCCTGCTCGACCACGCTGGTCGCATCGAGCAATTCGGCCCTGCGCGCGATAAACCGGACCCCGACGGCCGTGTTGCGCACGGGAACATTGCCGACTCGCCATACCGGGTCGGCCTGGGTATCGACCAGGAATCCGAATCCGTCGCGAACAGTGGACGGACCCAGGATCGGCAGAACCAGGTACGCGCCGCTGCCGACGCCCCACCAGCCCAATGTCTGCCCGAAATCCTCGCTGTGCTTCTGCAATCCAACGTCGGACGCGAAGTCGAAAACGCCGGCAATCCCGAAGGTCGAATTGAAAAAGACCCGAGTGAAATCCTCGAGGCCCTGCTGGAACTTGCCCTGCAGCACATCGTTCACCGAAATCCAGACGTCCTCGAGATTGGAAAAAAAATTGGAAATGCCGGTACGCAAGAATCCCGGCACAACGCTGCGGTAACCCTTGGCCACCGGCTTCATCACGACTCCGTCCACCGCATCGTTGAAACTGAACATCGCGCGATTGAACGGCTCGAGAGGGTCCGCCGGATTGCCTCCCGAAGTGGCGCAGCCCGCCAGCGTTCCGGCGAGGAGCAGCGCCGCGCACAGCCTCTGGGCCCTTGCCACGCGCTCGGCTTTCAATCTTGCTTACTTCTTGCTGTCCCCTTCGGCAGCTTTATTGTACAGGAACTGACCGATGAGATTTTCGAGCACCACAGCGGATTGCGTGAGTTTCAAGGTATCGCCGCCTTTGAGGTTGACCGAATCGCCNCCGGGCGACAGGCCGATGTANTGNTCGCCNAGNAGNCCNGAAGTCAGGATCTTCGCGGAGCTGTCCTTGGGAAACTGATAGCGGCTGTCGATGTTCAGCGCCACCACGGCCTCGAAGCTCTCGTTNTCGAAACGGATCTCGCCGACCCGGCCGACGACGACGCCCGCGCTTTTCACCGCCGCGCGGACCTTCAGCCCGCCGATGTTGTCGAACTTGGCGGCGATTTGATACGTATCCGCGCCCGAAAAGGAAGCGAGGTTCGCCACTTTCAGCGACAGGAACAGCAGCGCGCCGATACCGATCACCGCGAAAATCCCGACCCACAGGTCCAACTCTTTGCGCGTCATCATGACTTAGGTTCCTCTGAACATCAGTGCCGTGAGTACAAAATCGAGCGCGAGGATCGCGAGCGACGAAGTGACCACCGTGCGCGTGGTCGCGCCCGACACGCCTTCGGCAGTCGGCGGCGCATCGTACCCTTCATAAACCGCTATCCAGGTGACCGCCACGCCGAAAACCAGGCTCTTGATCACGCCGTTCAGGACGTCCTCGCGAAAATCCACGGCGGCCTGCATCTGCGACCAGAACGAGCCTTCATCGACGCCGATCAGTCGCACGCCGACGAGGTAGCCGCCGAACACGCCCATCGCGGAAAATAACGCCGCGAGCAGGGGCATGGAAATCACGCCGGCCCAAAAGCGGGGCGCGACCACGCGGGCGATGGGATCGACGGCCATCATCTCCATCGCCGAGAGCTGCTCGGTGGCCTTCATGAGGCCGATCTCCGCGGTGATCGCGCTCCCCGCGCGGCTGGCAAAGAGCAATCCCGCGACGACCGGGCCTAGCTCGCGAACCAGGGAGAGGCTTACGAGCACCCCGAGCGCCTCGGATGAGCCGTACCGCACCAGCGTGTCGTAACCCTGCAGGCCCAGGACCATCCCGACGAAAAGCCCCGACACCAGAATGATGATGAGCGACATCACGCCGGTGAAATAAATTTCACGAATCGTAAGATGGAAGCGCCGAAAGCTCGGCCCCGACTCCTTGAGCGTGAACCACAGGAATCGGCACGCGAACCCNAGACGCCAGATCCAGTTGTTCACGATGCGCGCCCCGAGTGCGCGCAGNAGCTCGACGATGCGCCCGGTCATTGCGCGAGCAGATCCTGCCGGTAGTCCGGCGCCGGGTAATGGAATGGNACCGGCCCATCGGGCTCGCCGTAGACGAACTGGCGAAGCGACGAAAGTCCCGCCGCACGCACCTGGTCCGGGGTGCCTTGAAATTCGACCTTTCCCGCGGACATGTAGTAGACGTAATCGACCAGCTCGAGCGCCTCGGCCACATCGTGAGTCACGACTATAGAAGTCGCGCCGAGCGAGTCGTTGAGCCGCCGGATCAGCTGGCCGATGACCCCGAGCGAAATCGGGTCGAGCCCCGTGAAGGGCTCGTCATACATCATGAGCATCGGGTCGAGCGCAATCGAGCGCGCGAGCGCCACGCGACGCGCCATTCCGCCGGAGAGTTCCGAGGGCATGAGATCCGCGGCCCCGCGCAGGCCCACCGCCTGCAGCTTCATGAGCGCGAGATCGCGAATGATCGACTCGGGCAGCTTCGTGTGCTCGCGCATCTGGAACGCCACGTTTTCGAACGAGGATATGTCGGTGAACAGGGCGCCGAACTGGAACAGCATGCCCATCCTGCGCCGCAGGGCGAAAAGCTCGGCATCGCCGAGTTTGTTGACCACGCGGCCGGCGACGCGAACTTCGCCGCGATCGGGGAAAAGCGCTCCGCCGATCACGCGAAGAAGCGTGGTTTTCCCACAGCCGGACAAACCCATGATGGCCACCACCTTGCCTTGGGGAACGACGAGGTTGATGTCTTTCAGAACCTCGCGCTCGTCGTAGCTGAACGTGACGTTCTGGACTTCGACCAGATTGCTTGTCGCCACGGTGTCCTGCTCGGAATTACGCGAAGGGCGAATTCTAGCCCAGAAAAGCGCGCCGCAGCATACTTGGACCGCATTCGTGCCCGCAATCGTGCGATTGCACGCGGCAGACGGAGTTTCGCCGTGAAAGGGCGCCGTCTTTGCGCTATCATCGACGCCTCCCCACGAAGGGCTGCCTTATGCCCGAGCCGTCGATCCGATTCCTCGGAGTGAGCAAGAGCTTTGGTCGCGCCGGAGTGCTGCGCGGGATCGATCTCGACGTTCGCTCGGGCGAGTGCGTAGGCCTGGCCGGCGTGAACGGCGCAGGCAAGACCACCCTGATCAAGTGCCTGCTCGACTTCTGCGACCTCGATTCAGGTTCGATCGAGATCCACGGCACCCCGCACCGCCGTCCCCAATCCCGCGCCCGCCTTGCGTTCCTCCCCGAGCGGTTTACCGCCCCATACTTTCTCACCGGTCGCGAGTTCATAACGATGATGCTGCGACTGTTCGGATGCCGATACGAGGAGGAGCGCGTTCGCGCAATGCTCGCTGCGCTCGACCTGGAGGCCGCCGCCCTCGACAAGCCGGTCCGCGCCTATTCGAAGGGCATGACCCAGAAACTGGGGCTTGCGACCTGTTTTCTCTCGCAACGCGATGTGTACGTCCTCGACGAGCCCATGAGCGGCCTGGACCCCAAGGCGCGCGACCGCGCCAAGGACTTGCTCCTGAACCTCAAGTCCGAAGGGCGAACCCTGCTTTTCACCTCGCATTCGCTCGCCGACGTCGAGGAGGTTTGCGACCGCGTCACCGTTCTCCACGAGGGAACGATGGCCTATGCCGGCGCGCCCCGCGGATTGTGCGAGCGCTACGGGGAAGCGTCGCTTGAGCGCGCCTTCCTGAAATGCATCGAAGCCCATGCCTGAAGATCTCCGTCCCAGCCTCTTGATCGTCGACGACGATCCACTCATCACCGAGACCCTCTCTTACGCACTCGGAAAGGATTTCGAGGTCATGGTGAGCGATTCGCGCCACCATGCCGTGAGTCTGCTGAGGCAGCTCGACGAGGCTCCGCAGCTCGCGCTGGTCGATCTCGGCCTGCCCCCCATGCCACACCGGCCCGACGAGGGCTTCCAGCTGATCAGCGACTTGCTCGCGCATTCCCCCACCATGAAGATCCTGGTGCTGTCGGGCCAGAACGACGCTGCCAACGCGAGGCACGCGCGCACGCTCGGCGCGGCAGAGTTCGTCGCCAAACCCAGCGATCCGGAGAATCTCAAGAAGATCCTGCTTCACGCCCTGCAGTTTCGCGCGGCCGAGATTTCGGGGGAAGGAATCGCCGAGGCCGACCCCCTGGTCGGCAAGAGTCCTGCACTACAGAAGTTGAAGAGTCAGATCAGCCAATACGCCGACTCGCCCTTTCCAGCGCTCATCGAGGGCGAATCCGGGACCGGCAAGGAAGTGGTGGCGAACCTTCTTCATCGCCTTTCGTGGAGGCGCGTGAAGCCGTGGTTTGCCCTGAACTGTGCGGCGATCGCGCCGACCCTGGTCGAGCCGACGCTTTTCGGCTACACCAAGGGCGCGTTCACCGGCGCGACGCAGAACAAATCGGGTTATTTCGAAGATGCGAGCGACGGAACGCTGTTTCTGGATGAGATCGGCGAGTTGCCCCTGGAGCTGCAAGCCAAGCTTCTGCGCGTGCTCGAGAACGGCGAGTTCCAGCGAGTCGGCGAGACGCAGCAGCGTTTCTCCCGTTCCCGGGTCATCGCCGCCACGAATCGCGACCTGCGCCAGGAAGTCAGAAAGGGGAACTTCCGCGCCGACCTTTATCACCGGCTGTCGGTGTTCACGATCGAGGTGCCGTCGCTGCGCGAGATGGAGGACGACTGCACGGTGCTGCTCGAGCACTTCCGCAAGTTCTATGCAGAGCAAGCGAAGCTCGCGCCGTTCGCACTGGACGATTCAGCGCAGAAGGCCTGGCGCGACTATCACTTTCCNGGCAACGTGCGCGAGCTGCGCAANGTCGTCATCCGGCTGACCACCAAGTACGCGGGGCAGAAGCTGTCTATTGCGGAACTCGAGCCCGAATTCGATTTGGAAGCGCAGGCCGACGGGGGACCGGGATTGCCGTCGGATCCGGGAACGCTCATCGAGCAGGCTCAGCGCCATCTGCAGCGCGAGCGCAGCTTCAATCTCGACCAGATGCTCAAGGCGTGGGAACAGGGCTACATCGAGGCCGCGATGAAGCTCACGCGAGGCAACGTCAGTCAGGCGGCCAAGATGCTCGGAATCAACCGCACGACGCTGTACTCACGCATGGAATCGGCGCAAAAGCAGCAATAGGGCCAGGGCCCGCTCCGGGAGGGGATCGATGTACCTAGACCACTTCGGGTTGAAAGAGCCGCCCTTTCGCATCACTCCCGACACGGATTTTTTCTTTCAGGGCGCTAACCGGGGGGCGACCCTCGAAGCCCTGCTCTACGCCATTACCCATGACGAGGGCATCGTCAAGGTCGCCGGCGAGGTCGGCAGCGGCAAGACGATGTTGTGCCGCGTACTGATGGAGCGGCTGCCTGCCACGGTCGAAACCATTTATCTCGCCAACCCGTCGCTGTCGCGAGACGAAATCCTATTCGCGATCGGCGACGAGCTGAAGCTCCAGCTGGAAAAAGGACCGCGCATTCTTCGGGCACTGCAGGAGCATCTCATCCGGCTCTTCGGCGAGGGCCGCCGGGTGGTGGTGCTGATCGACGAAGCCCACGCGATGCCCGACGAAACGCTCGAGGAGATCCGGCTGTTGTCGAATCTCGAATCGAACCGCCACAAGCTGCTGCAGATCGTGCTCTTCGGGCAGTCTGAGCTCGACGAGCATCTCGACACGGCCGGCATGCGCCAGCTGAGGGAGCGCATCACGCAGAGCTTTCACCTGGAGCCCCTGGTGCGCAGCGACATCGAGAACTACATCGACTTTCGCATGCGCGCGGCGGGCTACCGTGGCCCCAAGGTTTTCAATCCGGGAGCGATCAGGCTCATCGCCAGCGCCTCGCAGGGTCTCACGCGCCGCGTCAACATCCTTTCGGACAAGGCCTTGCTCGCGGCGTACG
>JGI12053J15887_10001587_pt1 | contig 10694 bp, 9 predicted proteins | sample MedBloCAOM1_O3_FD_15887 | JGI IMG/M metagenome (IMG submission 15887) | reverse complement strand
TCGACCAACGGCTTGGGCTTTTGCGCCGTCTCCTCCGCAAGGCGGGTGCCAAGCCCGCCCGCCAGGATGGCGACGGGCGGATGGGCGTTGAGAACTTTGGCCGCGTGCCCGACGTTGCCGAGAGACAATGCGCCGACGTTCGGCATAAGCTTCGTCATCGGGACCGATCTGTTACCCAGGATTGAACGGGAGAGATTGTATCAGAAAGAAAAGAAAAGAAAAGAACTAGCCGGCTTTAGGGCTAAGAACAAGAAACGGCCTTATTGGTTTGAGAAAGCTGTACAAGGCGCAGGGCCACAAGTTGTTCACCGGTTACGACACACTTTTGACACGGACGTTGATAATCAATTGAACAGCGTTTAATCTGTTAAGTTGCAAATGTAAGGACGAGGACTACAGCCTTTGCCCAACGTAAGAATTCGTGGAAAGATACCGCGGGAAGAGTGGCCGAAGATCGCTGCGCGCTTTCAAAATGGCGAAACGCTTACCGAAATAGCGCGCAGTTATCACTGTACCGCACCGGCCATCCGCTACATCGTCGGTCGCGTATCCGTTCGCGGAGGTAAAGCCAAAATGGACCGCGACAAGTTGGAAAAGGTTGCTGTGCTCCAGCCGCCAACCGAGAACCGGCGGCCCACGCGGATCGGCAACATCGAAGATCGTTCTTACATCAGCCGAGGCCGAAGCAATCTCTCGCCGGACTCCCCGACGAGGGACCTCTGGAACCGCGTCAACACCGACGTCGCGACCTTCCTGGCCGCGATGGATTCACTTTCTACCGACGATAGCGACAACAACTACGAAGCCTTGCTGGCGGCGACCGATCGTCTGTTGTGGGCGAGCGCCCGCACGCGTCTGGAGTTGGAGCGCATCCTCGGCAACCGGAAAAAAGGAGCAGCTGCCATCCGCCGCATTTCGGGCTGACGGGTGCAAGCTATCAGCATCGTCAATAGGCGTTGGTCCCATGTATAACGACGGGAATGGTCATCAAAAGAACCTTGATGTCCAACAATAGCGACCAATTGGCGATATAGATGAGATCATATTCGAGCCGGCGTCGCATTTGTTCGGTTGTTTCGGTCTCGCCCCGCCACCCGTTGACTTGGGCCCAACCAGTGATGCCGGGCTTCATTCGATGTCGTGCCAGATAGCCGTTAATGAGTGCTGCGTATTTCTCATTGTGTGCTGTCGCATGTGGCCTCGGTCCGATCAGCGACATGTCTCCGCGCAGCACGTTGAACAATTGTGGCAGTTCGTCGAGACTGGTGCGACGAAGAATGGCCCCGACGCGCGTCACGCGGGGATCGTTACGCCGGGCCTGGCGAACGCTTGGGTCCGGATTTGGATCGTGATGCATGCTGCGAAACTTGTAGATCATAATGCGATTGTTGTTGAAGCCGTAGCGCTCCTGGCGGAAAAGCACCGGTCCACGGCTGTCGATCTTGACCAGAAGCGCAATGACCAGGAGCACAGGTGCCAAGAACGCCAGGAGCACGAGCGTAAGCACAACGTCTTCGGCGCGTTTCAGCGGCGCTCCCCAGCCGGACAGCGCTCGGCGTTGCACTGTCAGGGTCGGAATTCCCGCGATGAAGCTGAACCCTGTCGGCGGATAGTCGATTCCGGAGATCCCCGGATCGATCCTGACTTCGACTTGAGAGGCGGCAAACTTCGCTATCGCGCGATTCAGCGCAGTATGTGGGCTCCAGGGCAATGCCAGGATCACTTCATCGACATCTCCGGTACTGGCCATCGAAGCCAGGAGATCACCGTCTCCCGTGACATTATCAGCCCCCGCCGGGACGCCTCCATCGATGAACAAGCCGACGAAGTTTGCTTCGTCGGTCCTCGCCTTTAGTCGCTGCGCAAGTGCGACCGCCGCCGGCCCCGTTCCGAAGACCGCAATATTTCGGACCAATCGGCCTTTCCTTTGCCAACGCGAGATCTGAAGCCGTACCGCACCTCGCGTGGCAAGCAAGAACATCCACGAAGTCGCGAACCACAGGCTTGCCCAGGTGCTCAGAAACTCCTGAGAACGATCCATGGCGTAGCTGATCGTCACGAGGCTGATGAAGGCGGCGACCCAGGCGATCGAAACCTTTGCAAGCTGGACCACCAACCGCGTCGCGCTGCGAATCGAATAGGCATTCGCGAGGTGCAGGTAATTCAACGTGGCTGTGGCACCCAGGACGATGCCGAGGGAATGGGTCAGCGGCCTCGCCTCATGCCAGGCAAAGGGCGTATCGACCAGAAATCCTATCGCCGCGATGCCAAACCAATCCAATGTCTGCAACAGGCCGGGCAGCCGCGCCTGCAGGTCAATGTCAGACCTGATTCGCCATACGCGCGCCGGTCTGAGGGGATTACGAGCTGGGGACGGCGTGATCAGCTCGACACGCCCACCGGGTAGCGAGCTGCTATCGTTGGACATCGACTTCTCCTGCCACGGGGCGATCCTGTACGGCGCCGCTTCGGGATCTACGAAGGGGTCATCCGATTTCTTATCTTTTCTTTTCTTATTGTATGGGATACACAAAATCAACCTCTGTTTGCGTCGCAGTGCAAGAGGAAGGGCCGTGGCCGCGAATGTCACCAAAAGAAAACGATAAGATGCGTCAGTATCTGTTAGACGGGGTCTGCAGCAACTTGGGACGAGGTTCGAGATGACCGACAACGGCGTTTCGCGTGAGGACGGTGGTCCCAACCTGCCCGCCCCCCGTGGCGGAATGCATGAAGGCGCCGCCAGCCGACGCCCTACCGCAACATTCGACGGGCGAGGCGGCAACTCTGGCTTCGAGGCCAGCGAGTCACCCGATCTCGTCAACTATTCGGCCGTGTTGCGCAAGCTGTGGCGCCGGAAATTCCTTCTTGTTGCCATCGCCGTTCTGGGGATCGGTGGCGCCACTGCCATCATAGCGCGGATGCCGGCTCACTATGTTGCCCATGCATTCGTCGCTATCGGCGATCCCCTCGGGAAGAGCCGTTTGTCCTACGGCGCAAATCAGGCGAGCGGGCTCGTCCCCTTGCCGGACAGCGGAACCGTCCAGACCGAGGTCGAAGTCCTGAGGTCGCCTCAGCTGGCCCTCGAGGTCATTCGCGACCTCAAGCTGGAAAACAATCCGGAATTCAATGCGGCTGCGGCGCTGGCCGCGGCGCCGGTCGAGCAGCCGGGCGCCTGGGCAAGGGTCAAGGAATGGCTGTTCGGCTCACAAGCCGCCTCCGATCCTCAGGCCGATGCCGCTGCCGAGCTTTCGCAAACCGTCGATAATTTTCTTGGCCGTCTGCGGATCAGCATCAAGGATAACTCGCGGATGGTCGACGTTGCCTTTGATTCGTCAAGCCCGCATTTGTCGATGCAAATCGCCAACTCGTTGGTCGATCGTTACCTTAACAAGCAGCTCGAATTGCGCTTGCAGTCGGCCCAGCGAACGTCCGCCTGGCTTCATGATAAGATTACCCGGCTCCAGGATAAGGTGGAGGATGCCGAGAGAGCGGTCGAGCAATTTCGCTCTCAGGCTGGTCTGTTTTCGGCACCGGACCGCACACCCCTGCTTCTCAAGCAGATGACGGATGTGAGCGCTGAACTCGCAACTGCCCAGACGGCGCGCGCGGCCGTCGAAGCCCGCCTCAGTCAACTCCGCGCATCTGGTCAACCCAGCGGCCGTGGCAGCCCGACCAACGACATCGTCGATTCGCCGTTCATGAGGACCTTGGACGGCCAGCAGGCCGATGTGGAGCAAAAGCTCGCCGAGGCGTCGACGTCGCTGGGCGAAAAGAACCCGGCGACGACCGGCCTGAGGGAGCGACTCCGAAACATCCAGGTGGCGAAGCGCAATGAAGGCTTTCGAGTAGTGGCGTCTCTCGAGCACGATCTGAAGGTCGCGCGCATGAAGGAGCGCGATTTGAGCGATCGGATTGGTCGTCTGCAGAGCGATATCGCCGAGATGAACCGCTCGGAAATCAAGTTGCGCGCGCTGGAACGTGAGGCGCAGGCCGATCGCCTGGTCCTCAACAATTTCATAAGCCGCTTCAAGGAAACCAGTCAGGAAGGCGATATCTCCTCGCAAAGGCCTGACGCCCAGATCGTCTCCTATGCGCAACTGCCGGCTAACCCGGATCGGCCGAAGAGGGGGCTCTTGCTTCTAATCGCCGGAATGGCGTCGTTGATCGGGGGCGCCTTGGTCGTGCTCATGGTCGAGAAGGCGGATCGCAGACTGCATAGCCTCGAGGAAGTCGAAGGACGTCTCAAGGTCACGGGGCTCGGGATGCTCCCGTTCTCCAAAGCGGCGCAACTCTCGCCGTCGGAAGCTGCCCGATACGGATCCTCATACCGCGAGGCGGCGAAGGCGACCTATTCGCGGCTTTTCTGGGCGGGCGTGGCGCCGAAGGTGACGGTGGTGACCTCGGCCCTTCCCGGGGAAGGAAAGACCACCCTCGCGTTGAGTTTGGCGGCGATGGCAGCGCAAAGTGGGCAACGGGTTGTACTTATCGACGCTGATTTCTGGAAGAGTGGGGCCGGTTCCGCCTTGGGTATTCGTTCTCGCGCGGGGTTGGCAGAACTGCTCGAAGGCAAGGCCAAGCTCGCGGATGCCATCATCTCCGATGTCGCTTCGGGCGCCGACATCATCCTTCCGGGGACATTTTCACGCGCCTCGCTGTTGGCCTGGATCGGTAAGCTGCCCGAGCTGCTCAAATCCTTGAGAAGCCAGTACGATGTCGTCATCGTTGATGCGCCCCCCGTCCTCGCCGTGTCGGAGGCGGCACTCCTGGCTGGCCATGCGGACGCGACAGTGATGGCCATACGATGGGCGAGCACTCCCTGGGATGCGACCAAAACCGCGCTGAAGCAATTGCGCGATGCAGGTGCGGCTGTGGCTGGTTCGGTCCTTACGATGGTTAGCGAAAGCCAGGACGCAAAATACGGTTACACGGAGGCTGCGTACTTTTCGAAAAATCTCGTTTCCTACCGCCCGACGAACGGGGCGGTCACCCGGTCCGCAGAGCTGCGACATTCCGGCATGCGCTCGCCGTCCCCTCACTCGAGTGAAAATGGTTCGCCGCGTCACGCGTTGCTCGTGCTCGACATCCCGGAAGTCTTTAACGGTTCCTCGAAACGGTATTCGCCGTCACCGGAGGCGTGTGATCGCCTGATGGCGACGATCAACGGGTTGTCGCAGGCGGCTTCGAGGTTCGGCATTATGGTGCTCTACGCTCATCAAGAGCGCGCTAGCACCGTCGCCACACCTCTTTCGCGGTTCCCAATGAAGAAATCGAACGGCAAACGCGCGACGAGGATCCGATCCTATAAGCGACTGAAAATGGTCTCCAAATACACCTTCACAAAGCGGGGCGAGGACGCATTCTCCAATGGGGAACTCGACGATTTCCTGCGCAAAAAGGGCATCGCCCATCTTTTCCTGGCCGGAGTGGATAGCGCGATGTCCATCAAGGAGACGGCGCACTCGGCTTTGGATCTGGGCTATCGCGTGACATTTATCCAGGATGCCATTTTCACTGCCTACGAAAGCAGGTGGGAGCGCGTGCGAAAGACCTTCGAATCAGCCGCAGCCTTCGCCATCAGGAGCGAGGAATTCGCGGAGTTCGCGATGGCAGTCCATCAGGCAAACGAAGCTCAACGGCGGCCCCATGAAGCCGGTTTAACGACTCCATTGGTTACGCCAGCGACACTCTGAGCGACCCAAGCGCAGAAATGGATTGCCGACAACGCGCGGCTGAAGGAATCACCTACCGTCAGCGGACAGTGTAGTCGGCCACATGGTCGATTCCGCCACGCGTCTCTACTCGATCCTGGTCAAGGACGCCGAGACCGGCGCCACATTGATCTTCACCGCAGCTGACTGGAGCGCCGACGAGAAGCGGCTGGCAGGGGCCATGATCAGCATGCTGAGAAGTCTTGACACCAATCGCTTGAACGTGCCCGGCGAATGCGTGCCAAGGACCGCTACGACTGAACGCCTCGGACGCCGCTTGGTCGGCGGCTTGCCGCCATCGCCGGCGAGCGGTGCTTTAGGCGGCATCGCGCCAGGTCATTGCATTTCCATTGAAAGACCACACCTACTGCAAGCGGGGCGGAACCCGTGCACTGTGCGTCGAGCTGGCGCGCGTGAGTGGTACAGGCCGATGCAACACCGGGCGGTTCAGAGACCGGGGCCGCTGTGGCGCTCGCCGCCCATCAAATAGTCACACCCGCTGCAATCGCGTCTGATCTATCCTGTGACGGCGTAGAGGGCCAAGTCTGGGCTACAACCGGAGCTTACAATCGCGGAAGGCAAGATGTGGGTCAACCATCCAAGTCGAGCACATGGATGTTTGAAGGCGCTGATCCCCCTCTGTTCGGCCGAGGGGCGCTGGTCACCGGCGCCGGCCGCGGAATCGGACGTGCGATCAGCCAGCGGCTGGCGGCGTTAGGCGCCACCGTGCTTTGCGTGTCACGCACCCAATCGGAGCTGGACGAAACGGTCAGATCGGCTGGCGCGAGGGCTTTTGCGCTCGCCTTGGACATTTCGGCGGACGGCGCCGCCCAGGCGATGGTCGATGCATTGCTGGCCCACGTCCCCAGTCTCGACATTCTCGTCCACTGCGCGGGCATTTTGCAAACTGGATCCGTCGAGGGGATGAATCTGGTCGACTTCGACCGCGCGTTCGAGATCAATGTGCGCTCGCCCTACGCCCTGACCCAGGCGGCCATGCCGGCCTTGAAGGTCTGTCGAGGCCAGGTCCTTTTCGTGAACTCCAGTATCATCCGCGCCGCGAACACTGCCGGTCGCGGAATGCACGCCGTGACGCAGGCCGCCTTGAAGGCGTTCGCCGACAGTCTCCGGGGTGAGGTAAACACTTACGGCGTTCGCGTGCTGTCGATCATGCCGGGAAGCACCGCCACGCCTCGCCAAGAGCAGCTATTCGCCGCTGCTGGACAGCCCTATCGGCCGGAGTTGCTTCTGCAGCCAGAGGATGTCGCCGCATTGGCGTGCAATGCCCTCTTGTTGTCGCGCACCGCTGAGGCGACCGACCTCTTTATCCGGCCGATGCAGAAATCCTCTCTTTGAGATCCGACACAGAGCTTTTCGGGGGCCAGGGCGCCCGCAAGCGGCCGGAAGGAGCCGCTGCGGCGAGCTGGCTGCATGAGACCGCGTTGCGCCTTTTCCCTGAGAGCTCCGATGCCAAAGCGCAGCAGGGCGGTTGATCGTCGAGCCCGCGCACTGTGCGTCGAGGCAGAACCGGGCGGTCAGGTTGATCGCGAGATCTGTCGCGCTCGACTACAAGACGGCCGATGCCGCGATCGCCTATGCGGTCGAGAAGGGATGGCTAATCGGGGAAGGTGAACCGCCGCACAGCATTTGCCTGACGGACGATGGCCGCGTGTGGACTGGCCGTGTTAGCTAAAGGTCCGCCGTAAAGAAAAGGCCCGCTCGGGATCAGATCCGTTCCCAACAACCCTCCCGAGCGGGCCAATGACTGGAGCAAAGCGGGGAGAGTGCTGCTCGAGTGGAAGCGCGAGAACGGTTACAGAACGTCTACGGCGGGAAACGGTGGCTCGAAATAAGCTGTCCGCAGGCGGACGAAGGAAACGCGGCAGCACTAGTGGTCGCGAGCGTCAAGAGTGTCGCGCCTCACGACGACGTCCTAGTCACATATGCGCGAGGCAAAAGCTGTGCCGATCGCACTTCGTCGGCCATCAAGGCGCACCAGCTTGGTCTCGCCGGTCTTCGCGTCCAATGAGGTATTGGAGCGGTAGGTCGGCCGCCACGCTGGACCGTGTATGTGCCACGAGACCGGCCCTCGACATGCCGGACAACGGAAGCGGTCGCCGGGCTGCAGGTTCGCGTCCGACCATGGCGGCTGATCGAGCTGGACCTGGTTGATCTGCCAGGAGGGCACGCATCTCCCGCACCAGAGACAGGCCAGCGTGATGGCGCCGCCGACGGGATCCTCAGCGAGCCTAGGCCCCCGAAGACTTCGCCGTTCCATCGCATGTTGGCGCATCGAAACCTTGTGCCGGCGAACTGGCGCGCCCGCAGCCGATCATCGTCGAGGGAGATTCGGCGCGGCGAGCAGCAGCGCGAGTTACCCGATCAGAAGCCTTGGGCAAATTGATCGAAGCAAGCTTGAAGCGTCAGCCGAAGCCATGACTGCCGGCTCACAGGCGGGGCCTATCGGGATGTAGGGCCGGCCACAATGAACCAGGGAGGAGAACCGCATACGAGCCGCCGCCTCATATCATCTGCAATACCGACAGGACGAAAGGGCGATGTGCCAACATATGTTGTGATTAATTGAGGGTGCGATCGTATTTTCTTTTCTTTTCATCGAAGATACTTCAGGTTGCAAGATACGATTGTGTCGTGTTTCACCGTAACAGCGGGGAAGCAAGTGGACATTTCGTTCAATCCTGCCGGTGGCGACGAGCGCCGCCGTTTCCGCGCTTATCGTGGCGAATTGACGATCTTGCCGCCAAGCCCCGCGAGTCTTGCATTGGTTGAACATGCGCGAGACCAGATCGAGGCGGCCTTCGCGCCGCGCCATCCGCAACATGCGCATGGGGAGCTTGCGGTGACGGAGACGGTGGAAATCCTCACGCGGCTCAAGCCCCAATTCATCCATGATCCAGGGACGAGAAGTCGCCTGCAACGCCTGCTTGTGGATGTGGGATGTGAGCCGCATCAAACCTTTCAGGATGTGCCGCGCCTGCGCGTGGCCTATCCGGTCGACTATCTGACCACCGGGATCGCTTATGCCCATCATCCTCATCGAGATACCTGGTTTTCGGCGCCACTCTGCCAATTGAACTGGTGGATGCCGATTTATGATTTCGAGGCTAGTCAGGGGATGGCCTTTCATCCGCGCTACTGGGGCGCATCCATCAAGAACAGTTCGGCGGATTTCAACTACTATCGCTGGAATGCCGAGGGCCGGAAGAATGCCGCGCAGCATGTGAAAAGCGACACACGGGTGCAACCTCACGCCGAGGAACCGCTTGAACTCGAGCCTCACGTGCGCCTGGTCGTGCCGGCCGGCGGCATCATCCTGTTTTCTGGCGCGCATCTGCATTCGACCGTGCGCAACGAGACATCGCTCGCACGCTGGAGCATCGATTTTCGCACTGTCAACGTCGATGATCTGGCCAATCGTCGAGGGCCATTGACCTCCGACAGCGCGTGCACGGGCACGTCGTTGCGTGATTTTCGGCGCGTCGTGGATTTCGAGCCGATGCCGGACGAGATTGTCGCGATGTACGATGACGCGCCGGTTTCCGACGGCGTTGCGGTTTTCGCTCCAGGCGCCGACCGCGACGAGAGCACACGAAGCGGGGTTAACCAGACAACAACACCCACATATGAGCCCGCCGCTGAGTGATTGGTACCCGGCAAAGGTGCGCATCAGAAATAGCCCACCTTCTAGCCTCCGAATACCAGACAGTCACAGCGCAGCCACATCCGCCCGTAAGTCTTGGCGCGTGCGCGGAAGGTGAAGGGTTTGGAAGCCAGGCCACGACCATGCTAGAGCGCGCCGGCAGTCAATGACGAATCAACGCCCCGCCGTGAGCCGGACCTTAGCTGTAGAGGGGGATAGATTGGCATGCAGCAACAAGGCGTAAATGCTACAGGAGGCATGGGTGAGGATCGAGCCAATCCTTGGACTGTCCTCCGAAAAGAAGAAAAGTTTACGTGTTCCTATTTTACGGTGCGGAGCGATACCGTCACGCATGGTGCCGGTCTTCCTCGGACGTACAACAGTATCAGAATGAAATCGTTCGGTGTCATCATCGCACCTATCGATGACGAAGGCTGCACAACGCTGATTGGCCAATACCGCTACGTTCTAGACCGATTCACTTGGGAAGTGCCGGGCGGGGGCTGCAAGCTGGACCAAGAGCCGATGGAAGCAGCTAGAATCGAACTAAGTGAAGAGACCGGATATCGCGCTGACCATTGGCTCCGACTGTTCGACGCCAGCGTGTCGCCCGGCTCAATCGACGGATCCGCGCAATGCTTCGTCGTCTGGGGGTTACACAGCGGTGCCCCACATCCTGAGCAAGAAGAACGACTTTTGCAGCGTCGTGTGCCATTTGCCGAAGCAATTTCGATGGCGCTGTCTGGCGAGATTTCAAATTTGGCGAGCATTAGCTTGCTGTTGGGCATTCAGACCAAACTAGTACGTGGCGAACTGCCTGCAAATTTGGCGATGCTATTGCAGCAGAACCTACGATGATAATCGACGGCGGCCACCATGAAGCCGACCAAGAGAGAGGCTAGTTAGTCAGCGTCTCTCCGTTGAGCACCTGCTCAGGGCGCCCCTGAGCCGCCGGTGTCTCCGGGCCCGACGGACGAAGAACCGCGAAAATCACGTCCCTTCACTAACGCAACGCGTTTAATCGATCCGCTGCCTGCTGGACGCCGCCGACCAATGCCTTGGCATAGAGTTCCCTTGCCTTGCCGACATCGCCTTGCGTGCCGAATGTTCCCCATGCCGATAGGATGGCCGGGTCATAGGTCTCCGCCAGCACGAACAGCGCCGGCGCGCTGCCCAATTCCACGGCATGCTCGAGCACAAACCGCGCCCCGGCGATATCGCCCTGGCCTAGCAGCAGTCTGGCGCGCGCCATCAGGCGGGTCGGTTCCGGATTGCCGGGTGCCTCCGGCGCGGTCGGCCGCGCCGCCGTCGTCGCCGGCTTGTCG
>JGI12053J15887_10001586_pt1 | contig 10694 bp, 7 predicted proteins | sample MedBloCAOM1_O3_FD_15887 | JGI IMG/M metagenome (IMG submission 15887) | reverse complement strand
CCCGCCTCATTGGAACTAGAACCGGCTTGCTCGGCCAAGCTGGCATGCGTTGCCAAGGCGCTGAACACCATCGTGGCGAACAGATAATGCCTAATCTTCAGCTACCCTCCTTTGGCAAAGGCCACGCAATTTGCTCACGTAGCGCCTGGCGTCTCCGCCTGGGCCGCCGGCGCGGCATCGCCCCCTCTACCCAAGAACAGCGTTTGCAGTGCCGGCACAATCACCAGCAAGATGATCGGTCCAATGAACATGCCGCCGACGACTACAGTGGCGAGCGGTCGTTGCACTTGACTTCCGATGCCGCTCGAGAGCGCGGCAGGCAGCAGGCCGATACAGGCCGACAGTGCAGTCATCAGCATTGGCCGCATCCGCTGCTCTGCGGCCTGGGTCATTGCTTCAATGGTGCCCATGCCGCTTGTCCTGACCTGGTTGTAATACGTAATGATCAGGATGCCGTTCATGACCGACACGCCGAACAGTGAAACGAACCCGACGGCCGCCGAGATACTGAAATCCAATCCGGTAAAATACAGAGCCAGCACACCGCCACCGACTGCAAAGGGTATCCCGACAAGCGCCATGAGGCTGTCGCGCAGCGAATTGAATAGACCATAGAGGAGCACCAGGATCATAGCCAGACTTATTGGGACGATGATCGTCAGGCGTTGCTTGGCCTGCTGCAGCGATTCAAACTCTCCGGCCCATTCGATGCGATACCCACTCGGCAGCTTGACATTCTGCGCAATTCGCTTTTGCGCTTCGGCAGCTGTGTTGCCGAGGTCGCGACCGCGAACGCTGAACTTGATCGGAATATAACGCTGATTGCGTTCATGATAGATGTAGGATGCGCCAGTATCGAGGCTTATGTCGGCGAGCTCGCTCAAGGGAATGTACGCGTTGCTGCCGCTAGGGGTAGAAAAGCCAACTTTGATGACGCGCACGGAATCGATGTCGCGGCGGTACTCGGGCGCGACCCGCACGGTAATATTGAACTGGCGGTCGGCCTCCAGGAGCGTGGTCGCCACCGTTCCGCCCAACGCGGCCTGAATGACGCTGTTTACATCGCCGGCATTGAGTCCGTATCGGGCCGCTCTGTCACGGTCCACCTTGATGTTCAAATTGGGCTGCCCAAGGACGCGAAAAATTCCGAGATCGGCAACCCCTTTGATTTGGTTCATTTCGCGCAGGACCTGGCCGGCGATCTGCTCCAACGTCGCCAGGTCGCGACCGATGATCTTGACGGAGTTGGCGCCCTTCACGCCCGACAACTGTTCCTCGACGTTGTCCTGGATGTACTGCGAGAAATTGAAGCTGATCCCGGTGAATTCCTTGGAAAACTCTGCCTGCAACTGATCGATCAGCTTTTCTTTCGTCATTCCAGACGGCCACTGATCAAATGGCTTGAGTGGCGCGAACAGCTCGGCATTGTTGAACCCAGCGGCGTCGCTGCCGTCGTCCGGCCGGCCATGCTGGGAAACCACCGTGATGATTTCCGGGTGGCGGAGCAAAATCTCGCGCATCTTCGCTACCGCTGGGATGCCCGCTTCCAACGATATCGTCGGCGGCATTGATGCGCGGATCCAGAGATTGCCTTCCTCAAGATGCGGCAGGAACTCGGTGCCGAGGCGCGGCACTAGCAAACCGACCACAGCCAGAAACCCAATTCCGATCGCAACCATGGACTTGCGATGGGTCAGCGACCAGCGCAGGACCGGCGAGTAGACCGAGCGCAGCGCGCGCACCGCGATCGTTTCGGCCTCACGCACGTGTTCGGGGAGGAGATACGACGCCAGCACTGGGGTTATCGTGAACGTTGCGATCAGCGCCCCAAGCAAGGCATACCCATAGGTCCTCGCCATGGGACTGAAGATCTGGCCTTCGACACCCTGCATGGTGAACAATGGCACGAACGCCGCCACGGTGATCAAGGCAGAGAAAAATACGGCCTTATCGACTTGCAGTGCGCTGACTAAAATCATGCGCAGTCGATTGGTCCACGCCGTCTCGGTCGTCTGGGTGGGATCCGTCCCGAATCGTCCTGCGGACAGATGCTGCAAGAGCTGTTGTTTTTCGTCCGGTCGCGCCTGAAAATTCCGAAATACGTTTTCAACCAGGATTACTGCGGAATCTACAATGATGCCGAAGTCGACCGCGCCGACCGACAATAGATTCGCATCCTCGTCTCGCAACACCAAAATAATGACCGCGAAAAACAACGCGAACGGAATGTTAACGCCGACGATGATGGCGCTGCGCAAATCGCCGAGGAAGATCCATTGGATGAAGAAAACAAGCAGGCAACCAAAGATGAGATTGTGCAGGACCGTATGGGTCGTGACCGACACCAGCGTGGTGCGGTCATAGTACGGAACTACCTTCACTCCTGGAGGCAAGGTCCCGTCGATGTTTATTTTTTCGACCTCCGCTTCGATACGTGGAACCACATCATTCGTATGCAGGGTGCGATTCATGATCACGATGGCCGTCACGACATCGTCGTCTTTGTCGCGACCGGCCTTGCCAAGCCTCGGCACATTGCCGACATAGACCTTGGCGACGTTCTTCACCTGCACAGGAACACCGTTCGATTGGGCGAGGACGATGCTCTCGATATCTGCGACCCCGTAGCCCTGCGTCAAATTCTCGTTGCCCCCACTGTTGATCAGGCCCACACCTCGAATGTTTACGGACTGCTGGCCGATATTGATTGTGCGCCCACCCACATTGGTATTGGCATTGCCGATCGCGGTTAGCACCTGGGGCAGCGTGATGTTGTAGGTATCGAGCTTGTGCAGATCGACTTCGACCTCGTATTCTTTGGTGGTGCCGCCCCAAGCGACGACTTGGATGACGCCGGGAACCGTCAGCAGGCGGCGTTGCAGAATCCAGTCCTGGATCGTGCGAAGGTTGGTCAAGCCGAAGTGCGTAGGGCCGACGACCTGATAGCGAAAGACCTCGCCGACCAGGCTCGAACCCTGAACCGTTGGCTGCACATTGTTCGGAAGATTGACATTTTGCTGCAGACTGAGAGCGGCTTGCGTGCGAGCAAAATAATAGTCGACACCGTATTTGAAGGTGACGCGGACGAAGGCCAGGCCATAGAACGAGGTCGAGCGAATGTTGTCGACCCCAGGCGTGGCAGAAAGGCCAACCTCCATCGGGATCGTGTAATACCGCTCCATCTCCTCGGCGGACTGACCCGCGGCCTGGGCGGTAATTTCCAGGATTACAGGCGCCGGATTCGGATAAGCCTCGATGTTCAGCTTCGAGAAGGCAACGACCCCGCCGCCGATGAAAACCAACAAGCACAATAGAACAATCGGACGCCGAGTCAGTCCGAATGTCAGCAGGGCCCTCAGCACTAGTTAGCTCTCTATCCGACTCAAGCGTGTTTCGTTGCTGATCCGAAGAAATCTCAGCGAGAGGCGGTGATCAGGGCATTGCTCAGGAACAGCGCTCCTTCGGTGGTGACCAGCTCTCCCACTTGCAGGCCCTCTAGGATCTGTCGGAAGCCGTCTCGTTGCAGGCCGACCTTGACGTTCCGCTTGGTAAACCGACGGCGGTCAGCGGTGACCCACACTGTCATCGTGCCGTCGCCTTCTCGCACCACTCCATCGAGCGGAACGGCTGCGGAACGCACCGAGTCGCCGGTGCGAATCACGAAGGTAGTGAACATCCCCGACCGCAATTCGTGCCGTGGGTTACTGACCTCGGAACGTACCAGGACCCGATGGGTAGCCAGGTCGACTGATGCCCCGATTGTGGAAATCTTTCCGTCAAACATGCGGTCCGGAAAGGCATTGACCTTGACCTTGACCTCCTGTCCGACACGTAAAGCCGGACTGTCGGTCTCGGCGACATTCGCCAGCATCCACATGGTTGAGATGTCGGCAACCGAATACGGAGCTGGTGCGTTGCCGGGCTGTACGAACAGCCCAGGCGCCGCGTTGCGTGCCGTGATCCGCCCCGTGATCGGGCTGGGCACGACCAAGATCGGATCGGCTATGCGCTCGGCTATCATGCGATCCATCTCGACATCGCTCTTGCCGAAGAGGCGGACTGCATTGCGGGCAGCCCGGAGCGCACCTTCAGCGGTTTGCTGATCGGAGGTCACCTGTTCAAGTTCTTTCTGCGAGACCGCCCGCGTCTTGTAGAGCTCGCGAAGGCGCGCCAGATGGCGGGTGGTGAACTCCAATACGCCCGCCGCCGCGATCAAGGTCGATTCGGCCTGCAGGAGGTCGGGGCTGTCGATCGTGAACAGGGTCTGTCCCTTCTTCACGTCATCCCCAACCTTGGCGAATAAACCGACGATTCTCCCTTGATAGGGCGTGAAGACCTGAACCGACATCTCCTGGTTAAAGTCGATGCTGCCGACAGCCTCCTTCTCGATCGGAAACTCGCGCTCTGCGACCGGCTCGACCTTGACCGATGCCAGCTGTGAATCCGACAGCTCCACGCTGTCTGCTGCGAATGGATCGCTTGAGGATCGGCTCGATGGTTTCGATGAATCGGGTGTCTGCGCGTTGGCGTTCGTGGTCGCAGCGCCAAGCCCTGATTTCGGCCAGTCGCCGGAACGCTCAAGGGAATACGCGACGACCGCGATGACCACGAGCGCAGCCGCACAGATCGCGCGCACGAAGAAATGTTTCTGGTCTGAAGCCATCGGTTAGACCGCGTCCACTCATCCCGGCACTCTTTGGCAAACAATGTAGAGCCACCAACTTACGTAAACCTGACAAGCGTTCGTATCGGGAGCCTGCGGCGATCTCGTTCCGACGCAGGACGTACCTCTTTCGCAACACGCCTTTGCGATCGATGATGACGGTCGACTGAAGAAACTTTCTGTCAGGATCACGTAAGTCGGTGGCTCTAGAAGCTCTGGGGCGAAGCGTCCTGGCGTCAACTTCAAGTTCTCGCAACACATCCAGGAAATGTTGAGGAGTCAGGCGTCAAAGGCGAGAACTCGGTCAAGTTGGTCAGTAACGATGTGGTTGTGGAAAGCTCTCGCGCGGCGCCCGTCAGTGTATCAGTAACATGGTAAATATGTGCGCAAGGCGTATTACTGGAGTCGCCGTCTCGTTGGCGGCAGCGACGCTGCTTACGAGTTGCATTGCAGTAGGTCCGGATTTCCTGCACCCCGTCGCCCCGGACGTCGACCGCTACACACAAGCGCCGCTGGCGCAACGGACCGCGTCGACCGATGCCCCGACCGGCAAAGCACAACATTTCGAGCTGGGCCGCGATATCCCCCATGAGTGGTGGACACTGTTCAGGTCGCCCGCACTCAACGCCCTGATCCAGCGATCGTTGAAGGCCAATCCCAATTTGCAGGCGACGATGTCCTCCTTGCGCTTCGCGAAGGAAGCCGTCTACGCCCAACAGGGTAAGTTCTTCCCGCTCGCCCAGGCCAACTTCAACCCCACTCGCCAACAAACTGCCCAATCCTTGGCTGCAATACCCAGCTCGGGCGCTTCGGTCTTCGATCTCTATACCGCCCAGGTGCTGGTCTCGTACACGTTCGACATCTGGGGGCTCAACCGGCGAACAGTCGAATCGCTGCAGGCGCAGGCCGATGCGCAGCGGTTCCAGGTCGAAGCCGCCTACCTGACCCTGACCTCGAACGTGGTGGTCGCAGCGATCCAAGAGGCTTCGTTACGCGGCCAGATCGACGCAACGAACCAGCTCATCTCCATCAACACCAAGATGCTCGATATCCTGCGTCGCCAGCTGGACGCTGGCTATTCCAACCGCAGCGAAGTCGCCGCACAGGAGGCAGCTCTCGCGCAGGTGAAAGCGACACTGCCGCCGCTGCGAAAGGCATTGGCCCTAGTGCGCGACCTGCTGGCGGCCCTGGCCGGCGGCTACCCCAGCCAGGAACCTCGCGAGACCTTCAGGCTCTCGGCGCTGCAGTTGCCGCAGGATCTGCCGGTGAGTCTACCGTCCCAGCTGATCGAGCAACGCCCCGATGTGCGCGCCGCGGAACAGCAATTGCACTCAGCTAGCGCGCAGGTCGGCGTAGCCACTGCCAACATGCTCCCGAATTTCACGATCAGTGCAAACGGCGGATACATCAATACGGCCCTCGCCGGTCTGATCCATCCAGCGAACGCATTTTGGCTGTTGTCCGGCAATGTCACACAGACGATCTTCGACGGAGGCACCCTGCTGCATCAGCGGCGCGGCGCCGAGGCTGCCTATGATCAAGCCGCGTGGCTCTATCGGGCCGCGGTGATCGGTGCCCTGCAGAACGTCGCCGACGCGCTACGCGCGCTACAAAACGATGCGGATGCGCTGAAGGCGGCGCGCGACTTCGAGCGCGCGGCCAAGATCAGCTTTGATCTGGCGGGCCAGCAGGTGGAGGCCGGCAATGCCAACATCTTTTTGCTGCTCAACGCGCAACAGACCTATCTGCAATCGGTGATCGCCGTGGTTCAGGCGAGGGCCAACCGTTTGTCCGATACGGTGGCGCTGTTCCAGGCGCTCGGCGGCGGGTGGTGGAATCGCGTCCAACCGCCGACTGAGAAAATTCTCAATGTTGGTACCGGGCAAGCGCCCACGCTGATCGACAAGTCCAATTTCTAATGAAAGCAGCGTGACTCCTGATCCGTTGGATCAGCGATAACAGGAGGTGTGAGATGAAGAAATTCCTTATGGGAAGTGCCGCGCTGGTGGCGGTCGCTGCCGCGGGTCCGGCTCCTGCGGCTGAGGTCGAACCCGTGGTCACCCCTAGTCTATTTACTGCGCCACCGGCTTTCCCCCCAGCCAGAGTCTACGGAGAACCCGTGGTCACGCCCGACCTATTCACCGCACCGCCGGCTTTTTCCGCCGCCAGAGTCTATAATTGGACCGGCGCCTACGTCGGTATCAACGGCGGTGCTGCCTGGGGTCGCTCGGATTGGACCTCCGTCCCTGACCTCACCAGCGGGATATACAATGTTTCCGGCGGCCTCCTCGGTGGCACCTTCGGCTACAATCTGCAAACCGATGGACCTTTCGTCTTTGGTGCGGAAACCGATCTCGCCTGGACTAACATCAGGGGTACCATCCCTCCGATGTCGTGCGCGCCGAATTGCGAGATCAGGAGCGACTGGCTGGCCACTGCTCGCCTAAGATTCGGATACGCATTCGATGGTGTTCTGCCCTACGTAACTGCTGGCGCATCGATCAGCCGTCTCGTTGCGAACATCGCGGCGGCGCCATTCGGCACGGATCGCGCAAACAACCTCGGTTGGACCCTGGGACTCGGCGTCGAATTCGTCATCTCGGGTCCCTGGACTGCCAAAGTGGAGTACCTGCACGCAGACCTCAACGGCTTCAGCTGCAATGTGGCCTGCGGTGGCGGCCCGATCTCCATCAATGTCAGCGAGAATATCGTTCGCGCTGGGCTCAATTATAGAATTTGGCAAAGATGAGTCGAATTAATCGACGGTACGTGCAAGTTGGTGTGGACCCTCGCACCGCTGCGGCATGTGACCCACCCCTAATAAGGGAACATATCCGCTGAAAGCAATTCGACGCTCGACCTGCAATTGACAGCTATGAGTTCCCCCTCCGGTGCAAGGCGTGCCCTTTTCGCAACACTCCTTCGCGATCGATGACAACGTTCGGCCGAAGAGCGTATCTGTCAGATTTACGTAAGTCAGGAGGCTCTTAATCGTTCACCGGAGAGGCGGGTCCTTTCGGTCCACCTCAGCTCTCTATCTCTGGTGCGAGATGTGGACTGATCCAGAATACCTGCGAGCTTGGCGCGACCTTCGCCGCCGCGAGCTTCTATTCTGGTTTTTTGTCCTCAGTTATGTCCCTAGCATCTTACTCATTATCGTTGTCGTCAATGTCATTGATCACGATGCGCCTGAACACCTGGGCATGTACTTTTCCGGAGCTTGGTTGGCTGGCTTTGTCGCGACAAGTCTTTATCGCCAGAATTTCCGGTGTCCGCGTTGTTATCATTTTTTCTTTCGTCGATTTAGGTTTGTCGACCCATATGCTCGCAACTGCCTGAACTGTAACCTCGCGTGTTGGGCGGCCGCTCCATGAACGGACTCGTGATCCATTCAGCATCCCGCGCGTGAAGAGTAAGAGGCGAATGGTAGGAAATGAGTCCCCGCCGCCGACTTCCTCAGCGCGCCGGAGAACGACTCGCGCGCTATGATGAGACGGGGTTGTTAGCTTCTGGGACTAGCGAATGCGTCACTCCGACGTAGCGCAGCCACCCAAGCCAGCAAGGAGTAATAGGCTGGTCATCGAGAGCGAGAAAATACAATGATCCGATCCGCCGAAGTTATAGCAGCGACATGGCTGCTTTGGCTTTTGGCGTCAGTCCATGCCGCGAGCGAATCCATAAACCATTCGAACCCGGGAAAGGCGGACATCGCCAAAACCATTCGCGCCCAAGGTTTCAACTGCCCAACCGTCGTCGGCGTCAATAGCCGCAGTCAAGACGCTTATGGGCAGGTTTTCCGAGTTCGATGCGGTCCCATGCGGGGCACTGGCATCGGCGAGTTCCCGTATTTGAGAGTGACGATACAGCGGGATGGCGAGGCGATCATCGCGCCATGGACTGACTAGATGCCGTAATGGGCCGTGCTCCGAGCAGTGAAGGTGGCTGTCCTCCGATAGATGATGAAACGGGGTCCTGACGTGCGTCGGCCCCAAGCATCTGGAGATGGAGGACAGCCGTGGAACATTATGCCGGAATTGACGTGTCTTTGGAACTCTCGAGCGTGTGCGTTGTGGACGCGAAGGGCAGGATCGTGAAGGAGGCGAAGGTCGCGAGCGAGCCCGAAGCTCTTGTTGGCTTCTTCAAGGAGCTTGGCTTTCCGATGAAGCGGATCGGGCTTGAGGCGGGCCCGTTATCACAGTGGCTGCATGCCGGGCTGACGCGAGCAGGATTTGAAACTGATCTGTTGGAGACGCGGCATGTGAAAGCGGCATTGTCAGCGATGACGGTGAAGACTGACCGTAAGGATGCACGCGGACTTGCACAGCTGATCCGGATGGGATGGTTCCAGCCGGTGCACGCCAAATCGATTGGATCACAGGAGATGCGGGCGCTGTTGATTGCGCGCAAGCAGCTTCTCGGGAAGCTGATAGACGTGGAATTGAGCATTCGCGGGTTCCTGCGCGGCTTCGGCCTGAAGGTGGGCCAGGTGACGCGCAAGGAGTTTGAAGCGCGGATTCGGGAATTGGTGGCGGGTCAGGCCACGTTGGAGCGCATTGCCGGGGCGATGCTTTCGGCGCGGACAACTTTGAAGGCGGAGTACGAGAAGCTGCACAAGGCCGTGCTCGCGATTGTTCGGGAAGACGCGGTCTGCAGGAAGCTGATGACGGTGCCGGGCGTTGGTCCGCTGGTGGCAGTTAGGTTCAAATCGGCGGTGGATAATCCGAGGCGCATCGCGAAGTCGAAGGCGGTAGGGGCGCTGTTCGGGCTGACGCCGAAGAAGTACCAGTCAGGTGAAAAAGACGTCACCGGCGGAATCACTCGGGCCGGCGATGAGATGGTGCGCACGGCACTCTATGAAGCCGCCAATGTTCTGCTGTCGCGGATAACACGGTTCTCAAAACTCAAACGCTGGGGGATGGATGTCGCTAGGCGGCGGGGCTCGAAGCGGGCGAAGGTCGCTTTGGCGCGCAAGATCGGAGTGATCCTGCATCGCATGTGGGTCGACGGTACAACTTACCGGTGGACTGAGGCAGAGCCGATTGCGGCACAGGCTTGATCAAGGAGGAATACGAGATCCCTCTGACAGCATCGTGTGGCGGCCTCAGCGCTGACCACGGACAGAAGCGTGAGCCCAGCGGCGTGACGATCACTCGGGGGGACTTGACCTCACCGGGCCCATTACAGAAGGGCGTGTACTCATTAACCCGAAGCCATACCTTGAAGGCAAGGTTCATGTTCGTCCCTCCCTTGGGGCCGGACTATTAGTGCTATATGCGGCGCATATTGGCCTCGCAGGAGTTACGATCCAAGGAGGAATGCGTCGTTTTCTTCTCGCTCTTCTTAGCAATCGATGACGCGTGACGGCTGTCAGATCAAGTGGAGCGAGTGCAGATAGTCGGGATCAAAAAACCCCAATCCCATGACGGCCAACCCCACGACGCCAAGACCGCCCGCAATGTAGACCAGCGCCATCATGCCGGTGATAACGGTCGCCGATGCCAGCACGATGCCGATCTGAAAGGCGGCCGCTGCGTACTCGTAGTGATGATAGCGCGCCAAGTGAGTGTCGCGGTCGTGCTTATATTTTTCCGCGAGCGCCCGCAATTCCTTGCGGCCATCCTTTTCCGCCGGATCCGACTCGTAGCGCGCCACGGTCTTCATCCAGTCGTCGGCCTGCTTGAGCAGTGCCGCTTTCCTCGCTTCATCGGCGATTACGCCGGCCTCAACCGTGAGCGCCTGGGCGGCGGTGCGCAGTGTGGTTTGACGGATTGTCTTGGCCTGAAAAAAGTTCCAGGTATCGGACGCTTTGATGTTGAGTGAAATGCCTTCCGTCTGCGATTTCTTGCCCAATGTTTCGGAGAACGCCAGGAAAAGTGCAAGCACCGAGATCAGCAGCGCGATCTTCTTGTTCGTGCTCTCCGCCAGCGGCTTTCGCCGGCCGCCGCCGTGCCCATGTTCCTCATGCTCGATTTGATGCTCGACTTCATGCTGCACCGCGTGCACGCCATGACTCATGTCCCCTCCGTGCTTC